>Ga0066903_100002012_pt1 | contig 15510 bp, 11 predicted proteins | sample PanSoiMetaGPlot1_FD_67491 | JGI IMG/M metagenome (GOLD analysis project Ga0066903, IMG submission 67491) | Tropical forest soil microbial communities from Panama analyzed to predict greenhouse gas emissions - Panama Soil - Plot 1 (version 2) | ecosystem: Environmental > Terrestrial > Soil >... | reverse complement strand
AGCGCCCGTTCAATGCGCTGAGCTCGGATGCGCAGATGAATCTCCTCGATGCGGTGCGGCTTGCTTGCGCACCCGCATCCCGCGGCAAGGGCACACTGGTGGCGTTCAACGGCGAAATCAACGCCGCTCGCGATGTGACCAAGACCAACACCTACCATCTGCAAACCTTCCGCACGCGTGATCTGGGCCTGCTCGGCTACATCGACCCGGACAAGATCGAGTACTACCGCACGCCGCTTCGGCGCCACACCGTCAACAGCGAGTTCAGCCTCGCGGGCGTCCAGAGCATGCCCTACGTCGAGGTCGCCTATATCCACACCGGCACGCGTGCCGGAATGGCCAATGCGATGGTCGGCCTCGGTGCGAAAGGCATCGTGATTGCCAGCGTCGGCGCCGGCGCGCCCAACGGGCTCGACAAGGAGCTCGAAGAGATCATCAGGAAGGGCAGTGCCGTGGTGGTGCAGAGCTCGCGCGTGGGCGAAGGCCGCATCGTGCGCGGCAACAACTGGTACGAGTCTGGGATGGTGGTGGCGGACAACTTGAGTCCGCAGAAAGCGGCGCTACTTTTGACTCTCGCCTTGACCAAGACGTCGAACGTGGATGAGATCCAGCGCATGTTCGATGAATATTAAGCGCGGCGTCGGGGCGCCTTCGTCTGTCATCGCAATGTTGCTCGCGGCAGCTGGTTGTCGCGGGCTCCGCCCGTCACGGTGTTTCGCTGCGCTTGTCATGAGCCGGAGGCATGATGGCCAATGAATTTCGGACGCTCGAGTCCCATTCCGCCGAGTATTTCGGCGAGACTCGCGATTATTGGTGGAATCTCGATTTTCTGGAGCTGATGGGCAGAAGGCTGTCGCTTGATCGTGTTCAGGATGTTCTCGACGTCGGCTGTGGCATCGGTCATTGGGGGCAGCTGCTCGCCCATGTGCTGCCACGCAGCGCGCGCGTGCTAGGCGTTGATCGCGACCCGTTTTGGGTAGAGAAGGCGAGCGCACGTGCCGCCGCTCGTCACCTTGCCGAGCGCTTCAGCTATCAGGTCTCTGTCGCCGAAACCCTGCCGTTCGCCGATGCGAGCTTCGATCTCGTGACCTGTCAGACCGTCCTGATCCACATGCCCGATCCGGCCGCCGTTGTGGGCGAAATGGTCCGTGTTGCGCGTCCGGGCGGGCTTGTGCTGGCAGCCGAGCCCAACAATATTGCGAACTCGCTCATTCTGGACTCGCTCAGTTTCCACGATCCGGTCGACGAGATCATCGCTCGCGTGCGTCTTCAGCTCACCTGTGAACGTGGCAAGGCAGCTCTGGGCGAGGGCAACAACTCACTTGGGGGTCTCGTGCCCGGCCTCTTTGCTGCAGGCGGGCTCATCGATGTCCGGGTCTACCTGAACGACAAAACGAACGTCTTTTTGCCGCCTTACGGCAGCTTCGAGGAGCGCGCCATGCTCGAAGAGCGCGCCGACCTGAAGCATCGCGAGTTCTGGGTTTGGAGCCGCGAGGACACGCACCGCTATTTCCTGGCGGGCGGTGGTCGCGAGGGCGAGTTTGACGCGTTGTGGTCGATCGCAATTGCCGGCGACAGGAAGGTCGACCAAGCCATCGCCGCGGAGACTTATACAAGTGCAGGCGGGGGCATCAGCTACCTTGTCGCCGGTAGAAAGCCAGCTCAGCGCCTTTGATGCGGCTCTATGCCCGTAAGTACAGGCGCTATGATCGTAAGTACAAGTGACTGAGCCCAGGATCGGGCTAGTCTGCGCGTTCCGTTTTGCGCCTAGCCCCTGCCGCCCCTCGATTCTTGCCGCGGGGCCAGTCCCTCATCGGGCCCTTGCACTTAGGTTGTGGTCACATTGATGAACGTTTCCTGTCAGCGGAACAGCTAGGCGCCGGAATGGTTCTTAGGGTGCAACCTCAACTGCGCTGTGAGCTGAAATGGAAGCTGTCCTCGTCAAGATTTTCGCTGTTGCCTTGACATTCAGTCAGCTCGCAACGGAACCGGAACCGAGGACATCGTTCGATCCAACTGTGGATCAGCAACATGTGATTGATCTCTTGCGCGCTGGTTGCGACCGAATGAAGCGCGCATTTGATATCGAGGCCGTCAATCTCGACGATCTGATTGCGACCGCTATGGACGATCCGGAGGCCGCCACCGGCGGTCATGCGGCATTTCGGGGGATCAAAATCTCCGACCTGCATCTCGCTTATCGACAGTTCTGCAAGAACGAGACCATCGCCACCCCGGTGGTCGATCTCAAAGACGTGATCGAATTCTACAATCGGACGCTTGCCGATCTCCCCGACCATACCCGCCTCAAGGGCGGGCAATTGCCCGGCGCTAGCGAGGTGCTCGACCTGAAGGGTGAGCGTTTTGGCGAGATCCATGAGCGCGCCCAGCGCCGGGTCTGGGTCAGCCTGGCTGAGATTCCGGTTCACGTGCAGCAGGCCTTTATCGCGGCAGAAGACAAGCGCTTCTATGAACATAAAGGGATCGATGAACGTGCGCTGGTGCGCAGTTTCATTGGGAATCTGACCCAGGCCGGGCGTCCGCAGGGCGGATCAACGATCACGCAGCAGGTCGTCAAGAATTTGCTGGTCGGAGACGAGCTCAGCTACGAGCGCAAGATGCGCGAAATGGTCCTGGCGTCGCGACTCGAGCACACGATCAGCAAACCGGAAATCCTGGAACTCTATTTGAACTCCATCTTCCTTGGGAGGGGAGCGTCTGGCGTCGAAATGGCTGCGCGCAGCTATTTCGCGAAATCGGCGCGCGACCTGACATTGGGCGAAGGCGCCCTGCTGGCCGGGATCACCAAGGGACCGAACTACTACAATCCGGTCCGGAATGCCGAGCGCGCACGGGAGCGGTTCCGGTACGTGCTGGGTCGCATGCAGGAAGATCAAGCGATCACAGCTGAGCAGAACAAGCAGGCACTCGCTGCATTCCCGGCGATCGTGCCGGATGACCAGATCGAGCGGGCCCCTGGATCGTATTTCTCGGACTATGTCGGCCGCGAGCTCGCGGGAACGAGCAGCCTGAGCGCTTTTCGCGTTGGTTCATATCGTATTCGGTCCACTCTGCAGCCTGACTTGCAGCGGGCAACGGAACTTGCCCTGCAGGAGGGCTTGTGGAGCTACGAGAAGAGTGCGGGGCGGGTGGACTTCCAGGGACCCGAGCTCAATCTCTCAGCCGCGATCGAGCGCGCCAAAGCGGAACCCGATCCATCGGCAAGCCCCGACTGGTTGCGAGCATTGAAGAGCGCGCGTCTGCCTCACGACGTGCAATGGAAGGCCGCGGTTGTCATTGAGAGCGGCGGCGCGAGAAGGAGCCAGCCAATCCGCGTCGGCCTGGCGGACGGCCGCACTCTGCCGCTCTCCGGCACGGCATCAATCCTTCGCAGGCTCATGCTTCACGACGTCATCTGGGTTCAGGTCGCGGAAGGGAAGGGGAAAACTGCGCGCGCGGAGCTGCGCGTTCGCCCCGTCGTTCAGGGGGCCGCGGTTGTGCTGGAGAACAAGACCGGCCGTATTCTCGCGATGGCAGGTGGCTTCTCTTATGCAGCGAGCCAGCTCAACCGCGTGACCCAATCCTATCGTCAGCCGGGTTCCTCATTGAAGCCCTTGACCTACCTCGCCGCTTTGCAGAAAGGCCTGCAGCCGAACACGCTTGTGCGTGATCAGGACATTACACTTCCGCCAATTCACGCCAGCAAGCGCAGTGAAGATACCTGGTCACCGAAAAACTATGACGGCAGCTCCGGAGGCATCATTACGCTTCGATCGGCACTCGAGAACTCGCGAAATCTCGCGACGGCGAACCTACTCGAAGGAGGCATTGCCGCCAGCGCTCCGGCGAGCCTGGACCAGGTCTGCGCGCTTGCCGTTGAGCTGAAGATCTACAAGGAGTGCGAACGGTACTATCCATTCGTCCTCGGCGCCCAGCCGGTGCGGCCGATCGATCTCGCGCAGTTCTATGCAACAATTGCCAACGAGGGAATGCGGCCTTCGCCCCATGTGATTGATGCGATCGAGCAGAACGGCAATGTCGTGTATCGGCAATCGCCTGCTTTGGAGCAAGTCAGTGGCGCCGATCGGGCTTCGTTCTATCAGCTCAAGACCCTCCTGCAGGGTGTCGTGCAGCGTGGCACGGCCCATGGGATCAGCTCACTTGCACCCTACGTCGCAGGCAAGACCGGAACGACTGATGATGAGAACGACACCTGGTTCGTCGGCTTTTCGAACGACGTGACGGTGGCGGTGTGGGTTGGCTACGATAACGCCGACGGCCGGCGACGGACCCTCGGGTCCGGTCAGACCGGCGCGAGTGTGGCACTCCCCATCTTCGAGCCGATCATGCAGGCCGTCTGGTCGTACCACGCCCCCCGAGCACTGCTCGACCCGCCCTCGCGGCAAGCAAGAGAGTTGCTCGTAAGCGCCGCAGAGGAAGGAGGGCGACGGGGGAGGGGGACACTGTTGGCTGAGTATCTCCGGCGCGATGCGAAGGGGAGAGCGGTAGACGCTCGCTATGCGCTGATCTCACGCCGGGAAGGCGGCGAGACCACCACCGGCTCGACCACTCGCAGTCGACGCCGCTATTCCCCGGAGCCGGCGGTGATCGGCGCTCAGCCGGAACGGTCGCCGTGGGGGTGGGATGCCTGGGGACAGCGCCAGCGTGACACAGGGCCACGATGGAACGATTGGCGCGACCGGGCGTATGGTGGGCGTGAGCGAGATTTCGGGCGCAACGACGGGCAGCGCTCGTCACCCAATGAGCGCCGCTCGCCATTCTTCTTCTTTCAGCAGTTTTGAGGTGCCGGCTCAATCAACGATCACAGCCTCCGGCGCGCGTTCCGGCGACCCAGGTGTCCAGCACCTCAACCGCGGTCGGATCGAGCGCCACCATGTCGGCGCGATAGCCTGGCGCGAGACGACCGAGCCAATGTCCAAGGCCAAGGAATTCCGCCGGGTTGGTCGAAACAAAGTGCAGCGCGGTCTCGAGCGGGACGTCCAGCAGCCGAACGCAATTGCGCAGCGCGCTCGCCATGTCGAGCGCGGACCCCGCAAGGGTGCCGTCGTTCCGCGTGCATCGTCCATCCTGCACCATGATGTCCTCGCCGTAGAGCTTGAAACCCATGTCCCGGCCGCCGGCGGGCGGCATGGCGTCGGTCACCAGCATGGGCCGTGCGAGCCCGCGTAGCGCAAGGCGAAGCGTTGCGGGATGAACATGCACGCCATCAACGATCATGCCGAACCAGGCGCTCTCACTTTCCAGCGCGGCTGCGATTGGACCAGGATCGCGGCTGGCGAGGGTGGGCATGGCGTTGAACAGATGGGTGAAACCCGCAAGCCCCTCGGCCATGGCGGCCCGTGTTTCGGCGTAGCTTGCCATGGAATGGCCGAGACAGACCCGCACCCCGGCGCCAGCCAGTGCACGGATGAAACCCGCCGGCACGCATTCGGGTGCAAGCGTTACGACAGTGACCGAGCGACGCGGCGCCGTGAGGAGGGCGAGGTCGTCGGTGCTTGGGCTTCGGATATGCCGTACCGCGTGCACGCCTGGCCGCTGCGATGAGAGGAACGGTCCTTCGAGATGAATGCCGAGAATGGAAGGCTCTCTGTCGATGACCGCCTCGACCGCTGCGACAGCGCTCGGCATGATCTCGGGCGCATCGGTGATCAGTGTTGGCAGCAGCGCCGTCGTGCCGAAGCGGCGATGAGCGGTCGCGATGGCGCGAATGCCGTCCGGCGTGGGTTCATCGTTGAAAAGCACATCACCGCCGCCGTTCACCTGCACGTCGATAAAGCCAGGCACGAGGCAGGCGCCGTCGGGCAGGGCGTATCGCGGCATATTGGCCGGCAGGGCATCGCGGGGGACCACCGCGAGGATACGCGGGCCTTCGATGATAACCCCCACATTGTCCGCGACGGCCGCGCCGTCGAACGCTTTCTCTGCCACGATGGCGTGCTTCTCGGCTTGCCTCATCGAGTTCGTGTCACCTTCTGGAGGTGGCGTGGCTGGTCGGCGTTTGTGCCGCGACGGACGGCGATGCGAACCACAAGTGCATAGAACGTCTGGATCAGGCAAATGGCATCGATGTCCGGATGTGCCGGCGGCAAAGCCGGCAGCCTGCCAGCGGCCGGTTGACCGTGCTCGGCTGCAAAAACGTGTGCGCCTTTGCGCCTCAGGTCGGCCGCGAGTTCGTGCAGGCCGGCAGCCGCCGCATCCGTCGGGGTGAACAGCAGGAGCGGATAGTGTTGTGAGACGAGAGCCATAGGACCGTGCTGGAACTCGGCACTGCTGAAGGCCTCGGCGTGAAGGTTGCAGGTCTCCTTGAGTTTGAGTGCCGCTTCGCGGGCGATGGCGAGCGTTGGTCCCCGCCCAATGGTGACGAGACTGGCCGCCTGCGAAAATGCATCCAGCGCTTCATCCCATTCGAGTGTGGTCGCACGCGCCAGCTGCTCCGGGAGGCTCGAGATTGCGGAACGCAGGGCGTCGTCGCCCTTCCACTCAGCCATGACTCGCAACAACATGGCCAAACTGGCGACGAAGGATTTCGTTGCCGCGACGCTGAGTTCCGGCCCCGCGGCGATCGGCAGCACGATGTCGCATGCCCCCGCCAGCGGGCTGTCGGTCTCATTGACAATCGCCGCGGTGAGCGCGCCGGCGGCCTTGGCCATCAAGGCGAACTCTGTGAGATCGTCGCTGCGACCCGATTGCGAGATGGTGAGCAGCAACTGGTTCTTCAGCTGCAGCCGCTGCCGGTAGATCGTGGCGACATTGGGGGCGGCGGCAGCAACCGGAATTCCAAGGTGGCGTTCAAACAGGTGCTTGGCAAATGTTGCAGCGTGAGCCGAGCTTCCGCGCGCGCAGGTCACGACGAGCGTGGGTTTGGTCCGTTGCGACCATCCGATCAGGGCCGCTAAAGGCCCGGTGAGTGCGACCGCTTGTCGTCGCACTGCATCCGGAGCCTCCTGCAGCTCGCTCGCCATCTGGAGCTCAGCTCCCAGCATCGTGCACATCCGTTGTCTGCAGATCAGGCGTGTGGCCTTCGGCTGCGACGCGCGCAAGCGCAATGGCGCCGTCGAGCGCATCGCCCGCGGGTTGAATGAGGTGCCTGCGGGTGTCAGATGAAACCCATTGCGCCATGGCTTCCGCCAGGCCACCAACCAATGCGAGCGGACGCACATCGGCGGCCAGGAGGCGTGCCGCCAGTGCATCGACGTTGCCGGCGGCACGCCGCATGAGCTCGATCGCGGCCGGGTCCTGCTTGCTCGCGTGGCTGACGACAAGGGGGGCGAAGGAGCCGTAATCGCGTGGGGAAGCCCGTGTGGTCCAACGCACAATGGCGTGCGGCTCGCGCCGGAAGTGATTGAACAGCTCGTCGAGCAGTCCCGTCCAGGGAACCCGGCCGTCATGCGCCCAGAGCACGCGGCGCAAGGCTTCGCAGCCGATCCAGGCGCCGCTCCCCTCGTCCGAGACCGGCAACCCCCATCCACCGATCCGGACCTGGCGGCCCTTGCGCTCACCCCAGCCGATCGTGCCGGTTCCTACGATGATCACGCCGCCATCGCCACCCCGATGCGCGCCAACGCAGGCGGCTTGGGCGTCGGTGATCAGGATGGTTTGCACAAACGGGTACTTGTTTCGACGCGCCATTGTGAGTTGGGTTGGCTCGCTCGCGCCCGCGAGCGCAAGGCAGGCCGTGATTCGGTTGAGGTCGCGCCGGGAAAGACCGGCCTGCTCGAGGCATTGCTCGATCGCAGACATGACGGCGATCATGGCGGGCTTGAACCCCAGGCGAATGTTCGCCGGGCCAGTCACCGCATCGGCGAGCCGAGCGCCTGAGGCCGCGCACAGCCGGGCGCGGCATCGAGTTCCACCACCGTCAACGCCGACCAGAAGTGTGCCGACCTGCATGTCCAACCTTTGACAACAACACATAAGAACGATCTGGGTGGCGTATAAGTTGTCGTTTAGCCAACATTTGAGTTCCGCATGACCACGGAAGGGCTGAGTTCCCGCTATGCGGGCATCGATCTCTGGCAAGCCGACGAAATCGTCGACGCGATGATCGAGGCGCAGTTTGCTGCGGTGGGGGCCGCGCGGGCTGCCCGACATGCGCTCCAACAGGCGGCGATCGCCATGGAGGCCCGCCTGCGTTTTCGCGGGCGGCTCGTCTACGCTGGGGCGGGAACGTCGGGTCGTCTGGCGGTCCAGGACGGGGCTGAACTGATGCCGACCTTCAGCTGGCCAGAGGAGCGCCTGGTGCTATTGATGGCCGGTGGCTCGGCGGCGCTGCTGCGCGCGGTCGAAGGGGCCGAGGATGAGGCAAGCCTGGCGCGGCATCTGGTCCAGCAGCATCTGATAGACCGCAATGACGTTCTCGTCGCAGTCGCGGCGAGCGGCACAACGCCATTTACGCTCGGATGTCTGCGCGAAGCCAAGGCGCGGGGTGCGCTGACCATTGCAATTGCGAACAATCCTGGCACCCCGCTGTTGGCAGAATCCGATCACGCCATTTTGCTCGACACCGGCGTCGAACCGATTGCGGGTTCGACCCGGCTCAAGGCCGGCACGGCTCAGAAGATCGCGCTCAACGTGCTGTCCAGTGTCCTCATGATCCTGCTCGGCCGCGTATACCAAGGCCTCATGGTGGATGTGCAGGCGTCAAACCGGAAGCTCGTTCAGCGCAGCGAGGATATGCTGGTGCGACTCACGGCATGCAGCCCTGAGGCGGCGCGGGATGCGCTGCGGCGTGCCAGCGGCAGCGTCAAATTGGCGGTGCTGCTGCTGAACGGCTGTGGCGTGGACGACGGCACGCGGCTGATCGAGCAGGCGAATGGGCGGCTGAGAGCGGCGCTCGCGCGGGTTCGTGGGGGAGGGAGCACGTGAGGGGCGTGCACACTCACTGATCTGAGTAGGAATACATTCCTGAAGATGCACGGATGAGTTCAACGCAATGGTGAGTAATACTGCAAGCGAATTTGGCAAACTAACCCATGACGCTCCATATTCGCTGCCGGAACAAAGACCTTCGCGGGGAAAATCATGAAAAGCCATCGCCCGACGATCATGGGCACGCGCCACTTGATCGCAGCCACTCAGTACCTCGCAGCTGAAGCTGGCTTTAAGATTCTGGAAGCGGGCGGAAATGCGATTGATGCGGGCGTCGCCGCTGGCATCGCACTCGGTGTCGTGCAGCCTGAATTCGTGAACGTCGCGGGCGTCGCGCCGATCATCATTTACTCCGCCGCAGACGATCGCATCGTCACAATTCCTGGCCTCGGCTCTTGGCCGAAGGCGCTCGATCCGAATTATTTCAAGAACAACCACGGCGGCAAGATTCCACAGGGAATCATGCGCACCGTAGTGCCGGCGGCGCCGGACGCCTGGATCACAGCGCTCGAGCGCTTCGGCACCATGAGCTTCGGTGAGGTCGCGCAATCGGCCATCGGCTACGCACGCGACGGTTTTCCGGTTTACCCATTGATGAGTGAGATCATCACCGAGCATGAGGCCGAATATCGGCTGTTCTCTTCGAACGTCGAGCTCTATCTGCCGAAGGGGAGGCCTCCCCATGTCGGCGAGGTCTTCGTGCAAAAGGCGCTCGGCGCAACACTCCAGTTCATGGCGGACCAGGAGGCAGCGGCGCGCTCACGCGGACGCGAGGCCGGACTTGCGGCAGCTCGCGACGCGTTCTATCGCGGCGACATCGCGCGCGCCATCGTGAGATTCCAGAAGGAGAATGGCGGTATCCTTTCGGCTGAGGATCTCGCGAATTATCATTCGGGCTTCGACGAGCCGGTCCAAACTGCGTTTGGCAACATCAAGCTCTATGCCTGCGGTCCGTGGTGCCAGGGACCCTCACTGTTGCAGGCGATGAACCTCGTCGACGCCACTGAGCTGCATAAGCTCGGCCATAACTCCACTGCCTACCTGCACCGCATCACCGAGGCTGTTAAGCTGGCCTTCGCGGACCGCGAGGCCTATTTCGGCGATCCACGCATGGTCGACGTGCCGATCGAGGCCATGTTGTCGAGCGACTACGCGATAAGGCGGCGCGAGCTGATCCGTCCCGACCAAGCTTGGCCAGAAATGCCACCGGCCGGCGATCCGCGCAAGCTTGCGGCCGAGCGCGTTGCGCACGGTGCTCCACTTGTACCGGAGCGCGCCTTTTCCGCTCCAGAGCTCGACACCTCGCATGTCTGCTGCATCGATAAGCACGGAAATGTGTTCGCGGCGACACCGAGCGATGGCTCCTATAACGCGCCGGTGATCCCGGAGCTGGGGATCATTCCATCACCACGCGGCAGCCAGAATTGGGGCGACCCAAGCCATCCGTCGGGCGTCGCGCCGGGCAAGCGGCCGCGGCTCACGCCGAGCCCCGCGATCGCGATCGAGCCGGGGAAAATGAAGATGCCATTTGGCACGCCCGGCGGCGACGTGCAGACCCAGGCGATGCTGCAGGTCTTCCTCAACATCCACCTGTTTGGCATGGAGGTGCAGGAGGCAGTCGAGGCGCCACGCGTCGCGTCCTACAGTTATCCGTCGTCATTCGAACCGCACGCCTATCATCCGGGCTTGCTCAACATGGAGAGCCGGATCGACAAAGCGACCGGCGAGGCGCTCGGTCAACTTGGCCACAAGATCGGATGGTGGCCGGACTGGACTTGGCTTGCCGGCGCCGTCTGCACCGTTGTCGCCGACCAGGAAAGCGGCGTGCTCAAAGGCGGCGCCGACCCGCGCCGGCCGTCCTATGCGCTTGGGTTGTGATGGCGCGCAGCTCTCATTTTCAATCAGGGGCGGACATGAGGGGTTGGGGATTTTTTCTAGCGCTGCTCGGTCTGGCTGTCGCTCTGCAGGGACAGGCACGAGCGCAGAATTACCCAAATCGGCCAATCCGACTGATTTCGCCGTTCCCCGCGGGTGGCGGCAACGATGTGCTGGCCCGCATCATTGGGGCGAAGCTTGCCGATCGCCTGGGGGTGTCGATCGTCGTCGAAAACCGCCCGGGGGCGGGCGCCGTGCTCGGCATCCAGGCGCTCGCCCGGTCCGCTTCTGACGGCTACACGCTCGTGCTCAGCGGAAGTACGCTTGCGGTGGCACCGACGCTCTACAAGATTGCGCCTTTCGATGCGAACAAAGACTTCGCACCGGTCGCGCTCGTGGCGCATTATCCGTTCTTACTGGTGGCAACGGCATCATTTCACGCAAAGACGGTGGCGGAGCTGCTCACGATGGCAAGGGAGAAACCAGGCGAGATCATGTACGCATCGCCAGGCGCGGCTACGTCGCAGCATCTCTTTACGGAATTGCTCAAGGTCCGGACCGGAATCAACCTCCGCCATATTCCCTACAACGGCACCGCGCCCGCGGTGGTCGATATTGTTGCGGGTCGCGTGTCACTGATGTTCGCGGCGGCGGCTCCTTCGATCCCTCTATTCAGGGACGGAACCCTGCGCGCGCTGGGGGTGAGTTCGGCCGCGCGGCTGGCGGAGCTGCCGGACATTCCGCCGATCGCGGACACCGTTCCCGGTTTCGATGAGTCGAACTGGTCGATCATTCTTGCGCCCGCCGGCACGCCCCGGGACATCGTGAGCAGGCTCCATGCCGAGCTGAAGGTTGTCATGGCAATGCCGGAGGTCGAAAAACAGCTCGCCAATATCGGCATGCTGCCCATTGTCAGTCAGTCACCTGAGGCGCTGCAGACGTTCATCAGCACAGAGGTCGAGCGCTGGGGCAAGATCGTGCAAAGGGCCGGAATTGCCGGGACGCATTGACGTTGGCGCCCGCACGCCTTTGGTTGGCGTCAGTTGCGTCCGAAGCGCTCGAACGACAACGGCCCCAAATCGATATTTGACGGTTCGCCGCATATCGCACGCGCCAATATGTCACCGCTCGTTGCCGACATCGTAAGCCCGAGATGCCCGTGGCCAAAATTGAACCATAGGCCGCGATGGCGACTTGGCCCCACGACCGGCAAAGAGTCGGGAAAACAAGGCCGGTGCCCCATCCAGAATGACCAGTCGGGAGGAATCGTCGTGCGCGGAAACACTCGCGAGAGATCGCGCACGAGAAACTCCGCGCGCTGGCGCGTTGGAGCCCGCGTCAATCCGCCGAACTCGACCGTGCCGGCCACCCGCAGCCCGTCCTCCATGGGTGTGAGAAAGACCTTTCGGTCGGCCGCGGTCACACAGCGCGACACCTCGATCCCGGGAGAAGAGATCGTGACATGGTAGCCGCGTTGGCTCTCCAGCGGCAGCGCATAGCCGAGTCCCGAGAGCAGTTGCGTGGACCAAGCTCCCGCACATATCACCGCATGATCGCACGCATAGGAGGCGCTTTCGCCACGAACCGCGCGCACCCAATTGTCTTCGACCTCGACCGCAACAACGCGGTCGCGAATGATGTGCCCTCCGTGCTTGGCAAAATCGGACGCAATCGCGGTGACCTGCCGGTAGGGATTAGTCGACATGCCTTGTTCCGGCATGAACATGCCGACCGTGTAGTCGGGTCCGATCTCCGGTTCGAGCGCGAGAATGTCCGCACGCGCGACCTGTTCGACCCGCAGGCCATGCTCGCGCCGCAGCGTCCAGCCGATTGCGTCTTTCGCGAGCGCCTTCTCGTCAGGGTAGATGCAGAGCAGGCCGGTGCGGCGCACGATCTCGTGCGCACCGATTTCGTTCAGAATTTCAAGATGACTTTCGATCGAATGGGCGAGCAACGTCGCCAGCACATCGGAAATGCGCCGCACCTCCTCTGGCCGCGACGCGCCTACAAACCGCGTAAGCCAAGGCGCAGCCTTCGGCAGATAGGACACCGGAATTCGCAAGGGTGCGGCGGGATTGAAAATCATCCGCAGCGCGTCGCGCATGATTCCCGGTGTCGCCAGCGGCACAATGCTGCCAGAACCCACGGCGCCGGCATTGCCATACGAACATCCGCGGCCCGGCGCGTCGCGATCGATCAGCGTCACCTGAGCGCCACGACGCAGAAGATGCCAGGCGGTGCAGACCCCGACAATGCCGGCACCGACCACGACGATGGCCTCGCGTGTGTTTCTGGTCATTTTAAATGGCTACATCTGGGCGGGGACGTCGGTAGATCAGTTCGCGGTCGCCATGCCGATGTCCTTAATCAGCTTCGACCATTTGACGAGTTCACTCGCCACTCGTCTGGAAAATTCCTCGGGCGTGCTGCCGACCGGATCAGCGCCTTCATGCGCCATACGTTCACGAACCTCAGGCGTTCTTAGCATGCGCACGATCTCACCGTTGATCTTGAGGATCACGTCCTGAGGGGTGCCGGCCGGCGCAAAGACTCCCTGCCATGAGTTGATCTCGTAGCCGGGAAACCCGGACTCGGCGATGGTGGGCAGATCGGGAAGATAAGGCAGTCGTTTGTCGGTTGTAACCGCGAGCGCACGCAGTGTCCCGTTTTGGATGTGCTGCAACACTGTCGGCACCAGGCTAAAATAGATCTTGATGTGGCCGCCAAGCAGCGCGTTCATCACCTCCGCATTACCCTTGAACGGAACATGCACGAGGTTGCTGCCGGCCATGGACTTGAACATCTCGGCTGCGAGATGGGTCGAGGTGCCGGCGCCCGACGACGCGAAGTCCAAGCCGACGGGGCTGGACTTCGTATAGGCGACGAACTCCTTGAGCGTGGTGACCGGCAAGGACGGATGCACCACCAGCACCATCGGGAGCGAGGCCAGCTCGGTGATCGGCGCAAAGTCCTTGATCGGGTCGTAGGGCAATTTCTGCAGCGCCGGATTGACGGAAAACGCCAGTGTGGTGACCAGCAGGGTGTGGCCATCGGGTGGCGATTTAGCGACAGCGGCTGTTCCAATCGTGCTGGCGCCGCCGGCGCGATTGCTGACGATTACGGTCTGCGACCAGTTCTCGGTAAAGCGCTGCGCCAACATGCGGGCCATGTTGTCAGTGGTGCCGCCCGCCACAAACGGGACGACAAGCTCGATCTGCTTGGTCGGATAGACCTGCGCGGCAACTGGCGCAGCAAGCATGCTCGCCACGAGGAAAGCGCTGGCATAACCTGAAAGATACCCTCGCATGGTCCGTGGTCCCTGCTGTCACGATTGCCTGTTGCGAGTAGCTCCGAGTGTAGCAGAAGTCACATCTGCACTAGACTCTCGTTCCGTGGGCCGACTACTTATGCGTAGTGACGCTTTTGCCGGCTTCGATCGCGCTTACGGCACGCGCGATGACGCCTGGCGGGCTGGCAAAGATCCGATCGATCAACCTCTCGATCTCCTCGCCCCGCATGAATGCGGTTTCAAGATTCTGCTTCTTGGCGTCGGCGAGAAATTCGGGGTCCTTCATCACGGCTTCGAAGCCTTGGCGAAGCGCCGCCACACGCTCGGGCGGAGTGCCGGGTGGCGCCACGATCGGATAGGCCATGTCCTGGCGCGCGAAGATCAATTCCAGCACGCCCCGATCGGAATCATTTTTGGCGAAATCCGTCACCAGCGGCGCGGGATCCATGCCCGGATGCCGCTTCAGTCCAAGCTGCACGATCACGTTGATCTGTTTGTTTGTAATCCACTCCGGCCGGCTGGCGAGGATCCCGCTCCACGAGACGCCGGCAGTCCCGTCAGCTTCCTGGCGCTCGACCGCTAAAAGGAAGTCCGCAGCGCCGGGATAACCGGTCACGACTTTCATCTTGGTGCCCAGCACGCCGTTGAGAATGTAGGGGAATATGACGCTGTCGGCTCCGGAGCCGGTGCCGGCCACAACCATTTCATTTTTCCGGAGATCGTCGATCGTCTTGAACGGCCGAGTGTGCCAGGAGAGCACCAGACTCACGTCCGATGACATGCTGCCGATCCAATTGAACTTGCGCGCTTCGAACTGGATGCCGGTCATGTCGAGCAGCGGCTGCATGGCGAGACCGCGAGCGAACATGCCGATTGTGGTGCCGTCCTTGGGTGCCTGGTTATAGATGAAGTTGGCGGACCGCAGAGTGCCGGCGCCCGTCATGTTTTGAACGACGACGTTGGGCTTGCCGGGCAGGTGCTTGCCGAGGTGGCGCGCGAAGGTGCGTGTGTAGATGTCGTACGTTGCGCCCGGGGAGAATCCGACAACCATCGTCATCTGCTGCGCGCCTGCGGACGTGGAGACGAGGACAGATGCGCTGAGAATGATAGCCGCCGTCGCTTTGTTCATGCGAACCTCGTTGGTTGCCAACACCTTATCCTGCTTTCTGGCGGGGACTCAAACCTTCTCAGCAATTCTGCTTGCACCTGAGCGCATTCGTCTCAGGGCGACGGTAGTGGTGTCGGCAGGCGGGTGCGATCGGTGAGCGGGCGAGTTGCCTATGTCATGGCCCTTTCGTATCATTGAATCAGCCCTGCTTTTCGGCCCGGAGATTTCGCAATGAAGAAACTCACATTGGAAAATACCCAGCCTTTCCAAGGCCTGCCAGAACTGGTGGCCTACGACGAGGGCCTGTTCGAAAAGGAGGGACTTCAGGTCGAGTGGGCGGACCGCCACA
>Ga0066903_100002011_pt1 | contig 15519 bp, 18 predicted proteins | sample PanSoiMetaGPlot1_FD_67491 | JGI IMG/M metagenome (GOLD analysis project Ga0066903, IMG submission 67491) | Tropical forest soil microbial communities from Panama analyzed to predict greenhouse gas emissions - Panama Soil - Plot 1 (version 2) | ecosystem: Environmental > Terrestrial > Soil >... | reverse complement strand
CTAGAACCCCTAGAACCCCTAGAACCATTTGGAACCTCTAGAACCATTTAAACCTGTAGAACCCTTCTTTCAGAAACAGCAGCAGATAGCCCCCCGCAATAGCGAGGAGCGTGCCTCGCTCGCTGAAAACCGTGTCGCCCCACGAAAACCCTTCACCCGCGGCTTCTGCCAACACGACGTGCTGCGCCGACAGCGCTGGCACCCACCGCGGCACTCGCGAGGCGTAGCTGCGGTAGACCTGCCCGAGTCGCTCTTCGAGCAGTTGCTCTTCCCACTGCACGATGGCGTGGTATTCGAACGCGAAGACGACCAGGACAATCGGTGCGAGCCAAAGAAGGCACGCGCTCACCGTGAAGCCTACCCACAACAGAATGTTGCCGAGGTACAACGGGTTGCGGACGAGGGAAAAGGGCCCGCTCGACACCAGCGGCCCGAGGCGATCGCTCCGCGTGCGCGAGATCACACCGATGTGCTGCACGCCCCAGAGCCGCAGCGCTTCTCCCGCGGCGACACACGCGAAGCCGATCGTCCAGCACGCGGGCGCGGAGGCATTGGACGGGGCGGGAACGACGAGGAGCGCCAGGATCAGTGGGAACGGCAGCCATGTTCGCTGTCGGAAGAGCCAGCCGCCCAAACGGATCACGCAGCAATTCTATGGTCTCTGCCACCCCGAGTCCCGAGCCCGAGCCCCGAGCTTTTGACAGCCTCAGGGCCATTGATATAATTCGGACTTGTTCAGTCGTATATTCACACGCGCAGATTCCCATGACATCCCCGGCGGCGGCACGAAGCCTTGGCGTTTCAATCCTCGACCTCATCGGCCGGACCCCACTCATCCGACTGGAAAAGTTCGAACGTGACTGCCCGGGCGTGGAGATTTGCGCAAAGGCCGAGTGGCAGAACCCCGGCGGGTCGGTGAAGGACCGCGCTGCGGCGCGGATGATTGCCGACGGTGAGGCCTCGGGCGCGTTGACGCGCGGCAAGACGATTCTCGACGCGACGTCCGGCAATACCGGCATCGCTTACGCCATGATTGGCGCCGCCAAGGGCTATTCCGTCAAGCTGTGCGTGCCCGAGAACGCGAGCCCTGAGCGCAAGCTCATCCTGCGGGCGTTTGGCGCCGAGCTCGTGCTGACGAGCCCCCTCGAGAGCACCGACGGCGCCATCCGCGAAGCGCGGCGGCTGCACGCCGCGGAGCCGGATCGCTACTTCTACCCCGATCAGTACAACAACGACGGGAACTGGCGCGCGCACTACGACACGACGGCGCCCGAGATCATCGAGCAGACCAGCGGCGCGCTGACGCATTTCGTCGCCGGCCTGGGCACCAGCGGCACGTTCGTCGGCACGGCGCGCCGGCTTCGCAAGTTCAACGCCGGCATCAAGCTGATTTCGTTTCAGCCCGCGACGGCCTTTCACGGCCTCGAAGGGCTCAAGCACATGGAATCGGCGATCGTGCCGGGTATCTACGACGCGTCGATCGCCGACGAGGATCTGCGCGTCGAAAGCGAAGAGGCGTACGACATGGTCCGCCGCCTGGCACGCGAGGAAGGCATCATGGCAGGCATTTCGTCGGGCGCGGCCCTAGCCGCGACGCTCAAGATCGCCCGCCGCCTCGAGCGCGGCGTGGTCGTGACGGTGTTTCCCGACGGCGCGGAAAAATACCTGACGGAGAAATTCTGGACGGCCGATGCCTGATCCGCTGATTGTCGACCAGGAGGTGGATCGCGCGATCCGTCGTCACGGCGAAGAAACGTATCCGCACGAGTGCTGCGGGGCGCTCGTGGGCGACGGCCGGCGCGTGACTGCTGTCGTGGCGCTGCCGAACACGACGGAGGAAGGACCGCGTCGGCGCTTTCTCGTGCGGCCATCGGATTATCAGCTGGCCGAGCGCCGTGCGACCGAACTGGGTGGCGAGCTTCTCGGGTTCTACCACTCGCACCCGGATCATCCGGCGCGGCCGTCGCAGTTTGATCTCGATCATGCGTGGCCGACGTTTGCATACATCATCGTCGCGGTCGCGGCGGGCCAGGCCGGCGACATGACCTTGTGGTGGCTCAGGGAAGACCGTTCGACATTCGAAGAGGGCAGGCTCAATGGGAACTAGAATTCTGATTCCGACGCCGCTGCGGCCGTACACCGACAAGAAGGACGCAGTCGAGGCGGACGGCAAGACCGTCGGCGAACTCCTGGCCGACCTGACGACGAAGCATGCCGGGCTGAAGGCCCACCTGTACAACGATCAGGGCAAGCTGCGAAGCTTCGTCAACATCTACGTCAACGACGAAGACATCCGGTATCTGCAGAAAGAGCAGACGCCGATCAACGCGTCGGACACCGTGAGCATCATCCCCTCTGTTGCGGGCGGGGCGCCGACGACGGCCGATGCGATTGCCGAACGCGCCCGCCTGCATGGCGCCAGGGCCGACGAGCTGCCGTCGCTGACCAACGACGAAATCAAGCGCTACAGCCGTCACCTGATCATGCCGGAGGTCGGCATGGACGGGCAGCGCCGCCTGAAGGCAGCGAAGGTGCTGTGCATCGGCGCCGGCGGGCTGGGATCGCCCGTGGCCATGTACCTGGCGGCGGCCGGCGTGGGCACGCTGGGCATCGTCGACTTCGACGTCGTCGACTTCAGCAACTTGCAGCGCCAGATTCTTCACGGGACGCCGGATGTCGGCCGCCCGAAGCTGGCATCCGCAAAAGACCGGCTGGAAGCGATCAACCCCGAGATCTCGATCGTCACGCACAACGCGGCGCTCTCATCGGAGAACGCGCTCGATCTCTTCGCGCCGTACGACATCATCGTCGACGGGACGGACAATTTTCCGACGCGCTACCTCGTGAACGACGCGTGCGTCATTCTCGGCAAGCCGAACGCCTACGGCAGCATCTTCCGGTTCGAGGGGCAGGCCTCAGTGTTCGCGACCAAAGACGGCCCGTGCTATCGCTGCCTCTATCCGGAGCCGCCGCCGCCAGGGCTCGTGCCGAGCTGTGCGGAAGGCGGCGTGCTCGGTGTGCTGCCCGGCGTTGTCGGCTGCATTCAGGCCACTGAGACGATCAAGCTCATCATCGGCGCAGGCGAGCCCCTCATCGGCCGCTTCCTCATTTTCGACGCGCTGCGGATGAAGTTCCGCGAGCTCAAGCTGCGGAAGGATCCGGACTGCCCGGTGTGCGGGACGCATCCGACGGTAACGAAGCTGATCGACTACGAACAGTTCTGCGGCATTCATCCCGCGGAGCCGGAGCCAGTCACCGTGAAATCAGTCAACGACGCGACCGAAATCACCGCCGTCGAGCTGAAGCAGCGGCTCGACCGGGGCGACGCGCTCAAGATCGTCGACGTGCGCGAGCCGAACGAGTATCAGATCAACCGCATCGCGGGTTCGACGCTCATCCCGCTCGGCGACGTGCCGAAGCGCTACAACGAGCTCGACCCGGCGGACGAGATCGTCGTGCAATGCAAGAGCGGCGTGCGCAGCGGCAAGGCCGCGGACTTCCTGCGGTCGGTCGGGTTCACACGCGTGTTGAACCTGAAGGGCGGGATCATCGACTGGATCGACAAGGTTGATCCGAGTCAGCCGAAGTATTGAGGTTTCTGCCTGAAACGGTGTGCTAATATAGGACCGTTCGGGTCGGATATCCGCGGAACGTCCACCCGCACGCGTAGAGAACGGCCATGCTGAGGCTCTCCAAGAAAGCGGACTACGCGCTGATGGCGATGAAGCATCTGGCCCTGCGCGGCGATCGCGGATCGTCGAGCGCGCGCGAGATTGCCGAGCAGTACGACATCCCGATCGAGTTGATGGCCAAGGTCCTGCAACGTCTGGTCAGGAGCGGGCTGCTCGCGTCGCATCAGGGAACGCGGGGCGGGTATCAGCTGGCGCGCGTGCCCACGAAGATCTCCGTCGCCGAAGTCATCGAGGCGATCGACGGTCCGGTGACGGTGACGGCCTGTTCGACTGACGACGGGCAGTGCGAGCAGTTCGCGAAATGCAACGTGCGCGATCCGCTGTGGCGCGTGCGGCAGAAGATTCTGGCGGCGCTTGGCGACTGCACGGTGGCCGAGCTCGCCGCCGACCCAGCAATGCCGTCCGATACGCGGACGGCGACGTGGCACACACATTTGTGAACAAGAGAGAACGACACCATGGCAGTCAAGCTTCCGATCTACATGGACTATCACGCCACGACGCCGGTGGATCCGCGCGTGCTCGAGGCGATGACGCCGTACTTCACCGAGCACTTCGGCAACGCCGCCAGCCGGAACCATCCGTTCGGGTGGGAGGCTGAGGAGGCGGTCGAGAAGGCGCGCAAGCAAGTGGCCGATCTCATCGGCGCCAACGCGAAGGAAATCGTCTTCACGAGCGGCGCGACCGAATCGGACAACCTGGCCATCAAGGGCGCAGCTGAGATGTACCGGGAGAAGGGGAACCACATCATCACCGCCGTGACGGAGCACAAGGCGGTGATCGATACGTGCAAGCGGCTGGAGAAAGACGGCTATCGCGTCACGTATCTGCCGGTGCAGAAGGACGGCCGCATCAGCCTCGACGATCTCAGGGCCGCCATCACGGATCGGACAATCCTTATTACGATCATGGCCGCCAACAACGAGATCGGCGTGCTGCAGCCGGTGGCGGAAATCGGCGCCCTCGCGAAAGAGAAGGGGATCCTCTTCCACACCGACGCCGTGCAGGCGGCGGGCAAGGTGCCCTTCAACGTCAACGAGCTCAAGGTCGACATGGCGTCGATCAGCGCGCACAAGATGTACGGTCCGAAAGGCGTGGGCGCCCTCTACGTGCGGCGACGCAATCCGCGCGTGCTGCTCGCGCCCATCATCGACGGCGGCGGCCACGAGCGCGGCATGCGTTCGGGCACGCTCAACGTGCCGGGCATCGTCGGGTTCGGCAAGGCGGCGGAACTGTGCAAGCAGGAGATGGTGGCCGACACCGAGCGGCTGAAGGGGCTGCGCGATCGACTGAACCAGCGGCTGCACAAGAGCCTCGACGAGATCTACATCAACGGGTCGATGGAGCACCGGCTGCCGCACAACCTGAACATCAGCTTCGCGTATGTGGAAGGTGAGTCGCTGCTGATGGGGATCAATGACGTGGCGGTCTCGTCAGGTTCGGCGTGCACGTCGGCCAGCCTCGAGCCGTCGTACGTGCTCAAGGCGCTCGGCGCCGGCGACGACCTGGCGCACTCCTCGATCCGGTTCGGCCTCGGACGCTGGACGACGGAAGAGGAAGTGGACTACGTGGCCGACAAGCTCACCACCGTGGTCACCCGGCTGCGCGAGATGTCGCCGCTCTACGAACTGGCGAAAGAAGGCGTGGATCTATCGACGATGCAGTGGCAGGTGGAACCCCAGCACTGACGGTGAATTGGAGCATTGGGGCATGTGGTCACTGTGGCATGTGAATGCGTCACTTCAAGTGCCGAAATGACCAAATGACCAGGTGCCAAAAATTGAGGGTGCAGACATGGCTTATTCGAACAAGGTGATCGATCACTACGAGAACCCGCGCAACGTCGGTTCGCTGCCGAAGGAAGATCCGCACGTGGGCACGGGGCTGGTCGGCGCGCCCGAGTGCGGCGACGTCATGAAGCTTCAGGTCAAGGTCAATCCGCAGACTGGCATCATCGACGACGCCAAGTTCAAGACGTTCGGCTGTGGGTCGGCGATTGCGAGCTCGAGCCTCGCGACCGAATGGCTCAAGGGCAAGACGGTGGAGGAAGCGCTGGCGATCAAGAACACCGACATCGTCACCGAGCTGAGCCTGCCGCCCGTGAAGATTCACTGTTCGGTGCTGGCCGAGGATGCGATCAAGGCGGCGATCGCCGATTACAAGAAGAAGCAGAACGCCGACGCCGGCAAGGGCGCGGACACGCACGCGCAGCCGACGGCATAAATGGGGAAAACAGGATTGCAGAATTGCCATCCTGCGATCCTGCAATTGTCATGATCCAGATTACTGATGGTGCCGCGACGAAGATTCGCACGTTGATGACCAAGCAGGGCATCGACGATGGCGGTCTGCGCGTGGGCGTGAAGGGCGGCGGCTGCTCGGGCCTGAGCTACACGTTCGCGTGGGAGCGTGAAGCGCGGCTCGGCGACCAGGTGTTCGAAGGGCGCGACGGCGCCAAGATTTTCGTGGACAGGAAGAGCCTGCTGTACCTGGATGGCACGGTGCTCGACTACGACACCAGCCTGATCAGCAAGGGCTTCGTCTTCAACAACCCCAACGCGAAGTCGACCTGCGGCTGCGGCAGCTCCTTCGGCGCGTAACAACGAGTGACGGTTCGATGTCATCTTCTCCAGCTCCAGCCACGTCGCTCCAGGTTTGCCGTGAGTGCGGCGGCGGTGCACCCGTCGACGTCCATTTCTGCCCGCAGTGCACCAAGATCCTGACGCTCGGCCGTCACGGTGACTACTTTTCCTTTCTCGGGCTTCCGCGGAAGCTGAACATCCCCGCGGCTGACATCGAGCAGCGGTTCCGGGCCCTCAGCCGGCAGTTTCACCCCGACTTCTTCTACAACGCCACGCCGGCCGAACGCCGCGCCAGCCTCGAGCGTTCGTCCTATCTGAACGACGCGTATCGCACGCTCAAACAGCCGGTTGCGCGCATCGAGTACTTGCTGCAGCTCGAGAACATGGCGGCACGAAGTCCGCAGGAAGCCTCGAAGCAGGTGCCGCCCGCGCTGCTCGAAGAGGTGTTCGAGCTGAACGAGGAGCTCGACGCGATCCGCGACGAGCGCGCGTCGGGCGCGGCGGCCGATGTGTGGAAACCGCGGCTCGAGCGCGCCCGCGCGCCGATCGAGGCGAAGCGTCAATCGCACGAGGCACAGCTGCAGGAGCTCGCGACGACGTGGGACACGCTGGTCGATCGCGGCGCCTCAGCCGCCGAGCGGCATGACGTGCTCGAGAAGCTGCGCGAGCGGATTCTCGAGCGCAACTACATCAGCAACCTGCTCGCCGGCATCGAACGCGAACTGAACTCAGGAGGCGGGCCGCAGGAGAAGGACCTTACGGCGCTATGAGCAAGGTCGTCGGGATTGATCTCGGGACTACCAACAGCCTGGTCGCGTACGTCAAAGACGGCGTGCCGACCGTGATCCGCGACAACGGCGGCGACGCTCTCGTGCCGTCCATCGTGTCGGCCGCCGCCGACGGCACCATGTACGTCGGCCGCGAGGCGCAGCGTCGCCTGCTGACGGAGCCCGAGCGGACCGTGTACTCGGTCAAGCGGTTCATGGGCAAGGGCATCGAGGACGTCCAGGACGAAGCGCGCCTCTTTCCGTTCGGTGTGAGCGGCACGCCCGGCGGCGTCGTCCGCATCGGGCTCGGCGATCGCGAATTCACGCCGCCTGAAGTGTCGGCGCTCATCCTTCGCGAGCTGAAGCACCGGGCCGAGCAGCACTTCGCGGACATGGGCGAGATCGATCCGGAAATCGAGCGCGCCGTCATCACCGTCCCGGCCTACTTCAACGACGCGCAGCGCACGGCGACGCGAGATGCCGGCCGCATTGCCGGCCTCGACGTGATGCGCATCATCAACGAGCCGACGGCGGCCTCGCTGGCCTACGGCCTCGACAAGCGTCACACGGGCCTCATCGCCGTGTACGACCTCGGCGGCGGCACCTTCGACATCTCGATTCTCCGTGTCGAGGACGGCGTGTTCCAGGTGCTGGCGACCAACGGCGACACGCACCTGGGCGGCGACGATATCGACCTGCTGCTGATGCATCGGGTGCTCGCCGAACAGGGATGGTCGCAGCCGGCCGAGCGCATCCAGGAAATCCGCAAGGCCGTCATCCAGGCGAAATGGGATTTGTCCGATGGCGAGTCGACGGACCTCCTTGGGAAACCGATCACGCGCGCCGAATTCGAGGCGCTCATCCGTCCGCTCGTCGAGCGCACGCTCGGGCCCTGCCGGCAGGCGCTGGCGGACGCGGAGCTCGACCCGTCGCAGGTCGACGAGGTGGTCCTCGTTGGCGGTTCCACGCGCATCCCGCTCGTGCGCCGCCTCGTCGGCGAACTGTTCGGCCGCACGCCGCACAGCGAGCTGAACCCCGACGAAGTGGTGGCGCTCGGGGCGGCGGTCCAGGCCGATATTCTCGAGACGGGCAACCGCGAGATGCTCCTGCTCGACGTGACGCCGCTCTCGCTCGGCATCGAGACGATGGGCGGCGTGGTGTCGAAGATCATCATGCGCAACTCGACCATCCCCGCGACCGGCAGCGAGACATTCACGACGGGCGTCGACAGCCAGACCGCCGTCGACATCCACGTGCTGCAGGGCGAACGGGAACTCGTCGAAGACAACCGGTCGCTCGCCAGGTTCAAGCTGCGCGGCATTCCGCCGATGCCGGCCGGGCTGCCGCGCGTGCAGGTGCAGTTCCAGATCGACGCGAGCGGCATCCTGAGCGTGACGGCGCGCGAGCTGCGGACCAACGTCGAGCAGACCATTCAGGTCACGCCGTCTTACGGCCTGACCGACGACGAAGTGGAGCGCATGCTGCTCGATTCGTTCGAGCACGCGGAAGCCGACTTCGCGGCGCGCCTTTTGATTGACGCGCGGAACGAAGCGGAAAACGACGTCCGGGCGACGGAGAAGTCGCTCCGTGCGCCGGAGTTCGAGGAGATCGCCCGCGCCGAACTCGGCCCCGGCGAGCACGATCGCATCGTCGCGGCGCTCGCCGACGTAAAGCGCGTGATCAACGAGACCGATCGCGAGCTCATTCAGGCGAAGGCGCACGCGCTCCAGGACGCGACGCGTCATCTGGCCGAAGTGATGATGAATCGCTCGGTCCAGGCGGCGCTGTCCGGCCGGAGCGTCAACGAGGTCTGAGCCGAGGACTTATGCCCAAGGTCACGTTCATCATCGACGGCGAGTCGCAGACGATCGAGTTCGAGCACGGCAAGGTCCCGTACTCGAACCACGGCAAGCCGGAATCATTCCTGGACCTCGCGAAGCACTTCGGCGTGGGGCTCGAGCACGCGTGCGGCGGCAACTGCGCCTGCACCACGTGCCACGTCATCATCAAGCAAGGCGCGCACAACCTCACGGAGATGGAAGACGACGAGGCCGATCGCCTCGACACCGCCTGGGACCTCACGCCCGACTCGCGCCTGGGCTGCCAGGCGGTCGTGAAGGGCGACGTCGTGTGCGAACTGCCGATGTACACCCGCAACTACGTCCAGGAAGGCGGAGGCATTCAACTGGGCAAGTCGGACCGGAAGGACCGCAAGCCCGCGGAGGTCGCCCCGTGAAGTGGATTGACGCAGAAGACATCGGCATCGCGTTGAAGGAGAAGTTTCCCGAACTCGACCCGCTGACCGTACGTTTCACAGACCTTCGCGATCGCGTGGTCGCGCTCGAGGACTTCGACGATGACCCGAAGACCTCGAACGAGCCCAAGCTCGAGGCGATCCAGATGGCGTGGTACGAGGAGTGGAAGGAAGTGCAGTAAACGAAAGTTGCGGAGTGAGGAACGCAGACCAATGATCGTACGAGAGATGTTCCGCCCCGGCATGCGCGCCTACCTGGTGCCGCTCGTCGCCGGCGTGACTCTCACGCTCAGCGCCTTCCTGCCCTGGGTGACCGTCGGCGATCAGTCCCGCCCTGGTATTCCGGACGTCTGGGCGCTGTGGGTGGCCGGCCTCGGCGTGATCGCCGCCGTGCTGGCCGCTCTCAGCATGATCACGCGCAAGAACTCGCGCCATCCGCTGCTCGTCGTCGGCCTGTTCGCGCTCGGCATCATGTTTCTCGCCTGGCGCATCCTGCCGAGGACGGTCGAGGAAGGCGCTCGCACCTGGGCCCAGGCCGTCGCGATCGTGGACGGCGTCGCCGCATCGTCGGCCGTCGACGCGCACGCGTGGCCCGGGAGCGGCATCTACATCGGCCTGGGCGCATCCGTGGCGCTCGTCCTCTTCGGCCTCACGATTGTCCTCAAGCGCGCGTCGCGTCCGTACGTCGTCGAGAGCGCGGATGATGATGTCTGAACTATGAAGATCCGCATCGCTCACAGCCCCGATTCAGATGACGCGTTCATGTTCTACGGCCTCGCAAGCGGCAAGGTGCCGTCGAACGGGTTCGAGCTCGAACACGTGCTGTCGGACATCCAGACGCTGAACCAGGAGGCGTTCAAGGGCACGTACGAGATCAGCGCCGTCTCGTTTCACGCGTACGCTCATCTGACGGACCGCTACATGCTGCTGCCGCACGGCGCCAGCATGGGCGATCGCTACGGGCCCATCGTCGTCTCCAAGCGCCCGGCCTCGTCGTTGCGAGGGATCCGCGTGGCGGTGCCGGGCCTGCTGACGACGGCGTTCATGACGCTGCGGCTGTTCGATCCGTCGGTCGAGTACGACGTGATGCCGTTCGACGCCATTCAGGAGGCCGTGCACGCGGGCACGGCGGATGCGGGGCTGCTCATTCACGAAGGGCAGCTGACGTGGCGCGACGAAGGGCTGCACAAGATCGTGGACCTTGGCGAGTGGTGGGCCGATCGTACGGGCGGGCTTCCGCTGCCGCTCGGGGGCAACATTATTCGCCGCGATCTCGGCGCCGAGAACATCCGGACACTGTCGAAGATGCTGCACGACAGCATTGCCTACGGCCTCGAGCACCGCACCGAAGCCGTGGAGTACGCCATGCAGTTCGGACGCGGCCTCGACAAGGGGCGCACCGACACCTTCGTCGGCATGTACGTGAACGGCCTGACGCTCGACTACGGCGAGCGCGGACGCAAGGCCGTGTACCAGTTGCTCGGCGATGCGCAGGCGGCAGGCATTCTTCCCAAACCCGTCAACGTCGAATTCGCCGCATAGCGCGCGGGCTATTTTCGAAAGACCCTCCCCAGCGGCAGCTGGAGTCCCTCAACGAGCGGCGTGGTGAGCACGTCGCCGCCTTCGCGTGTCAATTCGAGCGCACGACCGAACATCTCGCCGACACGTCGATAGACGCGCACGGCATCGACCTCGGGATCCACGATCCAATACTCGGCCACGCCGAAGCGTTCGTACAACTGCCGCTTGATTGTTTCGTCGCGCGTGCGCGTGCCAGGCGACCCGATTTCGACGACGAGTTCCGGTGCGCCCTGCACGTGTTGCGGCGTGACGATTGCAACCGTGCGCTCGTTCGAGACATACAGCAGGTCGGGCTCCACGACATCAAACTTCGAAAACACCACGTCGAACGGCGCGAGGAAGACCTGTCCGATCGAGTGCGTCTCTAGCCAGGACGCGAAAAGCAGATGCAGGCTTCCCAAAACCCGCTGGTGTCTCGTATTTGGAGACGGCGTCACGTGGTGCTCTCCGTCGACGAGCTCATGACGTTGCCCGTCGTCGGGGAACAGCACGAAGTCGGCGTAGGTGAGCTTCAGCCCAGGGTCCGCTGGTCTCACGTCTTCGCCTTCGGGCATTCGGCTCATTGTAGCGTCGTCACTAGCGAACGAGGTGCCAGGGACGCACAGACGAAATCAGGCGGGAATCGAGGCGATGTCGGCTTGTCGCCGCCAAATCCTGCGCGCCGGCGTGATGGGGACGTGGCAGAATCTGCCCGGTGAGCTTGCTGAGCGGCGACAACGTGAGAGGGGTTTCCATGCGGATCACGGCGGCCGCGGTTGTCGTGTCGGCGCTGATGGTCGGCGAGCCGGGCCATGCCGACGGCCCTGCATTGTCTGCGGCGACCTGCGAACGTCTGACCACCTCGCTGTCGTTACCGCACACGACGATTAGCCGGGCGCGCGTTGTCGCGGCTGGCAAGTTGGTTCCGACGGTTGGTGGTGCGGCAGCGGCTCGCGAGGCCGGCACGATGCCAGCGTTCTGCCGCGTCGAACTGACGATCACGCCGTCGACCGACTCTGACATCAAGTCGGAAGTCTGGCTTCCGATGTCCGATTGGAACGGCAAGTTTCTCCAGGTCGGCAACGGCGCGTGGGGCGGATCCATTCAGTACGGCGCGCTCGGCGATGCTCTGCGTCGTGGTTATGCTGCGGCTTCGACGGATACCGGTCACACCGGAGCGGACGCAAGTTTTGCCGTGGGGCACCCTGAGAAGTTGATTGATTTCGGCTACCGGTCGGTCCACGAGACGGCCGTGCAGCAAGGCGACCGTCGCGGCGCTTTTCGACCGCGCGCCCCGTTTTTCATATTTCACCGGATGCTCGGGGGGCGGCCGCATGTCGTTCATGGAGGCGCAGCGTTTTCCCGAAGACTTCGACGGCATCATCGCGGGCGCCCCCGGGTATAACCGCACTGATGTGGCCTTTCAGACGCTCGGGATGGCGCAGGCGACGCATGTCAGTCCGGAAAGCTTCATTCCAGCCACCAAGTATCCGGCGCTTCATCAAGCGGCGTTGAACGCATGCGATGCGCTCGATGGGCTGAAGGATGGTCTGATCGCGGATCCGACGATCTGCACGTTCGATCCGGCTGCAATCGAATGCAAGAACGGCGATCAACCGAACTGTTTGACCAAGCCTCAGGTTGTCGCGGCCCGGAGAATCTACGCGCCCGTGGTCGATCCAAAAACCGGCATGGAAATATCCAGCGGTCTCGAACCGGGCAGCGAGATGCAGTGGGGGTCGGTCGCCGGCCACGAACCCCATTCGATGTACAACGACCTGCTCAGGTTCGTCGTGATGAAGGATCCGAACTGGGATTACAGGTCGCTCGACGTGGGGCGGCAGCTGGAGCTCGCTCGAAGAGCCGACAACGGTGTTCTTGCCGCAACATCGACGAACCTGACGCCATTCGTGAATCGCGGAGGCAAACTGCTCATCTACCACGGTTGGTCTGATCAGAACATTCCACCGCGCGGCTCGGTCACCTATTACCGCGACCTCGTGAAGAAGATGGGTGAGGAGAAGGTCTCCGACTCGGTGAGACTCTTCATGGTTCCGGGCATGGGTCACTGCGGCGGCGGTGACGGTCCCAACGAATTCGACATGCTGGCCGCGCTCGAGGCGTGGCGTGAGCATGGCAAGACGCCGACCGTTGTTGTCGCTTCGCAGCTGAAGGACGGACGGGTGACGCGCACGCGTCCACTGTGCCCGTACCCGCAGATTGGGAAGTACACAGGATCCGGCAGCATCGATCGGGCCGAGAGCTTCATCTGCGTTTCGCGATGAGGATTTGTCAGTCGTTGGTCGGCGGCAGTTTCAGCATCCGGTACATCCTCTCGCGTTCCGGGATCTGGTCGAAGAATCCTCGTCGAAGGCCGGAGATGGCCGTTTCGTTACGCTGTTCGATGGCTTTCTCCAGCCAGGCCGCGGCCTGGTCGAACTGCTGCCGCGCCAGGTAGTACAGCGCGAGACCTGTCGGGACGCCTGGAGCGTCCGGAGGCTGAAGGGTTGCGAGCAGGGCAGCGGAGCGGGGAGTATCGCCATCTCGAGCCAGTAGGCCCGCAAGCAGTCCGCTACTCCGGGGCAAGCCCGGCATTCCCGTGGCGGCGCGCTCTGCGCTGACCAGCGCCCCTGCGTGATTGCCTGCCGACAACTGAATGTGCGCAAGGTACAGGTACGCCGGCCAGTAGTGCTCATCGACTTCCAGAACCTTCAGCATCTCCGTCTCTGCACGGGCGGCGTCGCGGGCGGCGGCGAAGTAGAAAGCCAGGTGCATGCGGTACAGCGGGTTCAACGGGTCTTCGGCGAGCGCGTGTTCGTACTCGCGTCGGGCCGCGGCCAGCTGGTTGATCATCAGCAGATGGTGGCCGTAATGCATTCTCGTGTGGGGAGGCACCCGCTCGTGTGCCGTCGCCAGCCGGAACCACGCCGCCGCCTCGGCCCAGTCGAGGTCGCACAGTCCCGCGATGGAGCCCAGGAGCGCCTGCGCCTCCGATAGTGACGGATCGAGTCGAAGAGCGTGCCTGGCTGCCGTGCGCGCCCGCGCGTAGGACTCGACGTGGCCGGCCATGCCGCTCACGAACGCCAGCTCGCCCAGATGGCAGTGCGCTAGGGCGTATTGCGGGTCGAGCCTGATCGCCTCCTCGCAGCACTCCCGGCTTCGGCCGAGTGATTCGTAGGTCAGCCTGGACCAGTGGTGGCGGCTTTTCAGGTACGCTTCGTACGCGGCCAGGTTCGTGGTTCCACCGCGCTCGGCGATCGACTCGAGCGACAGTTTGACCTCGAGGGCCGCCGCGATCGCCTGAGCGATCTCATCCTGAATCGCGAAGACGTCGGTCATCTGACGGTCGTAGCGCTCCGACCACAGGTGTGCCCCGCTGCTCGCCGCGATCAGCTGCGCGGTCACGCGAATGCGATTCCCCGACCGCCGCACGCTGCCTTCGAGCACCGATGTCACGCCGAGCGCCTCCGCAATGCGCCGGATATCCTCGCGCTTGCCCTTGAACGCGAACGCAGACGTCCTCGCGATCACGGTCAGGCCCGGCATGTGCGCCAGGAGGTTGATGATGTCCTCCGCCAGGCCGTCGCTGAAGTACTCGTTCTCCATGTCGGCGCTCACGTTGGCGAACGGCAACACCGCGATGGACGGCTTCGTGTCCTCCGCGCTCAGGGACTCAAGGCTCTGGGCCGCTCGCTCGAGCGCCGCTTTCAGCTCCGCCACGGTCTGAAAGCGATCCTCCGGCCGTTTCCTGAGGCAGCGCTTCACGACGTCGCGGATTGCCGCGGGCGCGTCGAGCGGCGGCGGCTGTTCCCGCACGACCGCATGCAGCACCTGCATGGTCGTCGCGCCAGGGAAGGCGCGGCGTCCAGAGACGAGCTCGTGCAGCACGGCGCCGAAGCTGAAGATGTCTGATCGGACGTCGGTCGCTCGGCCGTCCGCCTGCTCGGGCGACATGTACGCGGCCGTGCCGACGAGCGCGCCGTCCATCGTCCGCGTCGCGTCGACGTCGCTGTCGAGCAGCTTGGCCAGGCCGAAGTCGAGCAGCTTGACCGCCGGGGCGTCGAGATCGCTCCGAACGACGAGGATGTTCGCGGGCTTGAGGTCGCGGTGAAGAATGCCGCGACGGTGTGCGGCCTCAAGCGCGCCGGCGATCTGAAGGGCGAGTCGAAGCGCCTCGCCCGGTTGGAGTGGTCCGGCCAGGGGCGCCCCGTCGACGTACTCGAGCACGAGATAGTCGGGGCCCACATCATGGATCTGGCAGATGTTCGGGTGGCTCAGCGCGGCGATCGCCTGAGCTTCGCGTTCAAATCGCGCGGCGTGCTGCGGCATCAATCGCTTGATCGCGACGTGCCGATGCAGCCGGGTGTCAAGGGCTTTCCAGACTTCACCCATTCCGCCGGCGCCGACCCGGCTGATGATCTCGTACGCGCCGAGAAGGGCACCCGGCGAGAAGGACATGGGACGAACGGATTATAGTGAAGGCCGACATCAGGCTTATCACGACAGGAGTGCGCCCGGTGGCCCTGCTGAGCGGCGATCGGATCGGTCCGTACGAGATCATCGCGCCGCTGGGGCAGGGCGGCATGGGCGAAGTCTACCGGGCGCGCGATGTGAAGCTCGGCCGCGATGTCGCCATCAAGGTCCTGCCCGCCACTGTGGGCGAT
>Ga0066903_100002010_pt1 | contig 15520 bp, 16 predicted proteins | sample PanSoiMetaGPlot1_FD_67491 | JGI IMG/M metagenome (GOLD analysis project Ga0066903, IMG submission 67491) | Tropical forest soil microbial communities from Panama analyzed to predict greenhouse gas emissions - Panama Soil - Plot 1 (version 2) | ecosystem: Environmental > Terrestrial > Soil >... | reverse complement strand
AAGGTCCAGACGCTCGACGTGATGGAGATCGTCGACAAGGTGACGACCTGAGGAGTCCGCCCATGAACGAGATCCTCGAGGGACTGAACGTCTTCCGCGCGCTCGAAGCGTGGGGCGCCACGCTCTACGCCGCGTGGGCGGAGTCCGAGGCTGATCCCGCCGTGCGGGCGGGCCATCTGATCATCGCCGAGCGCGAGGCGAACCACGCGCGCGTCCTCGCAGAGCGCATCCGGGCGCTCGGCGGCGAGCCCGGTCCCGCCTGCGTCGACGACGTGCTCGCCGCCCAGCTCGCCGAGCTCCGCCAGGTGCGCGGCTTCGTCGCGCAGCTAGATGCCCTCAAGGCGTGCTCCGCGCGCGACGCCGCGCGGATGGAGCCCTGCCAGTCGGCGCTCCGGCGCGGCTTCGAGGCCGCCAAGGAGCGTGACCCCGAGACCCATCGCTTCTGGGCCGAGCTCTACAGCGAGGAGAAGGTGAGCGGCGACTGGTACCGGGCCGTGTACAGTGCGCTCACGAAGGGGAAGCCATGGCCCGCGGCGCCCGTGCTGGCGCCGGAGCAGGTCGTCCGGCGGGCGGCACGGGTCACGTTCGCGGCCGGCGAGCCGGTCGCCTGCGCCGCCGGGGGCTGAGGGGCGCTGGCGCTGTCCGGGGTGCTCGTGCGGCGACCCCCTGGAGCAGCACCTCCGTCGCGTGCTTCGCCAGCTCGCCCGGTCCCCAGGCCTGGCGCACGACGGGCGGGAGCTGCTCGTCGACCAGGAGCGTCGACAGGCCGTGGACGAGGGACCAGAGGACGAACGCGAGCCCCGCGGCATCGCCAGGCCGGATCTGCCCGGCGCGCTGACAGTCGGTCACCGTGGTGGTGAGGAGTTCCCAGGCCGCGACGGCCGCCCGCCGGAGCCCGGGATGGTCCCGGCCCCGCACGGCAGGCCCGCACATCAGCCGGTAGTGCGCACCATGCCGGGCGGCGAACCGCACCAGGGCGATCGCCATCGCCTCGAGTGCGCGGAGGGGATCGGCGGGATGCGCGCGCGCCGCTCGCGTCATCGCCGTGCCGAGACGCTGGAATCCGCCCTCGGCGACCGCGGCCAGCAGCGCGCCCTTGTCCGGGAAGTGGCGGTACGGTGCGGTCTGCGACACCCCGGCCCGGCGCGCGGCGCCGCGGAGCGTCACCCCGAGCGGACCACGCTCGTCCAGCAGGGCGGTCGCCGCCTCGACCAGAGCGGGTCGCAGGTTGCCGTGATGATAGGCCACGTGAGCCTCGTGCCAGGACATGTTGACATAGTCAACTTCCGGAGGCAGGCTCGGTGCCGACTCGGAATTCGAGGAGGGTCCCATGTCACCGGCAGTGACGATCGGTCTTCTCTGGCTCGGGTTCGCGGGTTCGCATCTCGCGCTCTCGAGCCTTCCGGTCCGTCAGCGCCTCATCGCCCGGATCGGGGAGAACGCGTTCCGCGGTCTCTACTCCCTCGTCGCCTTCGCCTTCTTCATCCCGCTCGTGTGGACGTACTTCCACCACAAGCACGCCGGTCCGCCCCTCTGGATGCTCCCCATGACCCCAGCGCTTCGCTGGGCGATCTACGTGGGCATGGGGTTCGGCTTCGTGCTCGCGGTCGCCGCCTTCGTGCGGCCCAGCCCCGCGGGAGTCGTCCCGGGTGACCCGAGGCCGCGGGGCGTGTACCGCATCACACGCCACCCGCTGTTCATGGCGATCGCGGTCTTCGGCCTGCTCCACCTGCTGCCGAACGGCCACTCCGCCGACGTGGCATTCTTCGGCGGGTTCGCGCTGTTCTCGGTGGTCGGGGCCGTGCATCAGGATCGCCGGAAGCTCGCGACCGAGCCGGATCGCTTCCGTCCGTTCTACGAGGGGACGCCGTTCTTCCCGTTCACCGGTCGCGCCACGCTGCAGGGGTTGCGCGAGCTGTTCCCGGTCGTCGCGCCGGTCGGGATCGCGGTGGCGATCGTCGTTCGCCACTTCCACGGGTCGTGGTTCGGCGGGTGAGCCCGCTACGGGCGTCGCGGTCCCGAGACCGCGCGACTCGCGCGGACGATGAAGCGCCACGGACGGGCGGCGTACGCTCCCGCATAGTCGACGCCGATGCGCGGGGTGCGGGCGACACGGCGTGACGGCACGCCGGGTGCGTCGAGAAGGCGGAGCCGTCCCCGCACCACGTCCGCGCCGTTCTCCGCGCGTGTGATGCCGAGCGCCTGACAGAGGGCGCCCGGTCCGCGGCAGAGGCGCCACGCGGGGGCCTCCGCGAGGCGACGCCGCTGGCGCATCAGCACCTCGCCCGCGACCGGCTCGAGCGCCCGCAGCAGCACCGCCTCGGGAACACCTGCGGGTCGGGTCACCACGTTCACGCAGTGGTGCATCCCGTAGATGAAGTACACGTAGGCGTGACCGGGCGGCCCGTACATGACCTCGTTCCGCGCCGAGCGGTGCCCGCCGTAGCTGTGCGCCGCCCGGTCGCGCGGCCCCTGGTAGGCCTCCACCTCGACGATCCGGCCGGCGGCGCGCCCCGCGGGCGTGTCGTGCACCAGGATCTTCCCGAGCAGCGCCCGGGCGACGCGCAGGCTCGGGCGGTCGTAGAATCGGCGCGGGAGCGGCCGCCCGCTCACGCCTTCAGCTTCTTCACTTCCTCGGTCAGCTCGGGCACGGCCTTGAAGAGATCCGCGACCAGCCCGTAGTCGGAGATCTGGAAGATCGGCGCCTCCTCGTCCTTGTTGATGGCGACGATCACTTTCGAGTCCTTCATGCCGGCGAGATGCTGGATGGCCCCCGAGATTCCCACGGCAATATAGAGCTCGGGGGCGACCACCTTGCCCGTCTGCCCCACCTGCAGGTCGTTCGGCACGAAGCCGGCGTCGACCGCGGCGCGGCTGGCGCCCATCGCCGCACCCAGCGCCTCGCAGAGCGGCTCCAGATAGATGGTGAAGTTCTCGCCGTTCTTGAGCCCCCGCCCGCCCGAGCAGACGATTCGCGCCTCGGTCAGCACCGGACGATCGGACTTGGTCTCGGCGAACTCGACGAACTGCATCTTCGTGCTCGTCGCATCGGGGCTCATCGAGAGCGCCGTGACCTTGCCCTTCTCGCCGCCCTTCTTCGCCGCATCGAAGGCCGTGGTGCGCACCGACACGACGCGCGGCGAGCCGGCGAGCGCCACGGTGGCGATCGCGTTGCCGGCGTACATCGGGCGCTTGAAGGTGGCCTTGTCGACGATGGCGGTCACGTCGGAGCCCATCGCGGCCCCGAGCCGTGCGGCGACGCGCGGCAGGAGGTCCTTGCCGACGGCAGTCGCCGCCGCCATCACGACCTCGACGTCGTGCTGCTTCGCAACCTCGGCGATCGCCGCCGTGTAGGCGTCGGCGAGGTAGTGCGCGAAGGGTGGCCCGTCGACGGCCACGACGTCGACGCCGTATTCGGTCAGCTCGGTGGCGAGCGCGCCGATGCCCTGGCCGAGGACGGCGGCGAGGCACTTCCCGCCCAGGTGCCCCGCCATCTGCTTGCCGGCCTCGACGCCGACGAGCGTGGTCTTGGGGAACTTCCCGTGCAGATGCTCCGCGACGACGAGCACGTTGCCCATGCTCAGATCACCTTCGCTTCGTTGTGGAGGACCTGGACCAGCTCCTGGACGGAGCCCACCTTGCGGCCGCCGGTCCGCTTGGGCGGCGTCTCGAGCTTGACGATGCGCGCCTTTGGCGCGACGTCGACCCCGAGGTCCGCGACGGCGATCTCCTTCAGCTCCTTCTTGCGCGCCTTCATGATCCCCGGGAGCGAGGCATAGCGCGGCTCGTTCAGGCGGAGGTCTGCCGTGACGATGGCGGGCAGCGGGATGTTCAGCGTCTCGAGCCCGCCGTCTACTTCCCGTGTCACCCTGGCCGCGCGCTGGTCCCCACCCACCTCCACCTTGGAGGCGAAGGTCGCCTGCGGCCAGCCCAGCAGCTCCGCCAGCATCTGGCCCGCGCAGTTCGAGTCGTCGTCGATCGCCTGCTTACCGAGGAGGACCAGCTCCGGCTTCTCCTGCTCGACCAGCTTCTGCAGGACGCGGGCGACGGCGAGTGGTTCGAGCGCCTGGTCGCTGAGAACCAGGATGGCGCGATCGGCGCCCATCGCGAGCCCCGTGCGGAGCTGCTCCTGCGCCGCCTTCTGCCCGATCGAGACCAGCACCACCTCCGTCCCGCTCACCTTCTCCTTCAGGCGGAGTCCCTCTTCGATCGCGATCTCGTCGAAGGGGTTGATCACCCACTTGACGTTGTCGGTCGTAATGCCGACGCCGTCCGGCGCGATCTTCACGACGGTTTCCGGATCAGGCACCCGTTTGACGGCGACGAGAATCTTCACGCTCAGGATCTCCTTGACGGCCGCGGTACCGCGGCAGGGAAGGTCCTTACACAGTGCGGCATCGTTAAGTCAATCAAACGGCGACCGCGCCGCCGGATCAACCTTGTGCTTCTCGCCGTCCGAGGTCGAAGCCGAGACGGCTGGAGAGCTCGCGACCCGCCTTCAGGACCAGCGGGGCGACCTCCTTCTCGATGCGCTCGTTGGTGAGCCGCGAGGTGGGCGCGGCCACCGCGAGGGTGCCGACGACGTTGCGGGTGTAGTCACGCACGGGCACCGCGACCGCCCGGATGTCCTCCACGTGCTCGCCCATGTCGACTGCATAGCCGCTGGTCGCGATCGAGCGGAGCTGTTGGAGGACCGCCTGGCGATCGACCAGGGTACGATCCGTGAAGCGCTGCAGGCCGTCGGGCAGGAGCGCGCGGAGCTCGTCCTCGGATTCGAAGGCGAGATAGGCCTTGCCCGCCGCGCTGGCGTGGAGCGGCAGCGCCTGCCCCAGCTGGGAGACGATGCGCACGGGCCGATCGGCTTCGATGATCTCGACCGGCACGACGCCGGCGCGTCGGAGCACCGCGACATAGGCAGTCTCCCGCACCTGGCGCACAAGCTCCCCCATGATCGGACGCGCCTGGCGCAGGAGTCCCATGTGCTGGACGTAGCTCTGTCCCAGCTGGAGACAGCGGATCCCCAGGCGGTAGTTCTCGGTCGCGCGGTTCTGCTCGATGTAGCCACGCGACTCGAGCGTGGCGAGGAGGCGGAAGACGTTGTTCTTGTGGAGCTTCAGCCGCTTCGAGAGCTCGGTGACCCCGAGCTCCTCGGCCTCCCCGCTGAACTGCTCGAGGACGTCCAGGCAGTGGGCGACCGACTGAATGATGTAATTGGATTTCTCTCGGCGGACCATGAGATCGGCAAAAGCCGTTTTAGGCTATGCCGGGGCATGGAGGGAGTCAACGCCGGTTCGACCCTCCCAAGGCCGCGGAATACTTGGGCCATCTGAATGACCTAGATGGGAGCGGCGGTGCAGAATCGCCGAACGGCGTCTTCACGGGACACCATATTGAAATGGGGGGTTGTCCGCTCCTATCAAGGGGCGCCGAATCTCCCGAAAGGAGCCCACCCTGTGGACGTGCAGACGGAGAAGATCGAGGTCCCCGCTTCTGGCGGGATGACGTGCTTTCTCGCCCGGCCGAAGAGCTCGACGCGCGCGCCCGCGGTGCTCGTCATCCAGGAGGCGTTCGGGCTGAACGGGCACATCCAGGACGTCACACGCCGGATCGCCGCCGAGGGCTACGTCGCGCTCGCGCCCGACCTCTACTGGCGTGCCGGGAAGCAACGCACGGTCGCCTACGACCGGATCGGCGAGGCGATCGCACTCATGCAGGGCGTGAACGACCAGGACATCGCCGCCGACGTGGGCAGTGCGATCGCCCATCTCGAGCGGCAATCCTTCGTGCGCCCCGACCGCATCGGCATCACCGGGTTCTGCATGGGCGGCCGCGTGAGCTACCTTGCCGCGTGCGAGCTCCCTGAGAAGATCAAGGCAGCGGTGCCGTTCTACGGCGGCGGCATCCCGATCGACAAGACGACGAAGCTCCGTGCACCGGTTCTGGCCTTCTTCGGCGAAAAGGATGCCTTCATCCCGCTCGACTCGGTCGAGCAGCTGAAGACCGAGCTCTCGCGCACCGGCAAGGAGGCCGAGGTGATCGTGTATCCCGGGGCGGATCACGGGTTCTTCTGCGACGAGCGCGCCTCGTACCAGGCGGCGGCGGCACGCGACTCGTGGGAGCGGCTCAAGCACTTCTTCGCCACCCACCTCCAGCGCTGAGCCGGAAGTGCGTGTCCTCCTCGTAGGACAGGCCGCCTTCGCCGAGCAGGTGCTGCGCAGCCTCGAGGAGGCGGGCGACGTGATCGCCGCAGTCATCTGTCCGCCGGACGCCGGCTCGAAGCTGGATCCCCTGAAGGCGGCCGCCGTCGAGCGCGGTGTCCCCGTGCATCAGTTCCGCTCCCTCAAGCTCCCCGAGGCGCGACGCGCGTTCGAGGCAGCGGCCGCCGACCTCGCGGTCCTCGCTTACGTGACCCAGATCGTCCCCGAGCCGCTCCTCGCCATCCCCCGCCTGACGAGCATCTGCTTTCACCCCTCGCTCCTGCCCCGCTACCGCGGCGGAAGCGCGATCGCCTGGCAGCTCATCCGGGGCGAGACGCGAACCGGCGTCACCGTCTTCTGGCCCGACGCCGGTATCGACACGGGGCCGATTCTCCTGCAGCGCGAGGCGGTGATCGGCCCCGACGACACTGCCGGAACGCTCTATTACCGGACCCTCTTTCCGCTCGGTGTCGAGGTGGTGCTCGACGCCGTCGCGCTCGTGCGAGCCGGCCGGGCGCCGCGTCTCCCGCAGGACGAGACGCAGGCGACATACGACCCGTTGTGCAGCGATACGCACGGCGCGATCGACTGGACGCGTCCCGCGAGCGAGGTCCACAACCTGATCCGCGGCTGCGATCCGCGGCCGGGCGCGTACACGACCTGGCGCGGGAGTCGCGTGCGGTTCTACGAGCCACACCAGGTCGCGGGAGCGGCAGCGGCTCCGGGGATTGTGATGGCGGTCGACGCTGAAGGACTCACCATCGCTACCGGCGATGCTGCAGTGCGCTGCGCTCGTGCCCGCAATGGCGGGCAGAAAGGTCCCGCCGCGGAGATCGCGCTTGCCATCGGACTCGAGCCCGGGGGCAGGTTGGGGTCAGACTGATCCGAGGCAAGCTCGGTTTGCAGGGCGGTGGCGGCCGAGCCAACGTCTCCTGCCCCATGAGCTGAGTATCGCCAAAATACGAAACAGAAGGCATTCAACTGACGCGAAGGGTGAGGGGCCGGCCAGCGGCCGGCACCCTCACCCAGTCAAACGTCGCCCCGGTATAGCGACTATTGAAGCTCGCAGCCCATGAAGCGTGCTAGCACTGGACTTCCGGGACCTACGGGAAGAAATCAAAGAACCGCGGGCGATCGCAGCCCAGGTTCACGTCGAGCCTTCCGCGGAAGCGAACCCTCACGTTCACGCTGAACCCGATCGGCTGCCCACGCGCGATGGCAGCGGCGGCGATGAACGAGCCCCCGGTGCGATGCCCCTGAATGGTGCCGAGGATGAAGGGGTACTCCGGATCTGCGGTGATCGCGGTCGACGCGTCGTGCACGGTGACGCTCGGGCAGACCGACGTGCCGCCCTGACCGCAGCGCCAGGTGACCCGCTGGCCGATCTGAAAGCCGGGGGCCGTGGTGTCGATGCCGTTCTCGTCCACGTCGATGACGTCGCTCGGCTCGGGGCCGTCGTTGGGTCCGTCGGCGACGGCGGCGGCGGTCTGCTCGGCTTCTTCCACCGAGCCGCTGACGACGGCGACGATCGGGGTGATCTTCTTCACGTTGAGCCAGTTGAGCTTGGGGGCGACCCACGACGTGCAGTTGACCCCCTCGGCGTCGCACGCGCGCGGCAGGAGCTCGGTGTACACGCCGCCGCGACAGCGGTCCGCGCCCGGACCGGAGGGGAAGATCATGACCGTGTTGCCGGATTGACGGAGGTCGGTGAGGCGCCACATGCCGCCGGCGTCCGCCCGCGTGACGCCGAGGCGAATCGGGTTGCCCTTGTTCTTCCAGCCGCACCAGGTGAACGGGTCGGAGCTCTCGTCACTCCCCTCGATGAAGCTCCGCTGCCGCGCCCACAGCTCGACCACGCGGCCGGGAGGCGCGAGCCCCTCCACCATGTCGAGATCGTTCACGTTCGCCGCGGCACGGTAGATGAGCGGCGCCGCGTTCACCGAATGCACGCTGACGGCGCGCAGCACGAGCGCGATCAGGACCGCGCCGAAGGGGACCACCCCCAACCAGAGGGATCGCTTGGCCATCGGGTCTCTTTCCGGGCGGGACCAAGGGGCGGACGGGCAGGCGTGCAGCTCGCGTGCCAGCGGTGCGGCCGCGCCGGTCCACGCGCGACGTGGTCGGCGGTGAAGCGCCGGATCTCAGGCCGTTTCACGGACGGGGGAGCCGAGCGGGTCGCGGATGCCGTGGCGCTCCATGCGTCGCCACAGCGTGACGCGCGAGATGCCGAGCGCGGCGGCGGCCCGTTGGCGGTTCCACCGGTGCGCCTCGAGCACGTGGAGGATACGACTCCGCTCGTCGACCACGAGCCCGCTCGGGGCGCAGCTCTGGCGGCCGAGGAGGTCTTCGAGGCCGGCTCCCGTCGCGCTGGCGAAAACCAGCAGCGCTTCGAGCGCGTTCTCGAGCTCGCGCACGTTGCCGGGCCAGGCATGGGCGGTGAGCGAGCGCAGCGCCGTGGGACTCGGCGGGGCGAAGGTGGTGGCGTGCGCGCGGTTGAAGCGGGCGATGAAGTGCTCGACGAGCAGCGGGAGGTCCTCCCGCCGCTGCCGGAGTGGCGGCAACCGAATCGTGATGACGCGCAACCGGTAGTACAGGTCGCGCCGGAACGTCCCCGCCTCGACCATGCCCCAGAGGTCCCGGTTGGACGCGGCGACGATGCGCACATCGACCCGCTTCAGGGTGGCGGCGCCGAGGGGCCTCACCTCGCGGTCCTGGACGGCACGCAGGAGCTTCGCCTGGAGCGGTGCGGGAAGGTCCTCGACCTCGTCGAGGAAGAGCGTGCCACGGTCGGCGAGCTGGAGGACGCCCGGCCGTTCCTGGAGGGCGCCGGTGAACGCGCCGCGGGTGTGGCCGAAGAACTCGGCTTCGGCGAGCGTCTCCGGCACGGCCGCGCAGTTGACCGGCACGAAGGGACCGGCGGCGCGTCGCCCGAGCGTGTGGACGGCGCGGGCGACGAGCTCCTTGCCGGTTCCCGTCTCGCCCTCGATCAGCACCTGCGCGTCGGTGGAGGCCGCCATGCGGACCAGGGCGCGCACCTCGTCCATGGCCGCGCTCCGCCCGACGAGGCCGCCGAGGGCCTCGCCGGCCGAGCCGGCCGCGAGCGGCGGCCGTCGCCGATTGCCCGCCGCTGGGCGGAGGAGACGGGCGACCGCCTCTGCGATCCCGTCCGCGTCGGCATCGAGCACCACGTAGTCGGTGGCGCCGGCCTTCATTGCGGCGACGGCGGGCGCCGCTACGTCGTGCGCACTCACCACCAGGAGCGGCACGACGGGACGCCGCGCGCGGACGGCGCGCACCAGGTCGAGGGCTCCAGGCCGGTCGACCGCGCCCGGACCGAGGAGGACCAGGCCGGGCGGAAGCGGTTCAGGCCCTGCCTGGGTGGCCGCATCGAGCGGAGCGATGTGGATGCGTGCTCCGGGGCAACCGCGCGCCGCGCCGGCGGCGAGCAGGTCGGCGCGGGAGGTATCGTCGTCGACCACGAGGATGTGCATGACGTGGGCGGCGAGCCTACGGCCGGGAGGAGCGCGATGAAACCGGTGCAACGAGAATCCGAGCGGAATACGTCCGGCTCACGCCGGCGGAGCGATCGTCACCAGGACGGCGCCCGCGTCGACCGTCGTGCCCGCGAGCGCGCCGAGCGCGGTCACCCGGCCGGGGACCTCCGCCACCAGCGTCGTCTCCATCTTCATCGCCTCGAGGACGATGACCGGCTGGCCCGCCTCGACCGTGTCACCGAGCGCGACCATGACGGCGACCACCTTGCCCGGCATGGGCGCCACCACCGTCCCCGAGCGCCCGCCGCGGTCACCCGAGGTAGTGGCAGCCTCGCCGGTCTCGAACGCGTAAACCCGTCCCGCGAGCGCGACCAGCACGCGATCGCGCAGGCGCGCGACCAGTGCCCGGTGGGGTCGACCGTCGACCTCGAGCGCCAGCTCCTCGACGCTCGCTCCCGCCACCGGCGCCGACCCGGAGCGTGCTAGCACGCGCACGTGGTGTGCGCTGCCGTCGACGGTGGCCGCGATGCCATTCTCGTCGGGCGCTGTCCCGACCTGCAGCACGCGGCTGCCGAGCCGCAGGTGCAGCTCCGTGCTCATCGCCCCAGCCGCCAGGGGCCCAGCGTCTCCCAGGGCGTGGGAGCCGCGGCGGGCGTGTCGCCCGCGGTTGCCAGGGGGCGACTCGCGGCCACGGCGGCGACCAGCGCTGCGGCAAGCGCATCGTCCGCCCGCTCCCGCCAGGCCGGGAAGTGCTCGGCGAGGAAGCCGGTGTGTGTCTCGCCGCGCAGGAAGGCGGGGTGGGCGAGGACGTCCTGCAGGAAGGCGAGATTGGTCGTCGGTCCGAGGACCGCCGTCTCGCGGAGCGCGGCGCCGAGCCGTGCGGCGGCGCTCGCACGGTCGGCGCCCCAGGCAGAGATCTTCCCGAGCAACGGGTCGTACTCGAGCGGGACGACGCTCCCCGCGCTGACGCCCGAGTCCACGCGGATGCCGGGTCCGGCCGGCTCGCGGAGCGCGAGGATCGGCCCCGCGCTCGGGAAGAAGCTCGCCGCGGGATCCTCGGCGTAGAGCCGGGCCTCGATGGCATGACCGCGCGGCACGACGTCGGCCTGCGTGAAGCCGAGCGGCCGACCCGCCGCGATGCCGAGCTGGGCGGCGACGATGTCGACGCCCGTCACCAGCTCCGTGATGGGATGCTCGACCTGCACGCGCGTGTTCATCTCGAGGAAGTAGAAGCGGCCGTCGGCGTCGAGCAGGAACTCGACCGTGCCGGCGTTCACGTAGCCGACCGCTCGTGCCGCGGCGAGCGCCGCACCCACCAGCTCGGTGCGTACGCGTGGCGTCACGGCCGGGGACGGCGTCTCCTCGATGATCTTCTGGTGCCGGCGCTGGATCGAGCATTCACGCTCGCCCAGGTGGACGAGCGTGCCGTGACGGTCGCCGAGGACCTGGACCTCGACGTGCCGGGGGCGGACGAGGAGCTTCTCGAGGTACACCCGGCCGTCGCCGAAAGCGGCTTCCGCCTCCCGCCCAGCGGCCGCGAGCGCCTCGGCCAGCTCGGCCTCGCTCCCCACCGTCCGCATGCCCTTGCCGCCCCCGCCTGCGGCCGCCTTCACCAGCACGGGATAGCCGAGGCGACTCGCGTGGCGCGTGGCCGCGCGCGCGTCGCCAGGCGCCAGCTCGGTGCCCGGCACGCAGGGGACCCCCGCGACCTCGACCGCGGCGCGCGCTGCGAGCTTGTCTCCCATGGTCGCGATGGCGGCCGGCGGCGGTCCGATCCACACCAGCCCGGCTGCCTCGACGGCGCGGGCGAAGGCGGCGCTCTCGGCGAGGAACCCGTAGCCCGGGTGGACCGCGTCCGCACCGCCGGCACGCGCCGCGGCCAGGAGGGCCTCGATGTTCAGGTAGGACTCGCGCGCGGGCGCTCCGCCGATCGGGATCGCCGCGTCGGCCGCGAGCGTGTGCGACGCACCGCGGTCCGCTTCGGAGTAGACGGCGACCGCGGCGAGCCCCACCTCGTGACAGGCCCGGGCCACCCGCACGGCGATCTCGCCGCGATTCGCGATCAGCACGCGCTGCACGTCACCTCCACCACCTCACATGCGAAACACGCCGTAGGTCGTCGGGGGAATGGGGGCGTTCAGGGACGCCGCGACGCCCAGGGCGAGCGTGTCCCGCGTCTCGAGCGGATCGAGGATGCCGTCGTCCCACAGCCGGGCCGTGGCGTAGTAGGGGCTGCCCTCGCTCTCGTACTTGGCGCGGATCGGTGCCGTCAGGGTCGCGCGCTCGGGCTCCGGCAGGGTTTCGCCGCGGGCCTCGAGCTGCTGCAGCTTGACGGTGAGCAGCGTCTGCGCCGCCTGCTCGCCGCCCATCACCGAGATGCGGCTGTTGGGCCACGAGAAGAGGAGCCGCGGGGCGTAGGCGCGCCCGCACATGCCGTAGTTCCCCGCGCCGTGCGAGGCGCCGATCATGACGGTGAACTTCGGCACCGCGGCGTTGGCGACCGCGTTCACCATCTTGGCGCCGTCCTTGGCGATCCCGCCGTGCTCGTAGCGCTTGCCGACGATGAAGCCGGTGATGTTCTGCAGGAAGACGAGGGGGACGCCCCGGCCGCAGGCGAGCTCGATGAAGTGGGTCGCCTTGAGCGCGGACTCGGAGAAGAGCACGCCCTGGTTGGCGAGGATGCCGACCGGATAGCCGTGCAGGTGCGCGAAGCCCGTGATCAGCGTCGGGCCGTAGAGCGGCTTGAACTCGTGGAAGCGGCTGCCGTCGACCAGGCGGGCGATGATCTCACGCGCATCGGTTGCCCGGCGCGGGTCGCGCGACACGATGCCGTAGAGCTCCTGCGGGTCGTAGGCCGGGTCCTCGGGCGGCTCGCGGTCGAGGCGCGTGCGCGCGGCGGGCGGCAGGGCCGTCACGATCTCGCGCGCGATGCGGAGCGCATCGGCGTCGTCCTCCGCCAGGTGATCCGCGACGCCGGACACGCGGGTGTGGACGTCGCCCCCGCCCAGCTCCTCGGCCGTCACCTCCTCGCCGGTGGCGGCGCGGACGAGCGGCGGGCCGCCGAGGAAGATGGTGCCCTGCTCGCGCACGATCACGGTCTCGTCGCACATGGCGGGCACGTAGGCCCCCCCCGCCGTGCAGGAGCCGAGCACGATCGCCACCTGTGGGATGCCGGCGCCCGACATGCGCGCCTGGTGGAAGAATATCCTCCCGAAATGGTCGCGATCGGGGAAGACTTCCGCCTGGAGGGGCAGGAAGGCGCCACCCGAGTCGACCAGGTAGATGCAGGCGAGACGGTTCTCGAGCGCGATCTCCTGGGCGCGGAGGTGCTTCTTCACGGTGAGCGGGTAGTAGGTGCCGCCTTTCACGGTCGCGTCATTGGCGACCACCACGCACTCGCGCCCCGCCACGCGGCCGATCCCGGTCACGATCCCCGCGCCGGGGGCCTCGTCACCGTAGCAGCCGTGCGCCGCGAGCGGGGAGAGCTCGAGGAACGGCGTCCCCGGATCGAGGAGGCGCTCGATGCGTTCGCGAGCGAGCAGCTTGCCCCGTTGCGTGTGCCGCGAGCGGGCCTCCTCGGGACCGCCCGCCGCCGCCCGCGCGCGCGCAGCCCGCAGCGTCGCCACGAGCTCCGCCATGTGTGCGGCGTTGGCCCGGAACTCGGGATCGGTCGGCCGGACGCGGGTCGGAAGCCGCACGCCGGCCCGGCTCACCAGAAGAGCGATCGCCGGCGCGCCAGCCCGTCGGCCAGCATGGAGGCGATGCGCCCCTTCACCTGCTCCACCTTGTCGGCGATGACCTCGTCCTCGTCGCTCGGATTGCCCTCGAACTGCATCGGCTCACCGAAGTAGATGTGGTACTTGACCGGCAGCGGCACCATGCCGAGGGGGCCCAGCCAGGGCCAGGTGAGCGTCACGGGAAAGGCCGGCATGCGGAGCAGCCGGGCGAGCGTGCGGAGGTTCGCGATTCCCGGCGCCTGCTCCTCCGAGCCGACCACGGCAATCGGCACGATCGGCGTGCGGGTCTCGAGCGCCAGGCGCATGAAGCCCTGACCGAACTCCTGCAGCTGGTAGCGTTCCCAGATGAGCTTGTTCATGCCGCGGATACCCTCGGGGAACGCGATGACGGCCTCCTCGTTCTCCAGCAGGTCGATGCAGTTCTTGCGCGTGCCGACCACCGATCCCGTCCGCACCATGATGATGTTGACCCAGGGGACGGTCGGCAGCCAGTACTCGCCCATGCCGCGGACGATCCGGGGAGGTTCGCCTTCGAGGAAGCAGGCGAGGCTGATCATGGCGGCGTCGAGCGCGATCTGACCGGCGTGGTTGGAGATCAGGAGGACGCGGCCCGGCGGGAGGCGGTCGATGCCGTGCGTCTCCACGCGGAACCAGTAGCGGTAGAGGAGGGAGGTGATCAGCGTCGAGCGCCGCGTGGTGTCGACGTGGAAGCCCCACGGGTCGTAGCCGTAGGCGTTGAGCCGCGTCGGGATGCGGAGCATCCGCTCGTCGATCTCGTGCTGCAGCTGCCCGATCGCGTCAGGCATGAAGCCGCCCGCCGTGGTCGAGAGCGACTCTGCGGCGGCGAACGGGAGCGAGGTGACGGCCTCGAGCATGGAGCCCCCCTAGTGCCGGACGCTGGCGAACGTGTCCTCGAGGCTGAAGAGCGGGCTGAAGCCGGTCTCGCGGGCGAAGCGGCTGCCGTCGATCGTGCACGGGTACTTGAGGAAGTTTATCGCTCCCGGCGGTGCGAAGTAGAGACCCAGGCGGAAGAGCTGACCGATGGCGGTACGCACGACCGCCTCGGGGAGCGACACGGCCGTGCCGCCGGTCTCGCGGATGGCGACTTTGAGAGGGACGGCCCCGGGACCGGCCACGTTGAACACGCCGTGTACGCCCGTCTGGAGCGCGAGCGCGACCGCCTCGGCCACGTCCTCCTCGTGGATGAACTGCACCATGGGGTTGAAGCCCATGATGGTCGGGACGTAGCGCTGCTTCAGGTAGCGACCGATGGTGCTGTGCGTGTAGTAGCCCAGGGTGTTCACGGGTCGGAGGATCGTCGTCGCGACCTCGGGATGCCGCCAGAGGAACGCGGTCACCAGCTGATCGACCTCGGCGAGGTCGCGCACCTCCGGGTAGGTGCGGCTGACGTTGAGCGGATAGTCCTCGTCGACGTAGTAGGGGTTGTCGGGGAGCGCCCCGTAGACATAGGAGCTGGAGACGACGACGATGCGCTTCACCCCGTTGGCAATCGCGTACTCGAGAACCTTCTTCGTGCCGAGGACGTTCACCTCGTGACGCACCTCGGGATCGGAGCGGAAGTGGCGCACGAAGGCGAGATGCACGAGCGCGTCGGGCCGCTCGGTGCGGAACACGTCCTCGAACTTCCGCTTGCGGAGATCGACGACGTGCAGGCGGACGTTGTGCGGGGCGCCCTGCCACGGCACGCGATCCACGCCCGCGATCTGGAAGAGGTCCGCCACCCGTCGCGCGATGAGCCGGCCCTTACCTCCGGCGATCCCGGTGATGAGCAGCTTCTCGCCGGGCTCGGCACCGCGGTGCGCACGAGGGGCCTTGGGCGTTGGGGACGCCTGCGTGAAGTGGAAGAGCTGCTCCGGTCCCTCGAGGGGGAAGCGCGCCATCGTCGGACAATCTTAGTCCGCCGCCGGGCGGGGCAGCAACCGGTGGGAGGGAACCTCATGATGTGGCTTCTCCGGCTCCTGCTCGTGGTCGCCGTCGCGACGCCGGCGTCATCGCTCGACCTCGACGCCGCACGGCTCGTCGACCTGACGCATGCCTTCGATGCCGGCACCATCTACTGGCCCACGGCCAA
>Ga0066903_100002009_pt1 | contig 15523 bp, 17 predicted proteins | sample PanSoiMetaGPlot1_FD_67491 | JGI IMG/M metagenome (GOLD analysis project Ga0066903, IMG submission 67491) | Tropical forest soil microbial communities from Panama analyzed to predict greenhouse gas emissions - Panama Soil - Plot 1 (version 2) | ecosystem: Environmental > Terrestrial > Soil >... | reverse complement strand
GGGGGGAACTAACCTCTCGGTAGCGTGTAACCCCTCTCCCTATGGGAGAGGGAGCAGGCCGCAATCGCGGCTCGGCTGCAGTTTGATTCTCTTCGACTGAATAAGATTTACCGAAGAAGATTTACGCCGCCTTCTTTTCCAGGTCCTGCTTCCACTGCCCGAGCGAAGCGAGGCCGTTCATCATGGCGCGGTGCGTGAATGCGCGCTGCGCCGCTGCCACGTTCTCGGTCTTGCCCGACCACGCCTTCTGGGGCGCGGCCTGCAGCGCCCGGCCATAGCTGAAGGTGAGCTTCCAGGGCAGCCCGCCGATCTTGTTCATGGCATCGAGATGTGCGGTCGCGTCGGCGTCGGACTGCCCGCCGGAAAGGAACGCGATCCCCGGCACTGATGCCGGCACGCAGCTCTTCAACAGCTTGACGGTCTTCTCGGCGACTTCTGCGACCGAGGCCTGCTTTGAACACTTCTTGCCGGCGATCGCCATGTTGGGCTTGAGCACCATGCCCTCGAGCGCGACGCGCTGATAATAGAGCTGCTCGAACACGGTCTTGAGCGTCCACTCGGTGATCGTGTAGCAGCGGTCGATGTCGTGATCGCCGTCCATCAGCACTTCCGGTTCGACGATCGGCACGATGCCTTCCTGCTGGCAGAGCGCGGCGTAGCGTGCCAGCGCGTGCGCGTTGGTCATGATGCAGTCGTAGCTCGGAATGTCCTTGCCGATGTCGATCACGGCGCGCCACTTGGAGAACTTGGCGCCGAGCCTGCGATACTCGGCGAGCCGCTGGCCTAGTCCGTCGAGCCCTTCGGTGATCACCTCGCCCGGACACATCGGCAGCGGCTGTACGCCCTTGTCGACCTTGATGCCGGGCAGTGAGCCCGCCTTCTCGATCACCTTCACGAGCGGCGTGCCGTCTTTGGCGTTCTGCCGGATGGTCTCGTCATAGAGGATGACGCCGGAGATGTATTTCGACATCGCCTCGTTGGCGCGAAACATCAGCTCGCGATAGTCGCGGCGACTGTCGGCGGTCGATTCGACACCGATCTGGTCGAAGCGCTTCTTGATCGTGCCTGAGGATTCGTCAGCAGCCAGAATGCCGCGTCCCGGCGTGACCATGGCGGTGGCAACTTTGTTGAGCTCTGCAAGGTTCATCGGAAACCTCCATCCGAAATTGATCTGCCGGGGGCTGGTGCCCCCGTTTCCGAAGTTCGTGATACGTCGCAGCACCCTTTTGAGACGAACTTCGGAAACAAAGGGTCACTAGCAAGTCCATGGTTCTAGTGCCGCCTTTCGATTTGAAGTTCCTAACCGAGTTTGCTTCAAGTGCTGTAGGAACCTCAAATCGGCGGCACGAGGTCCGGCGCGTGCCCAAAGTTTTAGCCGTTCGAGGCGTGGAGCGGGAGAGGGCGCGTCATTTTACTTTTAAGACCTCCACACCCGGCAGGGCTTTGCCCTCCAGCCATTCAAGAAACGCGCCACCGGCGGTCGAAACATAGGAAAATCGATCACTTGCGCCCGCCGCATTGAGCGCCGCGACGGTGTCGCCACCACCGGCGACCGAGACAAGCTTGCCGGCGGCTGTCAGTTCCGCCGCCGCTTCCGCCACCTCGACGGTTCCGGTGTCGAACGGTTCCATCTCGAACGCCCCGAACGGCCCGTTCCAGACCAGCGTCTTGGCGCGTGCGAGAACGGAGGTGACATGCTCGATGCTGCGCGGCCCGATGTCGAGAATCATCTCGTCGCCGCCGACCGCATCGACCGACACGACGCGTGAAGGCGCGTTCGCCGCGAACTTTTTCGCGGCGACCGCATCGACCGGCAGCACGATCTCGCACTGGCGGCCCGCCGCCTTGGCGAGGATGTCCTTGGCGGTGCCCAGGAGATCATGTTCGCACAGCGACTTGCCGACCGCCTTGCCCTGCGCGGCCAGGAATGTATTCGCCATGGCGCCGCCGATCACGAGCGCGTTGACCTTGGTCATCAAGTTGCCGAGAAGGTCGAGCTTGGTCGATATCTTGGCACCGCCAACGATCGCGACCACCGGGCGCTGCGGTGCTTCGAGCGCCTTGCCGAGCGCATCGAGCTCGGCCTGCATGGTGCGGCCCGCATAGGCCGGGAGCTTGTGGCCGAGCCCTTCAGTCGAGGCGTGTGCGCGGTGCGCAGCGGAAAAGGCGTCGTTCACCCAGAGGTCGCCGAGCTTCGCCAGCGCGTCCACGAATGCCGGGTCATTCTTTTCCTCGCCTTTGTGGAAGCGCGTGTTCTCCAGGCACAGGATGTCGCCGGGGCGCATGGCACTCACGGCGGCTTCGGCCTTCGGGCCAATGCAGTCGTCTGCAAAACCAACTGGCCGTCCGACGATTTGGGCGACGGCGGCGGCGACCGGCTTGAGCGAGTCCTTCGGATCAGGGCCCTTCGGGCGCCCCAGATGCGACAGCAGGATCACCTTGCCGCCCTTGTCGGCGATTTCCGTGATAGTCGGCTTGATGCGCTCGATGCGGGTCGCATCAGAGATGCGGCCGCCATCCATTGGCACGTTGAGGTCGACGCGCAGCAGCACGCGCTTATTGGCGACATCGGCCTGATCAAGAGTACGAAAGTCGGACATGCTAGGCCGCGATGAATTTAGGTTTGCACCGCCATTGAACCAATCTCTGTTCGTCCCCGCGGAAGCGAGGACCCAGGGGGTCATAAGCGCGTTCACGCGCGTCTTCAACGCGCGATGCACTCAAGCATTGCCAAGTCTGGGTCTCCGCTTCCGCGGGGACGAACGGAACCAGGAAGCGATTCAAATTCATCTCATGTCGCTCTAGGGGTCACATCAGCGAAGCGTCGCTCATTGGCGACGATGGTTTGGTCTCGGCGTCGGACTTGATTTTCAGTCCCTTGCGCGAGAACGCAAAGGCCAAGCCGAAGATCGCCAGCACGATCAACCCATATAAGACCCAGACCATGACACGAGCCTACTGCCTCCTGTTGGAGCTCAGATCAGCTTCCCCATGGCGACCGCAGTATCGACCATGCGGTTGGAGAAGCCCCACTCGTTGTCATACCACGACAGCACCGCCACCATTGTGCCGTCCATCACTTTTGTCTGGTCCATGTGAAAGACCGATGAATGCGGGTCGTGATTGAAGTCGGTCGAGACATTCGGCCGCTCGGTATAGCCCAGGATGCCCTTGAGCTGCTGCTCGGCAGCGCGCTTCACCGCGTTGTTGATCTCGTCCTTGGTGGTCGGGCGCTTGGCCACGAACTTGAGATCGACCACTGACACGTTCGGGGTTGGAACCCGGATCGAGATGCCGTCGAGCTTGCCCTTGAGGTCCGGCAGCACCAAACCAACCGCCTTGGCGGCGCCGGTCGAGGTCGGGATCATGTTCAGCGCCGCCGCGCGCGCGCGATAGAGATCCTTGTGGAACTGATCCTGCGACGGCTGATCGTTGGTGTAGGAATGGACCGTCGTCATCAATCCCTTTTCGATCCCGACCGCGTCATGCAGCACCTTCGCGACCGGCACCAGACAGTTGGTGGTGCAGGACGCGTTCGACACCACAACGTGGTCCTTGGTCAGCTTGTCATGATTGACGCCATAGACGACCGTGAGATCGACATCGTCGGCGGGCGCCGACACCAGCACGCGCTTGGCGCCAGCTTTCAGATGCGCCGACGCCTTCTCCTTGGAAGTGAACAGGCCAGTACATTCGAGCGCGATGTCGACACCGAGGTCCTTCCAGGGCAGCTGCGCCGGATCGCGGATCGCGAGCGCCTTGATGGCGCCAATGCCGCAATCGATGGTGTCGCCCTTCACCGCGACGTCGCCCGGGAAGCGGCCATGCACGGAGTCGAAGCGCAGCAGATGCGCATTGGTTTCCGGCGGCGCCAGGTCGTTGATGGCGACGACCGTGATGTCTTTGCGTTTGCTCTCGACAATTGCGCGCAACACCATGCGGCCGATGCGGCCAAATCCATTAATGGCAACCCGTACTGTCATCACCGGCTCCTCTGGCTCCCAATGCCGTTCCAAGGCGCCCATCAGGCGTCAACGCGGGGTGCATCCCCGGCGTTCCGAAACGAACGGCATCGCTGGGGTGCGCGGGCCTGCACCGCTTGACGGGCAAAATTCAGGCCATTGGTAGAGATCGTCGGCGCCCAAAGCAATATTGGTTCGAACGCTGGCTCAGGACTTGCCCAGTTTGGCTAACGCGGCTTCGGCAACCTTTTCGGGCGTGATGCCGAAGTGCCGGTAAAGCTCCTGGTAGGGGGCGCTCGCCCCGAAGCTGCTCATGCCCACGAAGGCGCCATCGGTGCCGATGAGGGCGTCCCAACCCTGCCGGATGCCGGCCTCGACCGCGACTTTCACGGGCGCGTCGCCGATCACCGATCTGCGCGTGTCTGCTGCCTCGGCCAGGAAACGATCGAGGCATGGCACGGACACCACGCGCGCCGCGACATCACGCTCGGCGAGCAGCCGTTGGGCCGCGATCGCAATGGCGACCTCGGAGCCGGAGGCGAACAGCGAGACGTCAGCCTTTCCCTGGGCCCTGCCTTGAGCCGGCGCAATCTCGTACGCGCCGGCCGCGCAGCGATTGTCGGCGTCAACGCCACGGCGAAGCTGCGGCAGGTTCTGGCGCGTCAGGGCCAGTACGCTCGGATTGTGCTCGGATTCGATCGCGAGCTGCCAGCACTCCGCGGTCTCGATCGTATCGCAGGGTCGATAGACATTCAGATTCGGGATCGCACGCAGCGCGGCCAGATGCTCGACGGGCTGATGCGTCGGCCCGTCCTCGCCGAGCCCGATCGAGTCGTGGGTCATCACGTGGATGACGCGCTGCCCCATCAGCGCAGCCAGCCGTATGGCCGGCCGGCAGTAATCGGAAAACACTAGGAACGTGCCGGAGTATGGAATGATGCCGCCATGCAGCGACATGCCGTTCATGGCGGCCGCCATGCCGTGCTCGCGGACGCCATAGTGGATGAAGCGCCCGCCGTAGGCGGCGGACGACATGATCGTCATGCCTTTGGTTTTGGTGTTGTTCGAGCCGGTGAGGTCGGCGGAGCCGCCGACGAGCTCCGGAATCGCCGGAACCAGGGCGTCGAGCGCGAGCTCGGAAGCGGCGCGGGTCGCGATCTCCTTGGGCGTCTTGGCGAACGTCTCCTTGAGGCCGCGCACCGCGGCGGCGAGCTTTTGAGTCTCTATCTTGCTACTGAGGCGCTGCTCGAACTGCGCGCGCTTCTCGGCCGGCAGTGCGGCGAGGCGTTGCTTCCAGGCCTGGTGATGGGCGGCGGCGCGCTGGCCGGCGCTACGCCAGGACGCCAGCACATCTGCTGGCACCTCGAAGGCGGGCACGGTCCAACCGAGCCGCTCGCGAGCGCCTTTGATCTCGTCGGCGCCAAGCGGCGAGCCGTGGCTCTTCTCACTGCCGGCCTTGGTGGGAGCGCCAAATCCGATCGTTGTCTTGCAGGCGATCAGTGACGGCTTGCTCGATGACCGCGCCTTCTCGAGCGCGCGCGCGATCGCCTCCCGGTCGTGACCGTCGATCCGGGTCGCGGCCCAGCCGGCCGCCTCGAACCGCTTCACCTGGTCGACCGAGTCGGCCAGCGACAGCGGGCCATCGATCGAGATTCCGTTGTCGTCGAACAGCACCACGAGCTTGTTGAGCTTGAGGTGCCCGGCGAGCGCGATCGCCTCCTGGCTGATGCCCTCCATCAGGTCGCCGTCGGAGGCGAGCACATAGGTGTGGTGGTCGACGAGGTCCTTGCCAAACTCGGCGGCGAGATGTGCTTCCGCAATCGCCATGCCGACCGCATTGGCAAGGCCCTGGCCAAGCGGACCGGTGGTGGTCTCGACTCCGCGGGTCACGTGGCTCTCGGGATGACCCGCGGTCAGCGATCCAAGCTGCCGGAAGCGCTTGATCTCCTCAATCGTCATGTGCGGATAGCCGAGGAGATGCATTACGGCATAGAGCAGCATCGAGCCGTGCCCGGCCGAGAGCACGAACCGGTCGCGGTCGGGCCAGGCGGTATCATTCGGGTCGAATTTCATCGCCTGGGTGAACAGGACGGTTGCGATATCGGCCGCTCCCATAGGCAATCCGGGATGGCCCGATTTCGCCTGCTCGACCGCGTCCATGGCGAGCGCCCGGATGGCATTGGCCATGCGGTCGTGCTGGGCGCGCGTCACGGGGCTCGCCGAGGATGCGGCCGTCGAGGGTGCGGCCGAAGCGGCGGCGAGAGAAGGCATGGGATCTCCATTCGAGTCGGAGCGGCGGAAACGTTGGCGCGAGGCTCTACCATGGGGGCCTAGCGAGTCAATCAAAGGCCCGTGAAATCGGCCTTGCCGTGCACAAGGCAGGGGAGAACGGGAACGGTATGATTGACGACTGCTACCGAGGGCTCGTAGGATTCCGCGCTAACTTCTTGCCTTCGTGTCAGTTTTTCGTCGCCTTATGGTTGACGCATCCTGTTCGTAATCGGCTCCGAGGGTATCAGGCGATGTCGGATACCAGTGCGATTGAAGCGGCCACCCGGAGGCTTGCCCTTGCGCTCGATGGACTCGAGGCGGCGGCGGAGGAGCGGCACGAGGTCGATCTCGGCGAGGACAACCTGATGGCCCAGGTCCATGCCCTTGACGACGACCGTTCGCGCCTGGCGAGTGACCTCGACGCCGCGATGGCACGAGCGCGTGCGCTCGAGCGCACCAACCGGGAGATCGCACGCCGACTTGACGCCGCGATTGGCACGATCCGTTCCGTGCTGGATCCGCCAAGGCGTTGAGCAAATGGGCGCTGAGCAGAGCACATGAGCGCTGAGCCATCATGAGCGCTGAGCAACAAATCCCGCCCCGCAGGAACGACCTGTCGCGGGTCACGGTCACCATCAACGGCCGCCGGTTCCGCATGGCCTGCGAGCAGGGCCAGGAGGCACATGTGCGGCGGCTGGCGGGCGACCTCGATCAGCGCATCGGCCGCCTGCGCGGCGAGTTTGGCGAGATTGGCAATACCCAGCTGACGATCATGGCGGCGCTCACCATCTCCGATGAGCTGGTGGAGATGAGGGGGCGGCTGGGTGTGCTCGAACGCGAGCTCGCCGCTCTGCAGGAGGCGCGCTTGGCGGCCTCCGATCATGCCAGAGCCACCCAGTCGGCCGTTTCGGCGGCGCTCAACGCCGCCGCCGAGCGCATCGAAGGAATCACCCGTCGGCTCAACCGCACGCGCCCGCTCGACCACGAACATCCCGAGCCCGCCCGTAGTTCGGCGCGGGAAAATGCCGTGGATCGCGCCGAAAAAGCCATCCCCAGCATGGTGGCGGCAGGGCGCCTGAGTGACTAAATTGGCTCTCGCGGGGCTGCGGGGTGCGACGGAGTCATATCCCCGGGGCCTTATCGATCCTGAAGGGAGCTGTCCCTGGCCGGGCTCGTGGGCTCGGGCATATGGCGCCCACCTACTTTCGTAGGGAACCCGGGATCGCTACTCCTGCGGCCAACGCGGCTCCGCACTTTGGCTCCTTGGATGTGAAATAGTTGGGGGACACAGCTCCGACGGTTATATGCTCTGAATGTGACCTCCTCCCTGATTGCTTCCGCAAAATCCGATCTGCGCACGGCTGCACTCGCGCGCCGCGATGCCCTGCCGCCGGCTGAGCGCATGGCGGCGGCCGAGGCCGTTGCGGCGCGGGCATTTCCGGTTGCTGTCGCACCGGGAGCCGTCGTCTCCGGCTTCATGCCACTGAATAGCGAGATCAGTCCGCTCCCCCTGATGCGCAAGCTCTCCGACCTGGGCGCGCGCCTTGCGTTGCCCGTCGTGGTTGGTCGCGGCCTGCCGCTCTCGATGCGCGCCTACGCGTTCGGCGATGCGCTCGTCAAAGGCGTCTGGGGCATCCGCGTGCCGCCGGCGGAGGCGCAAGAAGTCGCGCCGGATGTGCTGCTGGTGCCACTGCTCGCCTTTGACCGCAATGGCAACCGGCTAGGTTATGGTGCCGGCTATTACGACATGACCATTGCGGCGCTGCGCGCCAAGAAGCGCGTGGTCGCGGTCGGGATCGCATTCGCAGCGCAGGAAGTTGATCTGGTGCCGACGACCCCCCGCGACGTTCGCCTCGATCTCGTGCTAACCGAACGTGAGATCGTTGATCTGCGTGGTTGAGACTTATGCGTATTCTGTTCATCGGTGACATCGTCGGGCGCAGCGGGCGCGCAGTTGTGCAGGAACGCCTGCCCGGGCTCATTCGCGACTGGAAGCTCGATTTCGTCGCCATCAATGGCGAGAACGCGGCCGGCGGCTTCGGCATCACCGAAGCGATCTATCAGGAGCTGGTCGACGCCGGCGCCGACGTGATCACCGGCGGCAATCATTCCTGGGACCAGAAGGAGGCGCTGGTGTTCATCGAGCGCGCGCCGAAGCTCCTGCGCCCGATCAACTTTCCGCCCGGCACGCCCGGGCGCGGCGCCACCATGATCGAGACGCGCAACGGCGCGCGCGTGCTCGTGGTCAATCTCATGGGCCGAATCTTCATGGATCCGCTCGACGATCCGTTTGCGGCGATCGAGCGCGAGCTGGCGGCCTGTGCGCTCAAACGCGACGCCGACGCGATTCTGGTTGACATGCACTGCGAGGCAACGAGCGAGAAGCAGTCGATGGGGCACTTCTGCGATGGCCGCGCGAGCCTCGTAGTCGGCACTCATACTCATGCGCCGACCGCCGACCATCAGATCCTGCCGCGCGGCACTGCGTTTATCTCGGACGTTGGCATGACCGGCGACTACGATTCGGTGATCGGTATGAGCAAGGACGAACCGCTCAATCGTTTCGTGCGCCGCATCAGCGCGGGACGGTTCGAGCCAGCACTGGGGCCGGCGACGCTCTGCGGTGTTGCGGTCGAGACCGACGATGCGACTGGGCTTGCGCGCCGCATCGGCGCGGTGCGGCTCGGGGGACGGCTGGAGAAGGCGCGTCCGGCGTTCTGGTGAGGAGGGCGCCGCAAACGTATGATCGCCTCGGGACATGGGAGGATGGTCATGCTCAGTCGAATTGCATCGATGACGCTTGCAATGGGGACGCTGATCACGCTCGCTGCGCAGGCGGAGGATCTCTCGAAATATCCGGACTGGTCAGGAGCGTGGCGGAAGCCGCTTGGTGTCGGCAACAATTTTGATTGGTCGAAGCCCGCCGGCGATGGCCAGCAGGCGCCGTTGACGGCTGAATCCCGCGCGATCTTTGAAGCAACCGCCGCCGATCGTGCCGAAGGCGGGCTGGGCGGCGATCCGACCGGCCTGTGCCTGCCGCATGGCATGCCGCGCATGATGATCGCAGTTTTTCCAATCGAGCTCGTCGTGACGCCGGCCACGGTCTACATCCTGACTGACTACACCACGCATCGCCGCATCTTTACCGATGGGCGATCCTGGCCGAACGAGATCCTGCCGAGCTTCAATGGCTATTCCATTGGCCGATGGTCCGACACCGATGGCGATGGTGTCTATGATCTGCTCGAGGTCGAAACGCGCGGCTTCAAAGGTCCACGCACGTTCGAGGGCAGTGGGCTGCCACTGCACGAGGACGGCCAGACCGTGATCAAGGAGCGGCTGTGGCTTGACCCTGCCAACAAGGACATCCTGCGCAACGAGACGACCGTGATCGACAATGCGTTGACTCGGCCCTGGATGGTCACGCGCTCTTACCGCCGCGACCGCAATCCGACGTGGGACTTCGTCGATTGCGCCGAGCACAACCCGCATGTGCGCGTTGGCAACGAATCCTACATGGTGAGTGCGGACGGCTTTCTGATGCCAACCAAGGTTGGTCAAGCTCCGCCCGATCCGCGCTATTTCAATCGAAAATAAACTCGGCCCGATTCTAGGAGAGGGTTGGCGTCGCGGATCAGCTGATGGTTGCCGCTACGTGCTGGTGCCCATTCAGTTCGTGCTGTAGCCGTTTTCATGGGCCTGCCGTTTCCGGCCAGGCGGCGGCCAATTCCTGGATGGCCAGACGCGGCGCAATCTGGATTTTGCGCCGCGCGCGCTCTATAACGCCCTGCATCAAACCCATTACACCGCTTCGCCGAGCGCGCATGGTCCTGCGCGGGGCGGACGTCGAGGAGAACAGCATGGCCGGCCATTCCCAGTTCAAGAACATCATGCACCGCAAGGGCCGGCAGGATGCGGCAAAATCCAAGCTGTTCGGCAAGCTCGCGCGCGAAATCACGGTGGCGGCCAAGCTCGGCATGCCCGACCCGGCCATGAACCCACGGCTGCGCGCGGCGGTGATCGCAGCGCGCGCCGAGAATATGCCGAAGGACAACATCGATCGCGCGATCAAGAAGGCCTTGGGCGGCGACACTGAGACTTTTGACGAGATCCGCTACGAGGGCTACGGGCCGGGCGGTGTTGCGGTGATCGTCGAGGTCTTGACCGACAACCGCAATCGCACCGCCAGCGAGGTGCGTTCGACCTTCAGCAAAAACGGCGGCAACCTGGCGGAGACCGGCGCGGTGGCGTTCATGTTCAATCACGTGGGCGTAGTTGAATACGAGGCCAAGGCTGCCAGCGCCGACGCGATGCTAGAAGCCGCCATTGATGCCGGGGCCGAGGATGTGGTGTCGACCACTGACGGGCACGAGATCTTCACCACTGTCGATTCGCTCGGCAGCGTGTCGAAGGTACTGGAAGCGAAATTCGGCGAGCCGCGCAAGGCGACACTCACGTGGAAGCCGCAGAACTCGGTTTCAGTCGACGACCTGCAGGGCGAGAAGCTCTTGAAGCTGATCGAGACACTGAACGAAAGCGATGACGTGCAGAACGTCTACGCGAATTTTGAAGTCTCGGACGCTCTGATCGCAAAGATGAGCGCGTGAGCCTATCCGCGATCCGTAGCCCGGATTGAGCCATAAGCGCGTTACGCGCGTCTTTCGACGCGCTATGGCGAAATCCGGGAACGACCGAGTAACGTTGCACCTCGCTCCCGGATGTCGCTTGCGCTCCATCCGGGCTACAGCCGCTGATCGAGACACTGAACGAGAGCGACGACGTATAGAACGTCTATGAGAGCTTCGAAGTGTCGGACGCGCTGATTGCGAAGATGAGCGGGTGGGTCTATCCGCGGATCAGAGAGTCCAGGATCGGCATGCTCATAAGCGCCCCGACAAAGATGATCGCGTAGGCGACGCGCCGATAGGTTTTAGGACTGGCGAGATGGAAGAGCCGGGTTCCGGTTGACAGCGACAGGATCTGCAGCGGTCCGAGCATGCAGGCGAGCGCGATCACCGGCGCGACTAGCAGGCCACGGGTGAGATAGGTCACGAACAGCGACCACGCGAACAGTGCGAAGAACGCTGTGAAGTTGGCGCGCACCACCGCAGCCGCGCCGGCGCTCCCGAGCCAGTAGAGAATGATCGGCGGTCCGACGATCTGCACGGCGCCGCCGAGCAGGCCCGCGATAAAGCCCACGCCGATCGTCACGAGCAGGAGCGGCTTGCCGTGATAGTGCCAGCCGGACATCAGCACGCCGAGCACGGCGAGCACCACCACCACCATGCCCCAGCGCAGCGCCACCGGGTCGGTGTACTGCAGAATGAGCGCGCCAAACTGGCCGGCAAACACTGCGGCTGCTGCCAGCGGGAGCACCTCGCGCCAGTTGGCCTGCCGCCACGCCGTCGGCAGCACGGCGATGCCGGTTGCCGCGTCAATCAACAGGAAGGTGACGGCGGCGGTGCGCGGATCGTAGATCGCACTGATCAGCGGAACGTAAATGAGCGCCGATCCGAAGCCCGAAAAGCCGCGAGTGGCGCCAGCGATGATCGAGACCACGATGGCGGCGTAGATGCGCCGGTCCGAAAACAGCGCCCCAAAGGTCGAGAGATCGGGAAACTCCATCACGGACGCGCCAGATTTTCCAGTGAGCGTGCCAGATTTGCTCGCGCGGACGCCTCGTGGCTCGCGTGCAACTGCGGGCTCATATAGATCACCGGTCGGTCGAGGAAGCCCTGCAGGACTTTCCTCCGGCCGTCGCGCCAGAGGGCATCGGGCACCCAGCCGTATTCGCGGCGCACTGCATCCTCGTAGGCTGCGAAAGCATCGGGCGCGCTACCGAGGATCGCGAGGTCCATGTCGAGAAAGAGCGCGCAATCGCGCTGTTGGGTGTCATTGAGCGCGTCTGGCACATGGTGACCCGCCGTGGCCCGGATCATCCTTTCCACAAGCGCAATGCGATCGGGGCTCAGGAGCCCGGCCAGCCGGCTCGCCGCCAGCTCGGCGCTCTTCTCCTCGTTGTCATGCCGGCGGGTGTCATAGATCGCATCGTGGAACCAGATGGCGGCCTCGACGCTCTGCGGATCGGACAATGCGTCCTCGTAGTGGCGCATGAGGCCCAGCATGGCCTCGATATGCACCACGTTGTGATAGTGCCGCTCCGGCGCCGCATAGGCGTGCACGAGCTCGTCCCAGAGCTTGCCCTCTATCAGCGACATGGGGACGCTCGATGTGGCGCGCTCAACATGGCGGATGCTCAAATATCGGGCGGTCGAACAAGGGGTCGGGAAGCTAGGGGCGATTGGTCCCCGGGTCCAGGGCGCCCTTGGAATAGCTAGCCGTTGCTAACCGAATAACGATACACAGTGGCCATGGGCACGCGACCGATTCGCATCCTTGGCATCGATCCCGGGCTTCGCCGCACTGGCTGGGGCTTGGTGGCGATCGAGGGCAACCGGCTGTCCTTCGTGGCCTGCGGGTCGGTTGCAAGCGACGATAAGGCGGCGCTCTCGCTGCGGCTCGTGAGCATCCATGACGGCCTGCAGCAGGTGGTCGCTGCGCACGTCCCCGACGAGGCGGCGGTGGAGGCGACCTTCGTCAACCGCGACGCGGTCGCCACCCTCAAGCTCGGGCAGGCGCGCGGTATCGCCATGTTGGTACCGGCGCTGGCCGGGCTCCCGGTTGCCGAATATGCGCCCAACCTGGTGAAGAAGACGATCGTGGGGGCGGGCCACTGCGAGAAGGTGCAGATCCGCATGATGGTCAAGGTGCTCTTGCCAAAGGCCGATCCACAGTCGGACGATGCCGCCGACGCGCTGGCGATTGCGGTCACACATGCGCACCATCGCCAAAGCGTGGCGCTCAGGATGCAAGCGAAATGATCGGGAAGCTCAAAGGCATTGTCGACGGCTACGGGGAGGACTTCGTCATCCTCGACGTCGGCGGCGTCGGCTATCAGGTGCATTGCTCGACCCGCACGCTGCATGAGCTACCGGCGCCGGGCGAGAAGGCGATGCTCTCGATCGAGACCTATGTGCGTGAGGATCAGATCCGGCTGTTTGGCTTTCTGACTGACGTCGAGCGCGAATGGTTCCGTCTGCTGCAGACCGTACAGGGCGTCGGCGCCAAGGTGGCGCTCTCGGTGCTCGGCACGCTCAAGCACAACGAGCTCGCCTCCGCGATCGCGATGCGCGACAAGGCAATGATCACGCGCGCGCCTGGTGTCGGCCCCAAGGTGGCCGAGCGCATCTGCAATGAGCTCAAGGGCAAGGCGCCGGAATTCTCTGCGGTCGATCGCGCGCTCGTGCGCTTCATAGGTGCGGTCGAGGAGCAGCGCGTTCCGCGCGGCGTCGCCGACGCGATCTCCGCCCTGGTCAATCTCGGTTACGGCCAGCCCCAGGCTGCGACAGCGGTTGCGTCCGCGGCACGCAGCATCGGCGAGGACGCGGAGGTCTCGGAGCTGATCAAGCTTGGGCTGAAGGAGCTGGCCAAGTGAAAGGCAGAGTGACCGAGCGAAGCGAGGTCATCCCGGACAAGCGGGCACAGTCCGCGCGATTCGCGATCCATGAACACCAGCCAACGTTGGCGCCATGAGCACATCGCCCCGCCTTGTCACGCCCGAGCGTCGTGAGGACGATGACACTGACTCTTCGCTGCGGCCACTGCGGTTGTCCGAGTTCATCGGTCAGGCGCAGGCGCGCGCGAACCTCAACGTGTTCATCGAGGCGGCGCGCAAGCGCAAGGAAGCGCTCGATCACGTGCTGTTCGTTGGCCCACCCGGCCTCGGCAAAACCACGCTCGCCCAGATCGTGTCGCGCGAGCTCGGCGTCGGCTTTCGCGCCACCTCGGGACCGGTCATTGCCAAGGCCGGCGATCTCGCTGCGCTGCTCACCAATCTCGAAGAGCGCGACGTACTGTTCATCGACGAGATTCACCGCCTCAATCCGGCAGTCGAGGAGGTGCTCTATCCGGCGATGGAGGATTTCCAGCTCGATCTCATCATCGGCGAGGGGCCGGCCGCGCGCTCGGTGAAGATCGATCTGTCGAAGTTCACGCTCGTCGGCGCCACCACGCGCGCGGGCCTGCTCACCAATCCGCTGCGCGACCGCTTTGGCATCCCGATCAGGCTCAATTTCTATTCGGAGGCCGAGCTCGAGCAGATCGTCAATCGTGGCGCGCGCGTGCTTGGCATCGGCATGACAGCGGATGGCGCTAACGAGATCGCGCGCCGCGCGCGCGGCACGCCGCGCATTGCTGGACGGCTGTTGCGGCGCGTGCGCGATTTTGCGCTCGTTGACGGCGTGAGCTCGATCGATCGCCCTGCGGCCGACAAGGCGCTGCGGGCGCTCGAAGTCGATGCTGCGGGCCTCGACGCCATGGACCGGCGTTACCTGACGATGATCGCCCAGAACTACGGCGGCGGACCGGTCGGGATCGAGACTATTGCGGCTGCGCTGTCGGAGCCGCGCGATGCGATCGAGGAGATCATCGAGCCGTTCCTCATTCAGAAGGGGTTCATCCAGCGCACGCCGCGCGGCCGCCTGCTCACCGGGCATGCGTTCCGCCATCTCGGCCTCGCCGAGCCCGCGCGCGATCCGGCTCAGTTCGGGCTGTTCGGCCAACAGGAGGATGAGTGAACTCGGTTGCGCTCGACGGCGAGATCCGCGACGGCCGGCACGTGATGAGCGTGCGAGTCTATTACGAGGACACTGATTTTTCCAACGTTGTGTACCACGCTAGCTATCTGCGCTTCATGGAACGCGGGCGATCGAACTACCTGCGCCTGCTAGGGGCCAACCAGCGGGCGATGTTCGAAGAGACAGAAAGGGAGGCGCCCGGCTTTAGCTTTGTGGTTCGTTCAATGCAAATCGATTTCCTCAAGTCCGCCCGAATTGAAGATGTGCTCGAGATCACCACCGAGCCAGAGGTGGTGAAAGGTGCCTCCATCACCCTGCATCAGCGGGTCATGCGGGATGGTGAAATCTTGGTTGAAGCGCATGTCCGGGTAGCCTTCGTGTCCGGCGGCCGAGCGCGGCCGATCCCAAAGCCACTGCGAACTGCTATGGATGCCGACCGACGACAACGCGGGTAGACACCGGCAAAGGGTATCATATGTTGGATCAAACGGCTGCGTTCGGCGTAAACGGCCCTGCGATGACTCGGGGCAAGACGTTGCTGCTCTCTCTACTCACGTCGCTCGTCAGCCTTGTCCTGTTCTCGGTGTTGCCGAAATCGTGCTGCGCTTCCTGCCGGTGTCTTCGGCGCTCCAAAGTCGGGCAGTCAATTCCGGG
>Ga0066903_100002008_pt1 | contig 15527 bp, 14 predicted proteins | sample PanSoiMetaGPlot1_FD_67491 | JGI IMG/M metagenome (GOLD analysis project Ga0066903, IMG submission 67491) | Tropical forest soil microbial communities from Panama analyzed to predict greenhouse gas emissions - Panama Soil - Plot 1 (version 2) | ecosystem: Environmental > Terrestrial > Soil >... | reverse complement strand
TCGGGACCTACCAGCGCCAGCGGCGCAGGTTTGCTGGAGAGCGCTCTGACCAGCGTGATCACAACGGCGATGATGCCTTCACCAACGATCAAACCGGATGCGAGAAGCACGCCGAGCTGTTTTGCAGCTTCGGGTCTTGAAGTGCGATCGGCCTTCCTGTCGTAGAACCAACCGGCAACGGCCCCAACGACAATCATCAGGGTGCTCGAAGTCGGCAGATAAATTCCGAGACCAACCGCGAGCGGCGGAACGCGCATGTGCTTCGTCATGCGCGCAAGAACTTCGTCCAACAAGATAACACAGGCACCGATCGCGCCGCCGATTCCGATCAGACTCCAATCGATGTCTGCCGCAATGACGCCTTTCCCGAGTGACGAAATCAAACCAGCTTGCGGCGCGGGCAACGCGTGATTTGGGTCCGCGCCCGGCGCGCCCACGAAACCATAGGTGTGATTCATTAGATCCAGCACCGGCGGAATGACCACTGCACCGGCGAGAACACCGATAATCAACGCGACTTGCTGTTTCCATGGCGTCGCATCGACCAGCTGCCCGGTTTTGAGATCCTGGAGATTGTTATTCGCGATCGCAGCCACATTAAAAACTACGGCGGTTGTGAAGAGCGCGAACGCGATCAGCGCCTTCCCTGCGTCCGGCCCAACGTACGGTTTCACGCCGATCACGAGTAACAGGGCCGCGCCGATTACGACCAGAATTCCAATGCCGGAGAGAGGACTGTTGGACGAACCGATGAGGCCGGCCATGTAACCGCACACTGCGGACACGAAAAAGCTCATCAGCACGATGTAAACGACACCGCCAATGATAAGCGTTGGCAAATGCGCACCGAGACCGCTCGAGCTGCCAAACCAACCGAGCAGCCATCCGATCGGCAACATGCAGATCAGCGTGACCAGGCCCACGATACCAATTGGAATGTCGCGTTCGGTAATCGGCAGCGTTTCGGCCTGCCCCGCTTTACGCGCCCGTGACGCCGCCATTGCGCCCGTCAGGCCGCTAATCAAAGGCTTGGCCAACTTCGCCAAAGTCCAGATCGCGGAAATGCCAATCGCGCCGGCGCCAATGTATCTCACTTTGCCGCTCCATGCACTGCGCGCGAGCGCAGCCAGCGGCGTCGTGAAATCGTTGGCCAGCGCCGAATAGTGCGGTACTCCCCAACCCCATCCGATCAGCGCTCCGATAAGCATCGCAATGCCGACGGAGAGTCCGACGAGATGCCCAATGCCGAACAACAGAAACGACAATGAAAAATCGTAGCCGCTGACTCCACCTCTTTTCCCGATTCGAAAATTTTGCGCCAGATCGGAGGCGAATAGCTGCGTCTCGATGATCAAGGCAAAGGCGGCAGAGACGATTGATCCCCACAAGACTGCGAGCAGACCGGCGCGACCGTGCTCAACGTCCTGAGCATGCGTAGAGCCACCGCTTCCGACTTTCAATACTTCTGCGCACGCGACGCCCTCCGGATATGGCAGGTCGGAGTTCGTTACCAACGCGCGACGCAAAGGGATCGAATACATCACGCCCAGAATTCCACCGAGCGCGCAGATCCAAAACGACGTCCAAAAAGGGAAATCGGTCCAGTAACCGATCATGATCAGGCCAGGGAGCACGAAAATGATTGATGACAACGTTCCCGCAGCCGACGCGACGGTTTGCACGATATTGTTTTCCTGGATGGTCGCGTCCCGGAAATTGCGCAAGATCGCCATCGAGATAACCGCCGCAGGGATCGAGGTTGAGAAAGTGAGGGCAGCTTTCAGCCCGGCGTAAACGTTGGCCGCAGTGAAAACCAGCGTGATGATGACCCCGATGATAATTCCGCGGATCGTTAATTCGGCGCGATTGTGTCCGTTGCCGTTCACGGGAGCGGAGAATAGGCGGAATTCGCCCAAACGGTCAAGACGCTCGCGTTAGAAGTTCGTCGTCTTGATCACACGGCCCGCCTGTTCACCGCCGCGCTCGAAGTAGCTGACGGTGCACCGGACCAGCCGATTCCCCTCAATGAAATACTCTACTTCGTAGTTCTGTGCGCCTTCTCCGCCCGTAAAACGAAGCTTCAGGTTGCTCGCTCCCTGACTGGTGATGCTGGTTGCTTGCAAAAGCGGATTGGCAAGGTCGGCAAAGGCCTGTCTCGGAAACGCAATCCTGCCGCCGGTTGTTTTCACGGTAATTCCCGAAACCGCTACGCGCGGCGAATCGGTTGCGCCAAAATATTCGCCGGAAATTTCTTTCGGCACGTCCGAATCGACTTTTACTTCAAAGGTGCCGCCCTCCTTCATCGTTCCTTCCAACGCGACCCTGTTTACATTAACGCTGTGCCATTGCGCGCTCGCAGTTGCAGCCAGCAGTGCCAGGAAAATTGCGATTGTTCTCATCGCAATTAATTCGGCGCGCCGGCAATGAAAGGATTCAGTAAATTTCGACTGGTGAGCGCTTGCCGTCTTCAACACTGCGTTGGTTGGCGCGTTCTTCACCGAGCGTTGCAACACGAAGGTTCCAGATCTCCTTGTCGATTTTTCGAAAGGCGGCTTCAGAAAATTCGTGCGGTGGCTGAATCGTTTTCTTGAATGCCGCAACGCTCAGCAGCGCACGATCGGTTTCTTTCCGTGGCAGAGTATCCAAAATCCTGCGCACGTTTTCGATTTCGGGAATCCGATGGCAAATCATCACGAGATCGTTTCCGGCATTGATCGCGAGACGAATGGTGTCCCTGAGTCCGTAGCCATTCAAAATCGCGCCCATGTCAAGATCGTCCGTCATAATCAGACCGTCGAAACCGTACTCGCGGCGAAGGAGATCAGTGATGATGCGCCGCGATAAACTGGCCGGCGTTTTTTCCGCATCGAAGCATGGATACCAGCCGTGGCAGATCATCATGCTGTCGACCCGGTCGATGAACTTCTTGAAAACGGCGAGCTCGTTCTGATTCAATTCTTCGCGCGTGCGATCGATTCGCGGTAATTCAAAGTGCGCGTCCGATCTCGCGCACGTGTATCCAGGAAAGTGTTTTCCGCAGCTTGCAACGCCCTGCTCGCGCATCGCGTCGTTGAACACGCCGGCGTTGCGGACTACCTGCTCAACGGTCTTGCCATAACAGCGACCGCGCAGCGAATTATCCGCATTATCGTCGAACGAGATGTCGAGCACTGGACACAGATCGAGATTGAATCCAAAAACGCGCAGTAAACGGCCGGTCACGTCACCATGACGCCGAATCAGATCGAGATCGTCCTTGTCGCGCAATTGCTGCGCGTTCGGAGGCTCGCTCCCAATCAAACGCAAACGCGAAACGCGACCACCTTCCTGATCGATCGTGATGATCGGTTCAACTGCGCTCAGATCGCGGATATCGTCGATCAGCTTTCTCAATTGCGCCGCGCCTTCGATGTTCCGGCCGAAAAGAATAAAGCCGCCCGGCTGAACACGGCGAAACATCTCCGCGCTGGCGGCATCGAGCTCCTTGCCGGGAACGCCGCAGAGAATCAGTTGACCGAGCGAACTGTCGTTCATAGGTTCGCAACTTAGATGTCGATCTTGTCAGTGCGAACAAAAAAGCGGTTCGGATGAAAAAAATCGGCATCTACGGCGGGACATTCGATCCAGTTCATCTCGGTCACCTAATCCTTGGCCGCCAAGCATGCGAAGAGCTCGGGTTTGATCGGTTGATTTTTGTCCCGGCCGCGCTCTCGCCCTTCAAGAAAGCGACGCATGCCGCCGGCGAGGCACGGATGTTGATGTTACGCGCCGCGGTCGAAGGCGAATTGATGTTTACGGTAAACGATTGCGAGCTGCGAAGACCGCCGCCCTCCTACAGCATCGATACCGTCGTGGAAATTCGGGAGCGCGAACCGGACGCGGACGTGTTTTGGTTGATCGGCTCCGACAACGTCGAGCGATTGACCAGCTGGCATCGTTTCCAAGATTTGAACAAGCTGGTGAAGTTTGTCGTGCTCGATCGCGGCTGCAGCGAAATAAAATCGCCCTACTTGATCGTGCAGCGCAACATCGACATTTCCGCGACCGAGATTCGAAAGCGAGTTGCGTCCGGGCGTTCCATCCGCTATCTCGTACCGAAGGCCGTGGAAGAAATTATCCGCCGCGAGAAACTTTACCGGGAGTCTGGGACCTGACCGCGAAACAGTTAGCCACGACCTGCGCCGAGCTCGCCTCGAACAAAAAGGCCGAAGACATTGTCGTTCTCGATCTGACCGGCATTTCCAGCTTTACCGATTTCTTCGTGATCTGCTCGGCTTCGTCCGAGCCGCAGCTCAAAGCAATCGCGAACGAGATCGAAACGCGATTAAAGGAAGACCACGGTCTGCGTGCGGCCGCGATTGACGGTTTTCCGGCGAGCCAATGGATCGTGCTCGATTATCTCGAAGTCGTGATCCACATCTTCCACCGCGACAAGCGCGGGTTTTACAGCCTGGAAGATTTGTGGGGAGACGCGCCGCGCATCGCGTGCGAAGCGACCACGACAGCAGCCAAGTCTTAAACCGTTACTTCGGCGAATCTGCAGGTGAAGGAGGCGCACCTCCCGTCTGCGGCGCTTTCGCGTCCAACAGTTCCACTTCGAACACGAGGACAGCGTTGGGCGGGATCGATCCCTGTCCGCTGGCGCCGTAAGCGAGATCCGGCGGAATAAAGAGTTGATACTTGGAGCCCACTTTCATTATTTGCAGGGCTTCGGTCCAACCTTTGATCACGCCCGACACGGGGAAGGTAGCGGGTTGGCCACGTTTGTAAGAGCTGTCGAATTCCGTTCCATCGATCAAGGTGCCGCGATAATTCACGGTAACGGTATCGGTGCTTTTCGGCTGCGCGCCGTTTCCGTCCTTGAGCACTTTGAATTGCAACCCGCTCGCGGTAGTCTTCACTCCGTCCTTGCTCTTGTTATCGCCCATGAATTTTTGCGCCTCGCCCGCGTTCTTTTGCGCCAATTGTGCTTTCTTGTCCTGCAAATCCTTTTCGAACGCGATCATCGTCTCTCTCACTTCCTGTTCGGTCAGGAGCGGTTTGCGGCCGCTCATCGCATCCTTCATTCCGCCGATAAAAGCGTCCTGATTCACGTCGACGTTTTGGCGCTTCATGTTGAAACCGACACTGAGCCCGATGGCGTAACTGGACTTGTCTTTCAAATCCTTCAGTTGTGGCGGCTTATCTTCCGCAAAAACCGTGAGGGCGACAGAAACTCCAACGAGTGAACCGAGAATAGCTTTCATAAAAATGATCTTGCGAATGTGGTTGCGCTTTAATCTGGAACAGCGCAGAAGATTGCAACGCTAGTGGAGAAACCGTCTTCGTCAACTCACCTTAACCGCCTGTGCCCGGCCGCTGTTTCACTGCTTTGGCTTGGTCTGATCGCGATCGCATTGGCCGCCCCGCCGGTCCATATTTCGGACGCTGATGCACGGCGAATCGGGAAGCGGATCTGGCAAAATGAATGCAATGGCACGGTTGCCGGGCTGACCTCCTGGAATGCCGGGGAAAATTTCGCCTCGCTCGGGATCGGCCATTTCATCTGGTATCCGCAAGGCATGCGCGGTCCATTCGAGGAGAGTTTTCCCAAATTCCTCGAGTTCGCGCGCGAGCGCAACGTGACGGTTCCCGTCTGGCTCAACCAGGCGACTAACTGTCCGTGGAATTCGCGCGCCGAATTTTCCAACGCTCAGAATTCAGCCCACATGCGCGAGCTGCGGCAATTTCTTTCCAACACGGTCGATCTTCAGGCGCAGTTCATGGTTGCGCGGCTACAACAATCGCTTGCCAAGATCCTCAACGAAGCGCCGCCGGCCGAACGCGAGAATGTGGAGCGCCAGTTCACTCGCGTCGCAAGCACTCCGCACGGCTGCTACGCCTTGGTCGATTATGTGAACTTCAAAGGCGAAGGCGTTTTGCCGACGGAACGTTATCGCGGCGAAGGCTGGGGATTGTTGCAGGTGCTCCAAGGAATGCATGGGACCGAGTCGGGGGCTACTGCGACACGTGAATTCTCAAATTCTGCTGCTGCAATTCTGCGCCGACGCGTACAGAATTCGCGTTCGGAACGCCATGAAGCCAGGTGGCTGCCAGGGTGGTTGAATCGCGTCCGCAGTTACGGAAATTCATGAAACGATTTTGCCTGGCCGCAAGCGTCTTTATAATTGCGCTGGTTCTCGCCAGTTTCGCGCGTGCTCAGCTATTCGGTTTCGGTCAGAAGAAGAAGCCAAACGAGCTGATTTCAAAGCAAGCGCCAATGAAAATTAACAAAAAGTTGCTCGGCCAAGCCAGCTCGGAGAACACGCGAATTGCTGTTTCAATCCCCAAACAGCGTGCCTATCTCATGATCGGCGAACAGGTCGTGGCCGATGCACCAGTTTCATCCGGTAAACGTGGCCACGAAACGCCGCACGGACGCTTCAACGTCATGGAGAAGGATCCGAATCACTATTCAAGCCTCTACGGAGATTTTGTCGATAGCTCGGGACGTGTGGTACGCGCCGGTGTTAGCGCGAACATTGATTCGGCGCCGAGCGGGACGCACTTCGTGGGCGCTCCAATGAAGTGGTTTCTGCGCCTCACCGAGGAAGGCGTGGGTATGCATATTGGGATTTTGCCGGGTTATCCCGCTTCGCACGGCTGCATTCGCGAATCGGTCGAAGGTGCAAAATTATTTTACGACTACGCCAAGGTGGGAACTCCGGTCGACGTCGGCGATTTCTAAATCAATTTGCGTCGCAACATCTCGAACGCGACTTGAGCGACTAGTTGTTTGAAGGTCTCGCGATCGCTCGGAAAAAATAATTTCCTGACGCTGATTTCGTTCTCGTCCGCGATGGCAACATAGACCGTCCCGACTGACTTTTCTTTCGAGCCGCCATCCGGTCCTGCAATTCCCGTAGTCGACAAGGCGTAGGTCGAGACGGCGCGCTTACGCGCGCCCGCCGCCATTGCTCGCGCAACCTCTTCACTTACCGCACCATGTTTCTCGATCAATTCCGGACTGACGCCCAGGACATCGATCTTCGCCGCGTTCGCATAACAAACATATCCGGCCAGCAACACTTTGGAGGAACCGGGAACGTTTGTGATGCGGTTAGCTAGCAATCCGCCGGTGCACGATTCAGCTGTCGCGAGCGTCGCCTTCTCGTCCGTTAGCAATTTGACCAACACTTCTTCGAGGCTTCTGTCGTCGGCCGTGAAAATCACGTCACCAAGCTCAGCGCGGACAATTTCGTCGCCGCGCTCGAGCGCCTTTGGATCACCAATGATCCGGACGTCGACTTCACCCGGACGCGCGCAATAGCCAAGCTCGAGCCCAGGAATTGAGAGAATCTTCTTTCCGATTTTCTCTTCGATCACCGATTCACCCATCACGGCGACCTTGTAAAAACGACGCTCGACGCGCGGTGGACCTTTCACGATCGAATGCAGGACCGGCATTGCATGCGCGCGAAACATCGGCTGCAGCTCACGCGGCGGACCGGGCAGCAGAAAAATGTGCGGTGACGGAACTTTAGGGTTCGCCTTCAGATACAAACCTGGCGCACTGCCATTTTCATTCGGTAGAACTTTCGCGCCTTCCGGAACCTGCGCTTGCCGGGCTATGCTCTCGACCCACTTGATTCCACGCACTCTGAGGCGCTCTTTCAGCGAAGCGAGCAGCTCGGCGTTCTCGTCCAATTTTAATCCGAGTAAGTCCGCCGTGACATCACGTGTAATATCGTCGCTCGTTGGTCCGAGGCCGCCGGTAACAAAAATAATATCGGCGCGTGGAAACAATTCCTTGAGCGTGTCGCCGATTGCATCGCCGTCGCCTACGGTCCGCCGTTCCTCAATTCGCAGTCCAAGCGCAAAGATTTCGCGCGCGATGAAGGCCAGATGCGTGTCGTGGACATCGCCGGCCAACAACTCCGTGCCGGTATTGAGAAGCACAATGCGCATTGCAGGATCGACAATAGAGCGTTCCAGCGCGAACGCTCAACTTCCAACCGCGAAGGTCGGCAACCCTAGGCGGCGTCTTTATCCTGCTTCTTGCGGATCAGCGGCAGCTTCTTCCCTTCGACAACCGCGCGATTGATCGTGACCTCGGCGATATCCTCGCGGCTCGGCACGTCATACATGATGTCGAGCATGATTCGCTCGAGCATCGAACGCAGCGCGCGGGCGCCCGTTCCTTTGGTCACAGACTGCGCCGCGAGAGCCCGCAAAGCGTCTTTGGTCACCGTCAGCCGAACGCCTTCCATCGAGAATAACTTTGTGTATTGCTTGATCATCGCGTTCTTGGTTTCGGTCAGAATCGCGACCATCTCCTCTTCGGTCAGCGCGTCGAGAGCGGCAACAACCGGCAATCGGCCGATAAATTCCGGAATCATTCCGAAGGCGAGCAAGTCCTCCGGCTCGACGTGACGAATCGCCTCTTTGCGCGCCGCTTCGTCGGCCTCAATCGTTGGACTGCCAAATCCCATCACTTTATGGCCGATCCGCTTCTGAATGATTTTGTCCAGGCCGATAAAGGCACCGCCGCAGATAAACAAAATCTTCTCGGTATTGACCTGAATATATTCCTGATGCGGATGCTTGCGGCCGCCCTGCGGCGGAACGTTGCAGGTCGAGCCTTCGAGAATCTTCAAGAGCGCCTGTTGCACTCCTTCACCGGAAACGTCACGCGTGATTGAAACGTTGTCGGTCTTGCGGCCAATCTTGTCGATTTCGTCAATGTAAACGATACCGATCTCGGCCCGCTTCACGTCGTAATCGGCGTTTTGCAACAATCGCAAAATAATGTTCTCCACGTCTTCGCCCACATAACCCGCTTCAGTGAGCGTCGTTGCGTCCGCAATACAAAAAGGAACATCGAGAATTCGCGCGAGTGTTTTCGCGAGGAGCGTTTTGCCCGAACCGGTTGGCCCGATCAGAAGAATGTTGCTCTTCTCGATTTCGACTTCGGCCAGCGGGTCCGGTTGGAAAGCCGCCGAAGAATCAGTGCCGGGCGTGGAATGCTGGAGGACGCGCTTGTAGTGATTGTGCACTGCAACGGAAAGCGTCTTCTTGGCAGTTTCCTGGCCGATCACATACTGATCAAGCGAGCGCCGGATTTCGGCCGGTTTTGGAACACGTATGTTGGACGACTGTCGCCGCGCATCCTCATTGAGCTCCTTATCGAGGATGCTTTTGCAAACATTGATGCAGCTGTCGCAAATATAAACGCCGGGACCGGCGATGAGTTTGCGCACCTCGGCGTGGCTCTTACCACAAAACGAGCACATGGTGAGGTTGGTCGCGCGCGCCATATTCTGCCTAGCTTAGCAGCTTCTATTCCTCCGACTTTCGACTGCCTCGCTCCGAATGCTCGGTGGCGCCGTCGAGCCCTTTCACTTCTTTGCGCGACTTAATCACTTCATCGACAAGCCCGTAGGCCTTGGCCTCCTGGGCTGACATGTAATAATCCCGGTCCGAATCGAGCCGGACCTGATCCTCTGGTTTCCCTGTATGCTGAGAGATAATTTTGATGATCCTTTTCTTGAGTTTGAACATGTAATCGACCTGGCGTTCAACGTCGCTCGCCTGCCCCTGTGCTCCGCCCGAGACCTGATGGATCATGATGTCAGAGTTCGGTAGCGCGAAGCGCTTCCCTTTTGTGCCCGCGCAAAGCAATACCGCGGCCATGCTTGCAGCCATTCCAAGGCAATAGGTCGTCACATCGCACGTCAAAAACTGCATGGTGTCGTATATCGCGAGGCCCGCGGTCACAACGCCGCCGCCGGAGTTGATGTAAATGCTGATGTCTTTTTTTGAATCTTCCATTTGCAGAAAGAGCAGTTGCGCGATCACCAAGTTCGCAACGTGATCATCGATCGCGGTTCCAATAAAAACGATGCGGTCCTTGAGCAGACGCGAGTAAATGTCGTAGCTGCGTTCGCCGCGGCCGGTTTGCTCAACGACCATCGGGATTAGGATCGATTGCGATTTATTTTCGTCGCTCATTTCTTTTGCTCTTCCGAAACAGGTTGGACGCTAACATTCGCCTTTAGGAAATCAAGAGTCTTGCCCAGCAGTATCTGTTCCGCGAGCGCGTTAAGTTGGTCGTGCCCTTCGAGTTCCTTCCGCATCTTGTCCGTCGAGATGTTGTAACGCTGCGCCTCATGCCGGATCCGATGCTCGAGGTCCTCGCGCGTCACCTCGATTTTCTCCTGCTCCGCGATCCGCTCGAGAATGAAATTCGTCTTCAACCGTTGATGAGCCACCCCCGCGGCGGTCTCGATCAATTCCTTTTCCTTCTCCTTTAACATTTCGTCCGAAACGCCGCGAGCGCGATTGCGCTGCACCAGTTCCGCAAGAGCGCGCTTCATCTCGTTGCGCAGCAGAGGCGGCGGCACATCGAACTTCGTGTTGTCATGCAAGTGTTTAATAACCTGTTCTTCCTTGGCGTGCTCGACCTGATGCTCTTTCTCGTGCTCGAGGTCGTGCTCAACCGTGTGGCGGAGATCGGCCAGCGTTTTTCCAGGCAACAATTTCGCCGCGAATTCATCATTCACTTCTGGCAAAACCTTTTCTTTGATCTCGCGAAGGGTGACGTCGTAGCTCGCCTGTCTTCCGGCCAGGTCTTTCACCAGAAAATCGGCGGGAAAATCAACTGTCACCGCTCGCGTTTCCTCTTTTTTCTGACCGACGATCTGCTCGCAAAACCTCGGCAGAAAATTATCGGTCGCGAGGCGGACCCAGAACTTCTTACCGCCGTGCAAATTCTTGCTCGCATTCGGCGCGATCTCGCTGATCGGCTTCCCGTCTACTGTCCCGTCGAAATCGATCACGACAAAATCTTCCATCTGCGCCGCGCGATCCGGCGCATCGACAAAATCCGCGGTCTGATCGCGCAATCGTTCCAAGGTTGCGTCAATTTCCTGCTCGGTCACTTTCGCATCCGGCAATTCCACGGAAATCTTTTTGTAGTCCGGCAATTTGAATTCTGGAGCGGTCACAATCGTCGCTTCGAAGCTCATCGATTTGTCGTCGCTGACCTGGACCTGGTCCACATTTGTCAGTGATGCGACGCGCAACTTCTTCTGCGCGACCGCTTCTCGATAACTCTTCGCGACGAGTTTTTTAATGAGCTCTTCCCGAATCTCTTTGCGAAATCTTTTATCGATTACTGCGCGCGGCGCTTTGCCTGGTCGATAACCCGGGATTTTCGCGAACTTCGCGAAACTGCTCGCGATCGCGTCCCATTCCTTCGAAACCTCTTCGGGAGGCAATTCGATTTTTAAAGTCGAAACCGACTCCGGCTTTTTGTCCACTTGAACTTTCATGCGAGCAGCAACGCTACGCTGCGCGCAATCGAAGGGCAACCGCGCCGACCTATTTCTTCTTGAACGTTGTCAATTGCGAAAAGACGCACTGCCAACGCCCGTCGCGTTTCACAAAAACGTCGGTCGCTCTTTCCTGCGTCGCCAACTCCTGGCCCATGAATTTTGCCTTGGTTCTCGTCAACGCCGTAAGCACCGCGCTGTCGCCATAGCTTCGCACCTTTACATCTTCGGACTCCATCAGGTCATGGCTTAACTGTCCAGATTTGATCACGCCCAGAAAACGCGCCCGTTCGATGAAATTTCCGTCTGGACCGACAATTTCCCAATCGTCAGGCAGAAATTTTCCAATCGCGTCAGCGTCGTTGCTCATGACTGCTTTCTCGAAATCCTTTTCCCACGCCAATAGCTGCTGCTCCACGTCGTTACTCGGCATATGGCACGAGACGTTCAGAAGAAGCAGGAACAAAGCAAGACTTCGTTTCATAATCGCTTGCCTTTCACGTAAACCGAATGGGTTTGTGGAAGGCCAAACCAATACGCAAGCTCCCGATAATCCTCGCAATCGAAGACCGCGATATTGGCGAGCTTGCCTGATTCGATCGATCCAACCATATGGCCGCGATTTAATGAATAGGCCGCATTGATTGTCCCCGCGCTGATTGTTTCGGCCGGTGACATTTTCATCTGCGTGCAGGCAAGAGAAAACACCATGGGCATTGAAGGTGTTGGCGACGAACCCGGATTGAAATCAGTCGCGAGCACAATCCCGAGCCCAGCCTCGATCATCTCTCGCGCGCGCGGATACGTTGCCGATCCAAGAGCGTAAACCGATCCGGGCAACAACACCGGCTGCACGTTTGCCGCTTTCAACGCCGCGATTCCCTCCTGATCCGTCTGCTCCAAATGATCCGCCGTTGTCGCGCCAAGCTCCGCCATTAACTTTGCGCCGCCGGAATTCGTGAGTTGATCGACGTGACCGCGGAGTCCTAGTCCAAACGCCTTTGCCGCGCTCAAAATTTTTCGAGATTGTTCGACATCGAAGTAACCCTGTTCGCAGAATACATCGCAAAATTCTGCCAACTCTTGCGCTGCGACCAGCAGCAACATCTCCTTCATCACAAGCTTAGAATATCTTTCTGGCGACGTTTCACGCGGAACGGCGTGCGCGCCAAGGAATGTCGAGACTACCTCAAGAGGCGTTTCTCTTTTCAAGCGCTGGATCACGCGCAAAATCTTCAATTCATCTTCGACCGTAAGCCCGTAACCCGACTTCGCTTCAATCGTCGTTGTTCCGCATTTTAAGAACCAGTGAACATGTTTTATAGCGATTTCGAACAGTTCGTCTTCGCTAGCAGCCCGCGTTCTTGCGACCGTTGACCAGATTCCACCGCCAGCTTTCGCAATCTGCTCGTACGTCTCGCCCCGCGCGCGCCGCTCAAAATCGTCTAGGCGATCTCCGCCAAAAACCAAATGCGTGTGCGCATCAACAAATCCCGGTAACGCAACGCGCCCGCCAAGATCAACAACTTCAAGCTCACGCGATGCCTCTGAAACTTGACCGTCTGAAACGGTCAAGTTTCGCTCGACCTCGTCGCTCGTTCCGACTGCCTCGATCTTGCCATCGCGGATCAGGATTCCGCCGTCGCGGATGATTCCAAGCTCCGCCAATTCCTTGCCGACGCGGGGACGCTTCGGCCCAGCGAGCGTGACCAGCTGCGACGCGTGAAGAAGAGCGAGCAACTTCATATTGTCATCCTGAGCGAAGCGAAAAATCTCTGAATATTTCTTTCCGCAAAAGTCAGAGATGCTTGGCTTCGCTCAACATGACATCGATAAGCTAACCGGCTTTGCTGATTTTTGCGTGAACAACGTCGTCGATCTTTCTGAAATTCGATTCCGAGTCCGCTTTCAGTTTGTCGACCTTCTTCGAAAGCTCCGATTTAAACTTCTCATCTTTCAATTGTCCGAGATTGATTCGGACGTTTAGCGCGGCGCCATCGATACACGCGCGTGTCGCGCCCGCGCCGACGCCTACATCGGAAACCGATGCCGGATTCCCTTTCTCTGCCATGTCGGCCAGCAATTCGTAGGATTTCGCCGCCGTCTCCATCACCTTGAGCGGAATCTCCGCGGCGTATTTCGTCGACGATTCAATTGCCGCGGCGCGCGTCTTCTTTTCTTCGTCCGAGCCTTTCGGCAGTCCAAACGCGTCCATCACTTTGTTGAACGCACTCGTATCTTCATCGACCAGAAAAAGGAGTTCGTCTTTGAGCTTCTGCGCTTTGACTGCCCAGTCGCTGAAATATTGGAGCTTATCGTCCCAGCCGCGTTTGCCAGCGGAAAGATTCGCGACCATGCCGCCAAGGGACGCGCCAAGCGCGCCCATCAGCGCCGCGACTGACCCGCCGCCGGGCGCGGGCGAATCGCTCAAGGTTTCATTACAAAATTCCCGCAGATTCATTTTCAACAACGACTTCGAATCACTCTCAATCTTCAACTCAATCACTTTTTCTTTCGGATCGAAAGGCTTCAGTTCGCTCAAGCCCATCGATTTCACGGCAATGTCGATCAGCTCCTCTTCCGCCACGCCTTCCGACCAATTCTGTTTCCGCAAGTAATAGCGGCCGGCATCGGTCAGACACCTCTTTGGGACCATCCCGACTATTTCCGAACCGGTGACGCGGAGGCCGCGTTTATGCGCGGATTCCACACAGGAATCGAAGGCTGCATGGACCGGGGTCTCCTCGATGTTTGTAAGGTTCATCGAAACCTGCGCGATGCCGTATTCCTTCACAAACCAACCGATCGCTTTCACGTGTTTTAACATTCCCGGTTCGCGAATTGGCTCGCCGTTGTTGTCCAAGATCTTTTTCCCACTCGGCGTCCCGTCTTCGGTTTTGAATCGTCCCTGCTCCCGGACGTCGAACGCGACCGAATTCGCGCGACGGACAGATTTCGTATTCAGATTCGCGTTGTATGCGACAAGAAATTCCCGGGCGCCGATCACCGTCGCGCCGGCGCTGCCAATCTTTGCCGGCCCAAAATCCGGCTTCCATTCCGGTTTTTTGATTTTTTCAGCGAAACCTTCGTACTCGCCGCCGCGAATGACCGCGAGATTGCTACGGGATTTGTTCTTCGCCGCTTTTTCATAGAGATAAATTGGAATTCCTAGCTCTTCGCCGACGCGCTTCCCTAATTTGTTCGCGCATTCGATCGCTTCCTCCCAACTTACATTGCTCACGGGAATAAAGGGACAAACATCGGTTGCGCCCATGCGTGGATGCGCGCCCTTGTGTTTGCGCATATCGATCAATTCCGCCGCCTTCTTGATGCCACGAAAGGCTGCTTCGACCGCCGCGTCCGGAGTTCCGACCAATGTCACAACAGTTCGGTTCGTCGTCGCGCCAGGATCGACATCGAGCAAGGTGGCGCCTTCGACCGCTTTAATCGCGTCGGTGATCTGCCGAATTATTTTTTCGTCGCGCCCTTCCGAAAAATTCGGCACGCATTCGATCAGCTGTTGCATGCTTAATCGCGTGGCTTGGGCTGAATAGGGATGTCGATCTCGCCCTTCGTGGCGAAATCAATCGCGCGTGAGTAGCCGGCGTCGGCGTGACGCAGCACGCCCATTCCGGGATCGCTGGTGAGGACGCGCTCGAGTCTGCGCTTCGAATTTTCGCTGCCGTCCGCGACCACAACCATCCCTGCGTGTTGCGAGAATCCAATCCCGACGCCGCCGCCATTGTGAATTGAAATCCACGATGCGCCGGCCGCGGTGTTGACTAATGCGTTGAGCAACGGCCAATCAGCGATCGCATCACTACCGTCGATCATGCCTTCGGTCTCGCGATTCGGCGACGCGACCGAGCCGGCGTCGAGGTGATCGCGGCCAATGACGATTGGCGCTTTAATCTCGCCGCGCTTTACGAGCTCGTTCATAGCGACGCCAAACTCGGCGCGCTCGCCATATCCGAGCCAGCAGATCCGCGCGGGCAAACCTTGATAATGGATCCGCTCTTTCGCGAGCTTCATCCAGCGCGAGAGCGTTTTGTTTTCGGGAAACAATTCGAGCGCGAGCTTGTCGGTCCGCGCGATGTCGTCCGGCTCGCCGCTCAACGCGACCCAACGGAAGGGACCCTTCCCCTCGCAAAAAAGAGGACGAATATATTCCGGAACGAATCCGGGAATATCGAACGCGTTTTTGACGCCGGCTTT
>Ga0066903_100002007_pt1 | contig 15527 bp, 9 predicted proteins | sample PanSoiMetaGPlot1_FD_67491 | JGI IMG/M metagenome (GOLD analysis project Ga0066903, IMG submission 67491) | Tropical forest soil microbial communities from Panama analyzed to predict greenhouse gas emissions - Panama Soil - Plot 1 (version 2) | ecosystem: Environmental > Terrestrial > Soil >... | reverse complement strand
CATCCCTTTTAGCGTCGGGCCGGCCTGAATGGCCGGAGCGTTGTAGACGTACAAATCGTCGTCGAAATTGACGAAGTTGTAATGAATTGTCTGACTGAATACAGCCAGACTAAGCCCGGCAAGAAGGAGATATAAAGCGACGGTAATACTGCGACTGCGAACGTCGCATGGTGGATCGCTTGGTCCGCGGTCTCGTTGCCGCTTCTTTTTATTCACTATGAGATGACGGGCTGGCATTTGTTAGGCTCGGGTCGCGGAGTGGCTGCTGTTTCTGGTAAAGCGCGATGTTGGCCTGAAGTTCAGTAGCGAGACTAGAGTTCCCCTGGCTGTTGGCTAACTCGACACCCCGCCGTGCAGTCTGGATTGCCTGCGAGAAGCGGCCAGTTTCTGCGTATGCCGCTGCTAACGTGCGGAAAAGTATTGCGATTCTACCTCCCGAGATACGCACGGCTTGCGCGGCCAGTTGGACCGCTTTTGCGCCATTTCGAATCGACTGATCCGGCGAGGTGGCAAGTACCCAGGCGAGGTTGCTCATCGCGTTTCCATTCTCGGGGTCAACCAACAACACCTTTTGCCACTCTTCGACGGCTTCTTCCACTTGGCCTTGTTGGGCAAGAACGGTGCCCACGATGTTGTGGACTTCCATGTTATCGGGCTGTAGTTCCAGTAATCTACGGTAGTGAACCAGCGCGTCGACCACTCGGCCCTTTTGAAGAAGCGCCTTGGCAAGATTCTCATGAGCAGGACTGTTGTCTGGCCGAAGATCCGTGGCTGATTGAAGGAGTGAGATAGCTTGGTCCAGTTTACCTTGCCCGAAAAAGACGATCCCAAGATTATTTTGGGCTACATCATTATTCGTGGTTACGGCAAGGGCGTGCCTGAATAAGGTTTCGCTGTCGCGCCAGTATGAGGTCTGAACCCAAGCGCAAAAGCTCAAAGCGGCGATGACAAGTACTCCAACAGCGCCCAATGTCGCGCCCCGGTGTCGGTACAAAGCGGTGAGGTCAGTCGCTATCCATGTAAGGGCTATATATAAGCCAATTTGAGGTAAATACGTGTATCGATCAGCACGCCCCTGCCATCCGACTTGCACCAGCCCGATCACCGGGACAAGCATTCCCAAATACCAAAACCAACCTGTAATCAGGTAGGGCCGGTTTTTTCGCAGGGCGATGGTAGCCACCGTGATGGAAATCAGAAGGAGGAGACAGGACACAATCTCCCAAAGCGCTAGCCGGTTTTCAGGATGCGGGTAGAAGACTGCGAGGTCCACCGGCCATAGCATCTGGTAGATGTAAAGAACATAGCTGACCACCGCGTTGTTGATTCGTTCCAAGATCGGCAGCTCCTCAGTCCGACCGACCGCTTCTTTCTGAATAAGAAACGTAATGACACTTGAAACAACCGACAGCGCGATCAACGGGATTTTCTCCGCGACACGGTTCCACAACTGACCTTTGATTCTATCGAGAGGCCAGTAGTCGAGAAGTAAAAGCACAAATGGCAATGTCACGAGCATCGGCTTAGAGATGAGTCCACAGGCGAACATGAATACCACAACCAGATACCGTTTCACCCTGGGTACACGCACGTAATACAGGTAGGCCAGCAGTGTCAGCATGAAGAAGACACCGCTCAACACGTCCTTTCGTTCTGCAATCCAAGCCACCGACTCGACACGCAACGGGTGAATTGCAAACACCGCTGCAACAAAGGCGCTTCGCCAAATCGCTCCAGTCATCTGTTGCAGCGCAAGAAAAAGGAGCACCGCCGCCACGGTATGTAAGAGGACATTCGTAAAATGATGCCATCCTGCCTTCAACCCATACAGCTGGCAGTCGAACATATGCGAAATGGTCGTTAGCGGATGCCAGTTCAGGGAGTGGATATGTGTAAATGCCCAGCCAATGCCACTGATACTAAGACCACCTGTTATTTTCGTGTTCTCATAAACGTAACGCGGATCGTCGTAGTTAATGAAGTCGTGCCAGAGCGTTTGGCCAAAAACGAGCCAGGTAAGTACAGCAAGAGAAAGACAGATACCGACAGTTAGCCAGCAGCGGTTCACCTTTGTTCCCATTTTCAAGAAATGACGAACGAAGGACCAAGGACGGAGGGATGACGAAACCCAACTAAGAACAGGATAAACTCCAGCTTCGTCATTTAGTCATTCGGGATTTGTTTTCTTCATTCGAGATTAGTGCTTCGTCATTTCTCTAGGACTTCCTTTGGTAGATCAAAATGTATTTTCCGAGCTGTGGCACTGATTGTGGCACGTTCTCAAAATAATAATCCGTTTTGTCTGGAGCTACCATGTTTACGAAACCGGCAATGGTATAGTTTTGCGCGGTATATTCATTAGCCCAGGTGAAAATCAATCGCTCGGAGTCGGGTCGCTGCAGCCACGAATCCGGCATCACCACAGAGATAAGAAATTTTGGGCGAGCCTGTTCAATGTCCCGAATCATTTCTTGCTGCATTTGGCTGGCATACTTCTGCGGCTCCATCAGGCCATAAGTATAAATGTAGCCGGTTGCAGAGCGCCGGCCGGAATAGAAATAAACCTGCGGTTCGGAGCCCAGCACGGCAATCGTGTCACTTTGGGTTGTATGTTCTCGCAGATATTCTGCGATCCGGCTGGATTCCACGAAGGGACTTTCCGGATAAATCATCCGAGAAGCCTTCGCAGTGGAGGCCTCAAAGAAGAACCTTCTGTCTGCAAGAATCGGCCATGCCAGAGCAAATCCCAGCAGCAAGATAGGGAGAAATCGGGCGACGATTACTTTATGTAGCACGACATCCGACAATCTGCGGATTGCCAGACCTGCAAGCAGCGAGACGGCTGGAAGCAGTAAAACGAAATAGTGCAGTCGAAAATAAAATCCCGGGCATAGCGCCAGCGCGGAGAAAAAAACGAACGTCAGAAGAAAGACTGCGATAAGACGTGTTCGCTTTTCCCACAAACCTGCAAGGAGCCCGATCATAGCGAGCATCCAGATCGGCCAGCCGGCTGTAATCACTTCCATCACGCTATCGAAGAAAATTAGTGACGCCTGGTTGAGCGGGACCACGCTGCCGTATTGACGAGCGTAATCGATTGTCCAAAACCAGAACCTTTGGAATACACCGAACCGCCAGAGAACGAGGCAGGTAATCCCGAAGGGCAGAATCACGCCTACACTAAAAATCAGGGTCCGGATGACTATCTTTTTAAACCGGGATCCGCGATAGACGTTGTTCGCGATGAGATAAATCGCTGCGAAGACAGCGAAGAACACTCCGGGCTGTTTCATCAATACGCCGAGGCCGAAGAGAAACCCGCTTGCGAATACCGAGCCAAAAGTTTGGCGATCAGTGGCTTTGAGCAAGAGCAATATTCCACCGAGAACCGGAAGCAGCACAAAATGTGTAGCGTGGCCGGCAAACCCCAGCACTGACGGACTTATGGACAGCACAGCATAGCTCGTTGCCGCGGCAAGTCCTACCACCCAATCCACAAGGTGGCGGCCAATGAAGAAAATCAGAATGATGGTAGCTGCGTTAACAATAAACAGTCCCAAATGGATTCCAGTCACCGTTTGCCCAAACATCGCCATGATTGCGGCGTACGCGGCATAAGTGCCGGGAAACTTCATGTTGTACGCGAGCTTATACGGCGGAACGCCTTGCAAAATCAGTTGACCCGCATAAGCGTATTCGCCTTCGTCGCGTTCCAAAGGAATCCCAAGAAGTCGAATTCTGATTGCGATGACAAGAACAAGAAACACCGCGGCTAAACCCCACCAGGCAATTCGCAGCAGTTTGTTCTGATCGCCGGTTTCAGTCGCCATTTAGGAGTGCTAAATCGATGAAGAAGCAACCGGAGGCAAGAGGCGAAGGTGCATTGATTCAAGCTAACAGAAACGAACCGACAATCGTAACGCGGTAAGCCCGCGCGGAGATGACAGAATCCTGGCAGTCACCGATGAGTCACAGTGCGCGATTGGTGCTTTTGCTTTTATGCCTCGTTGCTGGAGTGCGCGTTTTCCTGCTCTGCGCAGGATTTCCTTTCTTCAACAATGCCGATGAACAAGCGCACTTTGATGTCGTACTAAAATACTCACAAGGGCATCCTCCTCGAGGAATGGAGCCCTTCTCCAGCGAGTCGGCCCATTATTTCGTTCAGTACGGTTCGCCAGAGTTCTTCATGTCGCCGGAAACGTTTCCGGATGGACGTTTCCCTGCTCCGGCGTGGGCGTCCTCGGCAAATCGAACGGCGGCCGCAGTTTCGCCAACCGAACAGGCGTGGACGGATGCGATCAATCCCGAATCCTGGCAGCCACCTCTGTACTACGTAATCGGAGGAGTATGGCTGAATCTGGGACGCTTGTTCGGGTTCGGGGACGCAAATCTGCTTTATTGGTTGCGGTTTCTAAACGTGCTATTGCTCGCGGGGCTTGTTTGGCTGAGTTTTGTGGCAGCGCGGGAGTGCTTTCCTCGACAAGACTCGGTAGCGCTATGCGTAGCGATCCTGGTTGCGTTCATGCCACAGGACATGTTTTACGGGATAGAAAATGATAATCTATCGCCACTTTGTTTCGGTGCGCTTTTTGTGTGCTTGATCCGCTGGTGGCGAGCAGAGGTGTTGAGTCCTCTGCTCGCGATGTGTCTCGGATTAACAATGGCGGCCACGTATCTCACGAAACTCACTAACGCTCCATTGCTTGCTCTTGCGCTTTGTGTGGTTGTGTTAAAGACCTTTTCGGAGGCTCGTTCAGGAAACTTCGGCCGAACGCTGCCGGCTCTTGGAATTTTCGTTGCGTGCGCCATCATCCCGGTCGGCGCATGGATGATTTGGATGCAACACGCTTTTGGAGAGGCAATCGGTTCTTCGACAGGCGCAGACCTCTTGGGTTGGACCCCAAAGCCTTTCGCGATCTGGTGGCATCATCCCATTTTCACATGGCAAGGCGCCTGGAGTTTTTTGTCCAAGCTGCTGGCAAGTTTCTGGCGCGGCGAGTTCATTTGGCACGGAAATAGATTAGCTTCCGCTCCTGCCGATTATTTTTACGTGATTTCATCAGCGGTATTGATCGGGATCACCGCGTTGCATCTGCCGCGGCTTGCTCGCAGCGACAAAGTCACGGCACAAATCCTTTCGTTCGCTTTATTGAGTTTTATCGCTGCGGTGTTGTTTCTCGTTTTTATCTCAATACGATTCGATTTTGGAGATTGCGTTTATCCTTCACGTGCCGAGCCCTATTTGTCGTCGGGACGTTGCGTGACCGGCGCGCTGATTCCGTTCATGATTGTCTATGTCTACGGACTTAAATTGGTTCTTAGTTGGACGCGTAGAACATGGCCGCTGTTGGCTGCCGTGGTGATAATTGTCATTGGCCTTAGCATTTCGGAAAACTTGGTCAATCGGCCGGTATTCTCTAGTCAATATAATTGGTTTCACCTCCCTTAGACGAAATAAGCAAGGATTCGAACACTCGGATGGAAGCAGCGGTTGGTCGCGAAACAATGTTGCTACGAATCCCAAACCGGCCACCTGGTTCATGGTGGAGAGGATTGGTTTTCGCTTTGATCCTGGTCGCTGTGACAATTTTTGCGTATCGGCCCGCGTGGAACGGAGGTTTTCTTTGGGACGACGATGTCTACATCACAAACAACGAGCTGCTGACAGCCCCTGACGGTTTGCATCGGATCTGGTTTTCGCTCGATTCGCCCTCACAATATTTCCCGCTGGTTTATACGACATTTCGGATTGAGCACGCAGTTTGGGGCCTCAATACCACCGGTTATCATTGGGTGAACCTTCTGCTTCACATCGCCAACGCACTGTTGGTCTGGATGGTTTTAGCACGCTTAAACGTTCCCGGAGCGTGGCTGGGTGGCGCAATTTTTGTCCTCCATCCCGTGCAGGTGGAATCAGTCGCATGGATCACAGAGCGCAAGAACGTCCTAATGGGGTTCTTTTTTTTGCTCACGCTGCTTGCGTGGATCGCGTTCGTCGACGGAAGAACGAAGCGGCGCTGGGTATTTTATGGTCTGGCTTTGATCCTTTACCTACTGGCGCTTTCGGCCAAGACAACGGCGTGCACGTTGCCTGCGGCATTGTTCTTAATTTTGTGGTTGCAGAAGACCCCCATCAGTTGGAAGCGAATTTTTCAGATCGTTCCCTTCGTCGTTCTTGGCATTGCCATGGGCGGATTAGCAATCTGGTGGGAGCGCTATCATCAGGGAACAAACCGTGCCGTTTTTACGTTTCTGAACCCAGTTGAACGGGTTCTTGTCGCCAGTCGTGCTGTTTGGTTTTATCTGAGCAAGCTCATCTGGCCATCTAATCTGACGTTTATTTATCCGCGGTGGGACATCGCGCCGACTCACCTGCTCGATTACGCGTGGCTGTTCGCCGCCGTTCTTGTGTGCGGGGCAATCTATTTCCTGCGTCGATATGTAGGACGCAGCCTTGAGGTCGCTGCCGCGTTTTACGTCGTTACCCTCGGGCCAGTGCTGGGATTTATCATGCTCTACACGTTCCGCTACACGTTTGTGGCCGACCACTATCAGTACCTGGCGTGTATCGGTCCGATCGCCCTCGCGTCCGCAGGTTTGGTCAACTTGGCCAATAGGTTTAGGAGAAGCCGCACAGTAATTTTAGCTTCGGGGCTGTGTATTGTGGCAGTGTTGGCGACCTTGATGTGGCGACAGGCTCGAATGTACGGCAACATTGAAACACTCTGGCGCACGACTTTGGCCAGAAATCCTGGCTGCTGGATGGCTCATAATAATTTGGGCATCGTGCTATTCGGAAAGGGAGAACTCGACGATGCGATTGCGCATTACAGGACGACGCTGCAAATGCAGCCCACCTTTTGGGATGCCGATTACAATCTGGGCACTGCTCTCCTCGGCAAAGGGCAGGTAGACGACGCAATTCTCTATTGCGACAGAGCGGTCGCGATGCAGCCAAATGATCCAGATTCGCAGGTGGCCTTGGCTAACGCGCTTCTTCAGAAAAAACGAATCGACGATGCCATCATTCACTATGAAAAAGCGGTGGCAATACGTCCTGACTACTTTCTTGCCCGTTACGGCCTGGGTCACGCTCTCCTTGAGAAAGGGGAGCTTGACGCTGCGATCGCCCATTCTCGCGCCGCATTATCAATCCAGCCGAACAACGCAGACTGTCGCACCGTGCTAGCCATTGCTCTCGATGAAAAAGGCCAAACTGCCGAAGCCATTCAACACTATGAAAAGGCCTTGGAGATTTCTCCGCAATCCGTTTCTGCGTTAAACAATCTGGCGTGGTTGCTGGCCACCTCTTCCAATGGGTCTTTGCGGAATGGGACCAGGGCAGTCCAATTCGCCCAGAGGGCAGACCAACTCGCCGTAGGCACCAACGCCGTTGTGCTGCGCACATTGGCAGCAACCTATGCCGAAGCTGGCCAGTTTGAAAAAGCGGTTGAAAGTGCCCAAGCCGCGATGCAAGTAGCGCAGAGCCAACGTGCCGAGTCCTTGATCAACGAGCTTCAGCAACAGATCGCACTCTATGAATTGAGATTGCCGTATCGCGAAACGGCAAGGTAGATGGAGAATGGTCAGCCGCGATCGAAACCTTTCAACAGCGTAATGGAAGTCGTCGTCTCCATTAGAGTTCGTCGCGCAGAATTTCGAAGACCTTTGTGCTTTCAATCACTCCTGTCAGGGCTTCTGTCCCGGGACCGTTGCCAAACGCCACGACGTCTTCAACAGTGACTAGAGCAGATTTCGTGTAAAACGCCGCCGGTTCCGGCTGTTCGGTCTGCGATTGTTTGCTCTGAGTTTCCTCCTGCTTACCTGGTATTTTCGCTGCTCCGTACGATTTATCGCCGTTTGGACCGGTGGCCCAGGTGATCCACGGCTGGCCTGCAGAATTAAAGCCTAACATGGCAATCCCGCTGTCTTTGCGAAAAGGAAATCCGTTCAAGTGCAATCCGCCGATCGCCACGTCGCCGCAGACCACGATTGTCGATCTCTCTCCTCCGTAACTTCGCGCAATTCCAACTGCGCGGTCCAGTTCGACTGTTTGCCCGAGGGTTCTTTCGCCGCTGTTTTCGAGCGCTGCTTTTCGCATCAGCCCTGCATCAACCACCAGCAAGTATCCGCCAACGTTGTACTGAAGTAATTGGATTGCTCGCCGCACCATATCCGAAAGGCTTGGCTGCTGACTCCTTGCTTCGACTTGGTTTACGAACGCGAGGTCGTCTTTACTAAAAACGCCGACTAGTTTCGGGCGTCGCCAGGCGGGAACGGCGTCCAGGTCGGCTCGACTTCGGACAATATCGAAACCATTACTGCGGAGCTCGAGTAACAGATCGCGGGCGTCCTGTCTCACTCCACCCTTCGTGACGGGCAGAAATTGGGCCGCGCCGCCACCCATCGCGATGTCGATATTACCCCGGTCCACGAATTCAGCTGCAATCTTGTCGGCGTCGGTCGGCTCGGCGGAATGTGCATAAAAAGCCGCGCTCGTAGGGTCGGTGAGCTTTGCATCCGTTATAAGTCCCGCGGCTCGCCCATACTCCCGGGCCAATTCAACAATGCTCTTGATCGCCTTCCCATCTCCATTGACGGCAATGGCTCGATTGGTCACTCTCTGACCAGTCGCGATTGCGGTTGCGGCCGCAGCCTGGTCTGGTGCTGCGAAGTCCTTTGAATAATTCATAACCAAAGCTGCATGGGGCATCGAATCGACGTTTAGCCGCGTGCCTGCCCCGGCAGCATAGGCGCGGGTAGGGGCAAGTCGTGCGGGCGAAAGGCCTTCCCCAACAAACAAAATGATCCCGAAAGGCTTCCGGATAACCCAGTGCTGAAAATAAAGAACGCCAACTCCAGCAAAGGCGAGGAGACAAAAAAGCGCCAGTAACTGGTTACGCCACTTCATCATCTTCCCTGTAACGGCGGTCTGTCACGGCCGCAAACGGACCTGAACACAGATCACAGAACCGCTACATCAATTTTCATCACAGAGACCATCAAGTTTTGATAGCAGCTGGAAAGAAGGCACTTGTCGATTTCTCATTCAGCGGCAAAGTGCGCCAAATATGGCGGGCCCGGTGATGCTAATTATTCGCGACGGCTGGGGCATTAATTCAGGCGGCCAGGACAAGCGCAAGGAAAACGGTGATGCAACGCTTCTCGCATCGACTCCATTTCATGACAAGCTCTACCGGGATTATCCAGGCTCCAGGTTGAGCGCAAGCGGAGGCGATGTCGGTCTGCCGGAAGGGCAAATGGGCAATTCAGAGGTTGGTCATCTTAATTTGGGGGCCGGTAGGATCGTTTACCAGGACCTGACGCGAATTAATAAAGCAATCAAAGAGGGCGAACTGACGCGTAACCGTGTGTTACAGGAAACATTCGCGAAGGCGCGTGGGCACCGGCTTCATTTACTTGGGCTGGTCTCGGACGGCGGTGTGCACAGCCATTATTCGCACATGATCGCCATTGCGAATGCCGCGCACGATGCAGGTGTTACTGAGATTTTCGTCCACGCTTTCACGGATGGGCGGGACACTTCGCCAACAGGCGGCGCCGCCTATCTAAACACTTGCGAGAGAGAACTCAAAAAAAGCGGCGGCCGAATTGTCACGGTCGTAGGCCGGTATTTTGCCATGGATCGCGATCGGCGTTGGGATCGTACTAAAAAAGCATGGGACGCAATTGTTCTCGGCCGCGGCGAAATCTGCAAATCATCGCCCTCCATCGCTGTCGATGGGCAATATAAAAATGGCAAAACGGATGAGTTCATGCCTGCCCTGATTTTTTCCTACGCAAATGAGCAGCGAGTTCGTGATCACGACGTGGTCTTATTTTTCAATTTTCGCGCCGATCGCGCTCGCCAATTATCGCAGGCATTTTTACTGAAGGATTTCGACGGCTTCGACCGCGAAGTATGGCCACAAATCCATTTTGTCACGTTAACGCAATACGATGTGACGTATTCTTCTCCGTTCATTTTTGCGCCGGAAAAGCTTGCCCACATCCTGGGGGAAATCGTCAGTGCAGCCGGCAAGCGTCAATTGCGGATAGCCGAGACCGAAAAATATGCGCATGTGACTTACTTTTTTAATGGAGGGATCGAGAAACCGTTTCCGCGCGAAGACCGCAAACTCTTCCCTTCACCAAAAGTCGCCACCTACGATCTGAAACCGGAGATGAGCGCGTTCAAGGTGACCGATGAAATGCTCGCGCAGATGGTGGATTACGATTTGATCATACTCAACTTCGCAAATCCTGATATGGTCGGACACACCGGCGTTGTAGGAGCGGGAATCAAAGCTGTAGAGGCTGTGGACAAATGCATGGCGCAAATCATCCCGAAGCTCCTCGAGATTGATGGCAAAGCCATCGTGACCGCCGACCACGGCAATTGCGAGCAGATGCGCAACGCTGATGGTTCACCCAATACTGCTCATACAAGTAACCTTGTGCATTTTGTTTACGTCGCCAACAATGCTGCACGATTTCGATGTGAAGACGGGATTCTGGCCGACGTCGCGCCAACTCTGTTGTTTTTGCTTGGGCTGCCTCAACCAAAAGAAATGACCGGCCACAATCTGCTTGTGGCGGTCTGACACAGATCCAATTGCAACCCGGGTTTATCGGGTTTCGCGAAAGCTAACGATGGACAGACCAATCGCCGCTGTGCGCGACGACGTCCTCGAATGCGATTCCCAATTTGCGACTAATCTGTCTTGTTCCCGCCAACGCGATTCGGTGCAAAAGCCGAGTGTGATATTCGGCAGTCGTTTCGTGCCAGATTGGTTTTCAAACGAGTTTGAGCGCCCCGTCGGCTTCCACAAGCGCGCCCCAGCCGGCAGGAATCTCCGGATCGCGGAATAAGTCGTCAGGTACAACAAGGAAATACAAATTCGCGCAGCGGTAACGGATTAACTGGTCGAACTTTGTGCAATCATAGAGGCGATTCTGTAGTGCATGTAACTCGCGCAAGAGCCGCGCGTAACCACGGTGACCGATTCGCAAAAAATCAGGCAAATCGAATTCGGGAAACAAAGAATCACCCTTCCGCAGGCTTGGATAATGTGCGCGAAGCCGCTGTTCGAGAAGCAGACGACGTTGGCAGATCGCTTCGAGCTGCTGGCGAGCACCGTCGCTCCGGCAATTGTCTCGCCGTAAGTCGCACAGCGCCTGTTTACATTCAAAGATTGCGCTGGATCCAATTGTCTTTGGCGCCAGTCGATACGCGGCGACGTCGGCACGGTACCGGCATTTTGGGAGACTCACTTCCAGCGCGCACGCTGAATACCCGCGGGTCTGAGCCCAGAGAAACGCCAGGCGTTTTAGTTGGACGTGTCTCTCAGTTTCGCCGCGGGCGAGTTTTATTCCGTCAGCCATTTGGCGAGTTCGCGTGCCCAGTAGGTGATAATAATATCCGCTCCGGCTCGTTTAAGGCCGGTCATGATCTCAAATACGGCATCGCGTTCGTTTAGAAGCCCTTTTTCGACGGCCGACTTCACCATCGCATACTCGCCGCTCACATGATAAACGGCGGTCGGTCTGCGAAACGTCTCACGGATGCACCACAAAATATCCATGTAAGGCAAGGCGGGTTTTACCATAATGATGTCCGCTCCTTCGTGAATATCCAATGCTACCTCACGCAAGGCTTCATCCGCATTGGCAAAATCCATCTGGTAAGAGCGGCGATCACCAAACTGAGGCGGGCTCTCAGCAGCCTCGCGAAATGGACCGTAGAAGACCGATGCAAACTTGGCGGCGTAACTCATGATCGCAGTTTGATCGAACCCTCCGGCATCGAGTGCCTCGCGAATCGCACCGACGCGACCATCCATCATGTCGCTCGGCGCCACGACGTCTGCGCCAGCCGCAGCGTGCGAGAGCGCCGTTCTTGCCAATAACTCGACAGTCTCGTCGTTGAGAACGTGAAAATCGTCGCCGTCAATCCGTGTTACACCGCAGTGTCCATGACTCATGTACTCACAGAGGCAGACATCAGTGATGGTCACAAGATGCGGACATTTTGACTTTATGGCCGTCAGCGCTTTCTGTACAATTCCGTCTTCGGCATAGGCCCCGCTGGCCTTTTCGTCTTTCTGTTCTGGAATTCCAAAAAGCAAAACGGCTTGGAGCCCCACTTCCTGCGCTCTACACGCTTCGTCGGCGACTTCCTTCACGGGTAACTGAAAAACCCCGGGCATGCTGGCGATCGGCCGTCGTTGCCGCACTTTTTCACTTACGAATAACGGCAAGACAAAATCGTGAACGCTCAAATGCGTCTCGCGCACAAGGTTTCGCAAAGCAGGCGAACGCCGCAGCCGGCGCGGGCGATGCACAAGTTTTCTCACAATGCGACGTTAAGCGTTGCGAAAGTGGGTCGCAAGCAATCAGCAGGCAGCTAACCAAGACTGCCTCAGACGAATGGGACAACTGCTTGACGGGGTAATGACGTTAGTGTCTGCATCTTTATCGTGGTGCGCGGCTCAAGTTACTTATTGGTCGATATTAGCAATTCGTATGCGAAATTTGCGTTTGCGTCGCGAAGGCGAGTCTTGACTCCCACGCGCATCGCCACAAGCGAACTTTCAAGCAGGGCGGTCGCGCAATTTCTCAGGAAACGAAATGTAGGGAAGATCGTCGTCTCCTCCGTGGTGCCAGAAAAGAACTCGGCAATTCTGAAAGCGGCAGGAATGACGAATATACTCTCGCTGGATTGGAAGCTGAAGCTGGGCGTCGAGATTCATTATCCCAAGCCGCAATCGATTGGTGCGGACCGGCTGGCGAACGCTGCGGCTGTCACAGCGCTTTACGGCTTTCCGGCAATCGTGGTGGACTTCGGCACCGCGGTGACCTTTGACATCGTCTCCGGGCGCCGGGCGTACATTGGTGGCGTGATTGCGCCAGGACTTGAAGCGATGACTAATTTTCTTTATCAACGAACCGCGCTCTTGCCGAAGCTTTCACTGAAAGAGCCCCGGCGCGCGGTCGGTAAATCGACAATCCAGGCGATGCTGTCCGGGGCTGTGCTGGGCTATCGCGGATTGGTTCGCGAAATTATCGCGCGCATCAAAGCAGAAGAGTTCCCGCGCAAAAAACCATATCTTGTAGCGACAGGTGGCTACGCGCGACTAATTGCGCGACGATTGCCGGAGATTGTGCTTCATCCAAACCTTACTCTCGAAGGATTGCGGATTGTGGCGAATCTGAATGATTGATTCACGGCCTGTTGGACAGGCGCGCATTGGCAATTCTTCTGTCGGATTTTTCCGAACGGAGCTGAAAAATCGATGCACCCGAGCAACTTTCCACTTGTCAGATGCGCTGAATAGGGTTTCAATCGCTACTTCATGAGAGTGTGGGGGATGGCGGCGGTCGCCGCGCTGGTGCTAAGGTTATTCGCCGCTGATTCGTTTGGAGCGGAAAATGTCGCCCCAACCAAAGCGGAGTTGGAGGAAATGTACAATGCGGCTTTCCGCGCGTTCGATTCAAATAAATTTGCGGAAGCACTAAAGCAACTCGATGCGATCGATGCCCGACAGCCTGATCTTGCCGCGTCAAAGAACTTGCGCGGAGTGATCCTGATGCGGCAGGGCAATTATGATCAGGCGGACGCAGCACTGCAAGAGGCTGCCCGGATCGATCCCAAGTTCTGGAACGCGCGCTTCAACCTGGCGGAAATTCCGTTTCTTAAAAAAGATTGGGCCGAGGCGCGGAACCGTTTCGAGCAACTGCTTTCCAGCGGTCAATCGGACCTGGCGAAAGAAGCTTCGCAGCTGATCCAATACAAGATTCTGCTCACGTACCTTCTTCAGGGGAAAAACGACATGGTCGATTCTATTCAGGCGAAGTTGGAGCTTTCGCCTGACACGCCCGCTGTTGATTACGTGAAGGCGGCGGTTGCCCTGCAGCAGAAAAATCAAAAGGAAGCGAAAGATTGGATCAACGCAGCTGAGAAAAACTTTCCACCGCAGCTAAACAAACTTTTCGCCGAATCACTTTACGAGGTCGGGTGGCTGGAAAAGCCAGTCGGCGAAACGCGGCCTTCGTTGCCGTTAATGACGGCTGCAGAGCGTTCGGAAAAGACGAAGGCGGCCGCTCGCGCAAAGTTTGAGCAGGCACAGCAAGCCCTGCGCCTGCGCGATTTGGCAGCAGCTATTAAACTGGTCGATGAAGCCGACCAGGCAGATCCGAACCAGGCGGCGACGACTAATTTGCGCGGCGAGATTCTAATGCAGCAGGGGCAATTCGATCAGGCCGAAGCGGCGTTCAAGAAGGCAGCGAGACTGGACCCGAAACTCCGCGAAGCGCAATACAATCTGGCCCAAATTCCCTTTAAAAAGAAGGAATATGCAAAAGCGCGGGATCGTTTCGAGACATTGTACAAGCGCACTCCTGGCGGCGATAAAAATCAGGCGGCGGAGCTCATCAAATTTAAGATCTACATGACGCTTTTGCTCGAAGGAAAAGAAAGCCGCGCCCACGCGATGATGGATGAGTTTCAGTTCACTGGGGACACGCCGGCACTTTATTACGCCCAGGCGGCTTGGGAATTCCAACATAATAATCCAGAGAAGGCGGCAGATTGGACTGCTTCGGCCAATAAGATCTATTCGTCGGCGCTCAACGGCGTTTTTGCTGACGCTTTTTACGACGTCGGTTGGATACAAAGGCCGGCAGCTGCGACGATGCCAACGCCCGCGTTCGATACAGCTCAGGCCGAAGGGAGTCCAGCGGTCGAGCCGAGTCCTATCCCGGACAGAGTTTTTGCTGCGAACAGCCAAGGGGATGCTTCGAAGACTGAATCGCTCACTTTGAATTCCACAGTGAACCCCGCAGGCGTTGGATTGGGCACTAGCGGCACGGCACCGACGACTGGGCAGAGCCCTGGTACCGCCTCGACTGACTCGACGTCTGCAACAGACGCTCCCGCCGACCAGCCGGCGTCGGGATTGGCTTCAGGCGGTGCCGACTCGACGGCCGTTGCTGCCGCCCCCGCCGAATCACCGCAAACATCCCTTGCCTCCAAGGAACAAAATGACCACACGACTGTTGCCCAAACAAACGCTTCTGCGAGTCCGGCAGCGGCGATTGTGCCTGCCAAGACGGCGCCGTCCGGCGTTGTGTCAAAAAGCAGAATGTGGATTGTTGCCGGGTTGCTTCTGGCGGCGCTGCTCATACTCGCTTGGGTGATCCTACCAACTTTTCGTCGCCGTTACGCCTTCAACGTCCCGAATTTCTCACGGCAAAGCTCTGCCACAACGCCCGCCGTGTTTAAGCCAAGAACGTCGGCAACGCCGCAAAAGAAGACTTTCGCGGGCAACGGATTTGTTGGAGGCCCTCGTCAGGTTTCGCTCCAATTAAAGGCATCACAACGAGCGTTACGCCAGAGCGCGATTGCTCCAGGCAACCTGAGTGGCGGTTTTGATCTGACCAAAGGTGTGAGTGCAAATCCGTCGCGAGATTTGGCATATCAGGTGGAAGAGCCGAATGGGGTTGTCTCTCTCGTTGAATCGAATGCT
>Ga0066903_100002006_pt1 | contig 15535 bp, 11 predicted proteins | sample PanSoiMetaGPlot1_FD_67491 | JGI IMG/M metagenome (GOLD analysis project Ga0066903, IMG submission 67491) | Tropical forest soil microbial communities from Panama analyzed to predict greenhouse gas emissions - Panama Soil - Plot 1 (version 2) | ecosystem: Environmental > Terrestrial > Soil >... | reverse complement strand
CGCTCGCGGTCGGCCCGCACCACTTGCTGCTGGTGGGCGATGATGCGCGTCTTGACCGTGGTAGGCCGCTCGGAATCGCGCACCACGCGCGCCACGTCGATGCCCGGCGCCGCGAGTGCTTCGAGCAGGCGATCGCCGTCTTCGTCGCGGCCGAGCACGCCGACCAGCACCGCGTCGGCGCCCAGGGCGCGCAGATTGGCGGCGACGTTGCCGGCGCCGCCCAGCGAGAAGCTCTCGCGCTCGATCTCCACCACCGGGACCGGCGCTTCGGGCGAGATGCGTTCCACCCGGCCCCATAGATAGCGGTCGAGCATCAGATCGCCCCACACGACGATGCGACGCCGCGCGAACCCTTGCACCAGCGCGCGCAGCGCTTCGAGGTCGAAGCGAGTCGCGGTCACGGCGCGGCACGCTAGCATCCAAGAGAATCATCGACAAGCGCCGCCGGTCGCGGCAAGATACGCGCTCCCCCGAACGTCATCGAAGTCCCAGCACCACGCCGAACCGCGCGACGGATAGGGCGGAGCGCGGGTCGAAGAAAGGGACGTCCCGACTCGTGCGGTGGCCTCCGAAGCGCTTCGGCTTCCTGCTCGTCATCCTCGCGGCGCTCGCGCCCGCTTCGCTCCGCGCGGTGACGCTCCCGTCCGGCTTCACCATCGAGAACGCGGTTCCAGGAGTCGTCTTCGACACGCCCACGTCCATCGCCTTCCTTCCCGACGGACGCATGCTCGTCGGCGAGAAACAGGGCCAGGTCTGGATCGTCTCGAACGGAACGAAGCTGGCCACGCCGTTCTGGTCGCGCACCGATGAAGTGCTGAACCAGGGCGACAGCGGACTGCTGGACGTGGGCGTCGATCCGAACTTCACCACCAATCGCTACGTCTACTTCCTCTACACGGTCGATCCCGACACCAACGGGGTGGATGCGCAGAATGCCGCGTTCGGGCGTCTGGCGCGCTATCAGGTGAGCGCCGCCGATCCCAACGTGGTGGACTACTCGACCCGCGCGATCCTGCTGGGCCGCACTTGGCCCGAGGGCCCTCCCACCGGATCACTCACCCACGGCGTCGGCGCGCTGCGCTGGGGCACGGACGGCAGCCTGCTGGTGTCGATGGGAGAAGGCGCCGAATACCAGAGTCGCGACGCGGGCGGCCGCGACACCGCGCTGTTCCAGCCGGGGCGCACCAATCCGTACGAGGACATCGGAGGGTTTCGCGCCCAGTACATCGGAAGCCTCGGGGGGAAGATCCTGCGCATCAATCCTGCCGATGGACTCGGTTATCCGAGCAATCCCTTCTACGACGGCAATCCCGCCTCGGTGCCGTCGCGGGTCTGGGCCTACGGCCTGCGCAATCCGTTTCGAATGTGCGTGCGGCCCGGAACCGGCAACGCGGACCCAGCGCTCGGCCACCCCGGCACGATCTATCTCGGCGACGTGGGCTGGGACTGGTGGGAGGAGTTCGACGTCGCCACCCAGGGTGGCCGCAACTTCGGGTGGCCGTGTTACGAGGGCACCCACAACAACCAGGACTACATCAACGCCAGTCCGGCGCACCATGATTGCAGCACCATCGGCACCTCGGTGAACCCATCGCCGCACACACCGCCGCTCTCGGACTGGAATCACGAGAACGCGAGCCAGAGCTCCCCGGCGGGGATCAGCGGCAACTGCGCGATCGGCAGCGTCTTCTACACCGGGACCAGCTATCCGGCAACGTATCGGGGCGCCTACTTCTACAGCGACTACGGACAGAATTGGATGCGTGCCGTGCACATGAACGCCAGCGACGCCGTCATCGATTTCATTCCCTTCGGAACCGCGATGGATTCGCCGGTCGACGTCGTGCCGAATCCGATCAACGACGACCTCTACTACGTCTCGATCAACACCGGACAGGTGCGGCGCATCCGCTACGTGGGCGTGTCCAACCAGCCGCCCACGGCGGTGATCTCGGGCAATCCCACCTCGGGATCGGCTCCGTTGACCGTCAACTTCTCGAGCGCCGGATCGAGCGATCCCAACAACGATCCGCTCGGCTTCTCCTGGAGCTTCGGCGATCAGAGCGGATCGTTCGCCGCCAACCCGACGCACGTCTATGGCAGCCCGGGCACCTATCTCGCCAAGCTCACGGTGAGCGACGGACACGGCGGCACGGACGTGAAGTCGGTCCAGATCTCGGTGGGAGCCGGCAATACCCCGCCGGTCGCGGCCATCGTGGCCCCGGCCGACCTTTCCTTCTATGTCGAAGGCTCGCCCGTGACGCTGACCGCGAGCGGCACCGACGCCGAGCAGGCGTCCGCGACGCTGCTCTATCACTGGGACGTCACGCTCCATCACAACAATCACATCCATCCGGACACCTACGTCTCCAACCTCCAGAACGATTCGTTCGTTCCGCAGGACCACGAGGACGGCACGGGAACTTGGCTCGAGGTGAAGCTGGTGGTGACCGACAGCGGGCAGCTCAGCGACACCACGTCGGTGAGCGTGTGGCCCGAGACCGATCTCGAGCCCTCGGCGGTCACGGTCACTCCCGATCCTGCGCAGCGCATCGCCTACGATCATTTCCAGTTCGACCTCGTCAATCACGGACGCATGCTCACGCGCACCACCCACTGGATGCTGGTGGCCGGCACGACGATGCTGGCCGAAGGCGACACGCTGGTGGGCCCGCTCGGCACGGTGACGATCGCCAGCGACCCGCTGGTGAGCCTCACTCCGGGCACCTACTGGGTGCGCGCCGTGGCCGACACGTTCAACGTCATGCCCGAGACCGACGAGAGCAACAACGCCTCGACGCGCGCTCTCGACGTGGTCGCGGGCGCCGCGGGGGTCGACCCGACTCCCGATGTCCTGGCACTGACCGAAGCGGCCCCCAACCCTTCCAAGGGATCGACGACGGTGTTCCTGCAGCTGCCGAAGCCGGCGCGTGTGAGCTACGCGGTCCACGACGTGCAAGGCCGCGACGTCTGGTCGAAGCCGGCCCGTGATTACGGCGCCGGCCGCTGGCCGCTGCGCTGGGATGCTTCGGGCGTGGCCCCCGGCGTGTATCTGCTGCGCGTTCAAGTCGACGAGGTCTCGTGGGTGCGCCGCGTGGCCGTGGTCCGGTGAGCGACGCGCGCGCCACCCAAGCCGCGCGCGGATCGTCCGCCGCCTCGCTCGTGCGTCCCTATGGCGCCGACGACGCGACCGCCTTTCGGGCGTTGCTGCACCATCCCTCGCTGGCGTCGGAGTTCGGCTGGCTGCTCGCCAACGGCGAGCTGAACGATCCGCGGCGCCATCCGTTCGGTGATCCGCTCGGCGTGTGGGTGACGAGCGCCGCCGCGAGTCTGTCGGGGTTCGCCTCCGCGGTCGGCTTCACGGCCAAGAGCGGCGACTGGACCCTGCTGCGGGTCGGCGTGCGCGAGCCCCATCGGCATCGCGGCTTGGGGCGCGCGCTCATCTCCGCGGCGATCCGCCACGTGGCGTCGAGTCACGAGGGGGGCCTGCTCAAGATCAGCCACTGGGAGCCCAATGCGGAGGCCGAGTCGTTCGCGAGCGCGCTGGGATTCGAGCACGACCGCTTCTTCTGGACCATGGAGCGCGCGCGGAATGGCGCGCGTGCCGTCACCTGGCCGGCCGGCGTCGAGGCGCGGCACTTCGACGGCGGCGAGCGCATGCTCCGCGACTGGTGCGACTGCTCCAACGCCGCCTTCGCGCGGAGTCCGATGTCGGTCGACACCACGGTCGAGCAGTGCCGGATCCTGGCGTCGGCGCGGCACCCGAACGCGATCATGCTGGCGTACCGCGACGGGCGCTGCGTCGGCTTCTGCCGCACCGCGGTGCATCCCGATCGCGGCGACGTCGACGTGCTGGGCGTGGTGCCCGACGCGCGGCGCCTCGGACTGGGGCGCGCCCTACTGCGCTGGGGCGTGGGCTGGCTGCTGGAGCGTCGCGCCGCGCACGTGCGACTGACGGTGGACGGCGAGAACGACCGCGCGCTCGCGCTCTACCGCGACGAGGGCTTCGAGGTCGTCAAGTCACGACACATCTGGCGCCGCACGACGGCCGACCGCCTCTAGCGCGCGCCGAAATCGAAGCGCTGGCGGCACCACACCGCCACGGCGCGCCCGGCCTGGCGCGCCGGGAAGAACGTCATCTCCCGCGCACAGTCGATCGCCGCGTCGACCAGGACGCTGTCCGCGCTCCCTCCCGCCCACAACGCATCGGAGACGCTGCCGTCCTCGTCGACCCGCACGTCCAGATCGACCGACGCGCGCCGCGCGTGGCGCGGCACGCGCAGGGTGGCCACGTGTCTCGGCAGCGGGGGCTCGAGCCGCGGATCGAGCTCGAGCGGAGGAGGCGTCGCGGGCGGCTCTTCGATGTCGCCCGGGGAGGGCACCGGGAGCGGCGCATCGAGCGCCGCCGCGCGCGTCGGCGTGACCTGGGCGAGCCAGACCCTGGCGGACGGAGGTCGCGCCGGTGCCGGGGTCGCGGGCGGCGTCACCGCGAGGCGCTCGGTGCGGCCGGTGTCCGCGAACACGTCGACCGGGAGCGGGGTTGGCGGCCTGCGCTCGGGACGCTCCGGAGCGCGCGTCCCGCAGCCCAGGACCATGAGGGCCAGGAGCAGCGCGCGAGCGCGGGGGAGATCATCCATGTTCGAACGCTAGGCTCGAGTCTTGGGCTTGTCCACGCCCATCCCCGGGCGTAGATTGAACGGGCAACGGGCGAATCTCGAAGCCCGCTCGCAGCCAGGGACCTCTGACCGGGTACGACGTATGGCTGCCATGACGCCTCGCGAACGCGTGTGGGCAACGCTGCGCGGCGAGCCGGTGGACCGGCCCCCCGTATCGTTCTGGGGGCATTTCTATCATCGCGAGTCCTCGGCCTCTGAGCTGGTCGCGGCCACCCTCGAGCACCAACGTGGGTACCGCTGGGACTGGGTCAAGCTGAACCCGCGGAAGCACTATCACGTCGAGGACTGGGGCGTGCGCTACCGCTACTCCGGACGCCCCGGCGAGAAGCCCGTGCTCGAGTCCTGGCCGATCCACCAGCCCGAGGACTGGCGCTCGATCGCCGCAAGTCCGCCGGATCGCGGCGCGCTCGGCGAGCAGATCGATGCGGTGCGGCTCTTGCGCGAAGGGCTCGCCGCGGACATCCCGATGATCGAGACGGTGTTCACGCCGCTCGCGATCCTGGCCGAGATGGTTCCCGAGCCGGGTGACCTCAAGCAGCACCTGCGCACGCATCCCGACGCCGTGCGGAGCGCGCTCGAAGCGGTGACGTCGACTTACGAGCAATACGTTCCGCGGCTGCTCGACGCCGGAGCCGACGGCATCTACCTCGCGACCACCGACTGGGCCTCGCGGCAATGGATGTCGCCCGCCGAGTACCAGGAGTGGGCGCGTCCCTTCGACCTGCGTCTGCTGGCGGCAGCCAAGCGCGCTCCGTTCAACGTGCTGCATGTCTGCAAGTCGCGCAATCTGCTCGCGGAGCTGCGCGACTACCCGGTGCACGCCTTCTCCTACGACGCGACCGACCCCACCAATCCGAGCCTCGCGCAAGCGCTGACGATCGTCCGCGGTGCGGTGATGGGCGGGATCTCACACGAAACCACGCTGCAGGACTCCAGTCCTGACGGCGTTCTCGCGGAGCTCCGCGGAGGAATGGAGCAGACCGGTGGCCGCCGCTGGATGGTGGCGCCGGGGTGCTCGATTCCTCCCACGACTCCGGCAACGAATCTCGAGGCGGTGCGTGCGGCGCTCGAGGAAGCGATTCCCGTGACCCGGCCGGCGAGCACTCCACCACCAAGGGCGGCGCCGCCCTGAGGAGGTGGCCATGAAGTGCTTCGCATTTTCGATCCTGTTGCTTCTTGCCTCGCCGCCGGCCTTGGCACAGACCGACGACGCCAAGTCCACCCCTGCATCGCCCGTCGCCATCGCGACGACTCCGCACGACGCGCCGACCGGTCAGCTCCGGGTCGCGGGGAACGTGCGGGTCGGCGAGATCGCGCCGGACTTCACGGCCTACTCGACCGCGGACCGCGAGGTCACGCTCTCACGGATGCGCGGCGACTGGATCGTCCTGCTCTTCGCGGAGAACCGTGAGGACTTCGCCGCGCTGCGCGCGGTCTACGATCCCGCCGCGGGCTACGGCGCGCGAACCTTCGGGATCTGCAAGGACAAGATCCAGCGACTCCGCTCCTACGCCGACGGGCAGCGGCTGCCGTTCGAGGTGGTAGCCGACGACACCGGCGAGATCTCTTCGATCTACGGCTATTACGATCTCGAGCAGCGCTCGACCACGCCGGGATTCGTGGTGATGGATCGCCGCGGCGTGGTGCGTCTCGCGTTGCAGGGCGACGTGCAGCCGCAGAGCATCGTCGATCTCTTGCGGTTCGCCATCGCCGGGCATTGAAGGCCCGGCGGGGCTAGCGAGAAGAGCCCGGGAAGATCGACCCCGGCATGGGCAGCGCGAGCGAGCGCGCGGCGATGCGCGTGTAGCTCGAGGCCAGCGTGCCGCGGCTGAGGCCTCGCACGCGGCCGCGCTGATCGACCACGAACCAGCTCGGCTCCACCTCGCGATCGTCGGCGACGTTGAACTGATCGGCGATGACCGCGCGGGGATCGGACAGGACCGTGTACTGGAGACCGAGGCGCTTCACCACGGTGCGCACGGTGCCCGGCCTCTCGTCGAGCACCACCACGGGGATCACGCCCAGGTCGAGCAGCGTGCCGCGCTCGGTCTGCAGGCGCCGCAGATCCGCGTCCGTCGCTCCGAACACGAGCAGCACCGAGCCCTGATCGAGCAGGTGATGGAGCCGCATCCAATGGCCCGTGAAGCCCTGGAACGAGAAGTTGGGGGCCGGATCGCCGACACGGATGACCATGACGGGCGGCTCGGGCAGCTGACCGGCGCTCAGGAGCGCGGCGCTCGGACGATCGGGGCGGCTCGCGGCGCTCTGGCCGCCACCGAGCAGCAGGAAATAGACACTCATCAGCGCAAGCCACATGGGGGGATCTCCGTTCGTCCTCGAGGGATCAACGGCACCGTGTCGCCGCCACGGTTATCGGCGGCGGCGGTCGCGGACTTGAACGCGCCGCACGGGCTCGACGCGCTTCAGAGACCTTCGATCCGGCCCAGGTCCTGCGCGCGGCGTCGCATGTCGGCGACGTGGTGGAGCGCCCTGTCCACGTCTTCCATCGAGAACGGCTTGGCGATGATGAGATCCACGCCGCGCGCCTGAGCCGTGCCTTCCTCGAGCTGCGACCCCCATCCGGTCACCAGCACGAATGGCGTTTCGGGCGCCTGCGCCTTGACGCGGCGCGCGACGTCCCACCCGTTCACCTCGGGCATGCCCAGGTCGGAGAACACCACCTGGGGCTGCCAGCGGTGGAACTCCGCGATCCCCGCCTCGCCGCCGAGCGCGGTGCGCACGTCCTGGCCGCGGTCGCGCAGCATGTCGCTCAGCACCTCGAGCACGGGCTCCTCGTCGTCGACCACGAGGATGCTGAGGCTGGGCACCCCGCCCGTCGTGAGCGCCGCGCCCTCGGGCAGCTCGAGCACCACCTGACTGCTCGGGAAGCGCATCACGAACTCGGTGCCGGTGCCGGCCTGGCTCTCGACCGTGATGGCTCCGTGGTGGCGCGTGACGATGCCGTAGGCGACCGAGAGCCCGAGCCCGGTGCCCTTGACCGGCTTGGTGGTGAAGAAGGGATCGAACACGCGGGCGCGGGTCTCTTCGTCCATGCCCACCCCGGTGTCGCGGACCCGGACCATCACCGCGCCGGCCACGTCTTCCGACGTCACGAGGATCAGGCCGCCCCACGGCATCGCATCGAGGGCGTTCAGGATCAAGTTGGTGAACACCTCGCGCAGCTCCGAGGCGTTGCCCGACACGCGCTGCATGGCGTCGAGGAAGGTGCGCACCTCGACGCTGACGCCGCGCTTCTTCGCATTGGTCTGCCATGCCGGGCGCGTGAACTCCACCACGTCGCGGATCACCTGATTGAGGTCGATCGGCTCGAAGTGCTCGTCCTGGCGCAGCCGCGTGAACTCCTGCACGCGGCGCACCGTGCTCGCACCGTCGAGCGCCGCCTGCTCGATCACCTGGAGCTGGCGGCGCACCTCGGGATCGGCCGCGGCGCGCAGCAGCAGCTGGGTTCGCCCCAGGATCGCGGCCAGGATGTTGTTGAAGTCGTGCGCGACGCCGCCCGCCATCTCGCCGAGTGCGTTCAGCTTCGCGGACTGGACGAGCTGGCTCTGCGTGGCGCGCAGCTCGTCGAACCCGAGTTTGACCTGCTCGTACATGCGAGCGTTGGTGATGGCGGCGCTGCACTGAGCGGCGAACAACGTGGCGAGCTCGAGGTCCTCCTCGACGAACAGCCGGCGCTCGGGACCGATGCGCACCAGCGTGACCACCCCGATCACGCGCTCCCGCGCGAACAGCGGCACGCACAGCAGCGACGATTGCTCCTCGGGTGTCCCGGGCACGTCCACCGCGCGCGGATCGTTCTCCGCCTGGTTCACGATCTCCCCGACGCCGGACAGAGCCACGCCGCCGGTGATGCCCTCACCCGGCTGGAGCCGCAGCGCCATGATCTGGTCGCGGAAGCCCTGTACGTCGCAGGCCGCCGGACGGAGCACGGCTTCCCGCTCGTCGAGCAGGAACACGGTGCACTCGTCGACCTGGATGACCTTGCGCACCTGCTGCGCGATGGTTGAAAGGATGGTGTCGAGCTCGAGCGAGCTGACCATCGCCTGGCTCACCGTCAGCAAGGCGGCGAGTCGCTCCTTTTGCGCCTTCTCGCGGTCGAGCAGGTCGTGGAGCGATGCCGCCGCCCGTCTGGGACGATGACGATCGCCGCCCGGGGTTGCCCCTCGGGATCGCTCCGCTGAAGAACTCACGATGACCTCCGGGTGGCGCATGCCACCTCGGAGTTATCGGGCCGAGGCCTTTCGGTCTAGAGGTCTGGAAGCGACCGGCTCACGGGGTGGTTTCGGTTTCCGACCCCGCCAGCTTGCGGTAGGCCTGCCAGTGACGCAGCGCGCGGTGCGGCTGGCCGAGACGCTCCCACAGACGCGCGAGATTGTAGTGCGCGTCGCTCGCCTGCGGATCGGACGCAATCGCCCGCTCGTAGGCCTGCGCCGCGGCGTGCGGACGCCGGGAGTCCTCGAGCGCCACGCCCAGATTGAACGCGGCGGTGGCGTCCTCGGGCCGCGCTTCCAAGGCATGCCGGTAGTGCGCCTCGGCTTCTTCGAGCCGGCCGGACTCGTGGAGCAGACGCCCGAGGTTCATGTGGGCGTCGGCGTGGTCCGGCACGAGCGCGAGTGCGCGGCGATAGGCATCGAGCGCCTGATCGACGTCGCACGGCTCGAGATCGCAGCCGAGCTGGTACCAGTCGTCGGCGTCCAGCGACGCCGCCTGATCTCGCGCTTCTTGGGCCGCGCGGCGCGCCAGCGGCGCCACGTCGCTCGCGAACCTTCCCACGTCGAGGGCGAGCTCGGCTTGACCCGATTCGGGGTTCCACGCCGCGCTCCCGTCCCGGACGACGACCTGATCACCGACCGCGCTGAGCCGCACCGCGGTGAGCTGCCGGCCTTCGGGAAGCTGGCGCTTGAGCTCGAGCAACGCGCGATGGACGCGTCGCGCCGGCAGCCGGTCCATCAGGTCGCGGGCGGTACGCAACAGCACCAGATCCTGGAATCCGAAGCGGTACTCACCACGCGGACCGCGCCGCGGCGTGATGCAGCCGGCGCGCACGTAGCCGGAGATCTGAGTGACGCTCAGGCCGAGCAGCCGCGCGACGTCCCGTGCCGCGTAGCCGCTGGCGTGGAGTACCGGCCGGGCGGGGGTGGACGCATCCATGGTCACAGGCCTGGAGTATCACAGGCGGGCCCCGACGAGAAGTGAAGTTACTCGCCTAGCGGGCCGTCCGTTTCTTCACGGGCACCTCGACCTTGGCCGGCGCACGAGGCGAGCGCTTGGCCGGCTTGCGATCTTCCGCGGGCTTCGCCGGCTTGACCTTCTTGGCTTCGCCTTCGACGCCGAGGCTGGCCTTGAGCGCATCCATGAGATCGATGATCTGCGCCTTGGGCGCTTCGGCGGCGCCGACCGTGATCTCCTGGCCCTCCACCTTCTGCTGGATCACCTCGAGCATGCGGTTGCGCACCGTGTCCTTGTAGTGCTCGGGATGGAATTCCTTCTTCATGTTCTGCTCCATGAGCTGGAGCGCCAGGTTCAGCTCCTCGGGCTTCACCGCCACGTCGGGCACACCGATCTCGGAGAAGGGACGCACCTCTTCGGCGTAGCGGAGCTGCTGCATGACCAGACCGTCGTCCATGGCGCGCAGCATCACCAGGTACTGCTTGCCGCGGGCCGCGTACTGGGCCAGACCGGCGACGCCGGTCTTGACCATCGCCTTGGCGAGCAGCTTGTAGGCGCGCTCGGCGCCCTTGTCGGGCCCGAGGTAGTAGGGACGGTCGTAGTAGACCGGATCGACCGTCGAGATCGGCACGAACTCCACGATGGCGATCGCGCGTGTCGCCTCTTCCTCGACCGCCTTGATCTCCTCGTTGGTGAAGAGGACGAATTGATCCTTCGCGAACTCGAAGCCCTTGCCGATGTCCTCCCGCTCCACCACGACGCCTTCCTTGGGACACACGTACTGCTGCTTGAGCGGCGTGCCGCACTTCTTGTGCACCATGCGGAACGAGATCGACTCGGAGGATTGTCCGGTCGAGAACAGCCGGACGGGAATCGTGACCAGACCGAAAGAAATCGTCGCGGAACTGATGGGATGAGCGCTCATAGTGCTCCGACTCTAGCATGCGGCTCCGGGTTGCCGGCACCCCCTTTGACGCCGGAATGCGCGGACCGGTTTCGGGCACGGCACTGGACCCGATAGACTCGCGGCGTGCCGGGAAAATCGCAGAAGAAAGACAAGCTCACCGAGTACCGGGAGAAGCGCAAGCCCGAGGCCACGCCCGAGCCGTTCGGCGGCGCGGACGCGAGCCGGCCGCGACAATTCGTGGTGCAGAAGCACGCCGCGCGGCGCACCCACTACGACTTTCGCCTGGAGTGGGGCGGCACCTTGCTGTCGTGGGCCGTGCCTTACGGCCCCTCGCCCGATCCCTCTCAGAAGCGCCTCGCGGTGCACGTCGAGGATCATCCGGTCGAGTACGCGGACTTCGAGGGCGTCATCCCGGCCGGGAACTACGGCGCGGGTGCGGTGATCGTGTGGGATCGCGGCCGCTGGGAGCCGATCGACGATCCCGACCAGTACGAGAAGACCGGCAAGCTCCATTTCGTGCTGCACGGCTACAAGCTGCACGGTGAATGGATCTTGATCCGCACCAAGCGCGGTCCCAAGGACTGGCTCCTGTACAAGAAGAAGGACGAGTGGGCGCGCAGCGGGGACGCGGGCTTCGGGGAGGAATCCGTGCTCTCGGGGCTCACCGTCGAGGAGCTGGGCGAGGGCAGGGCTCCGGCGGGAGAGATCGTCGCAGACCTGGTGAAGCGCAAGGTTCCACGGCGCGTCGTCGATCCGTCGTCGCTCGAGCTGATGCTGTGCGAGACGTCCGAGAAGCCGTTCACGTCCAAGGACTGGCTGTTCGAGCTCAAGTACGACGGCTATCGCCTGGTGGCGGCGCGGCGCGGCGACGGAAGCGCGTACCTGCGTTACCGGAACGGCCAGGACGCCACCGCGATCTTTCCGGAGATCGCCAAGGCGATCAAGGCACTGCCGTGCGGCCAGGCGGTGCTCGACGGCGAAGCGGTGGTGCTCGACGACTCGGGTCATCCCGACTTCGGTCGCCTGCAGAGCCGCGGACAGATTCGCAAGGCGCGCGACGCCGAGACCGCGGCCGTGGCCGATCCGGTGACGCTGGTGCTGTTCGATCTGCTCGAGCTGGAAGGGCACGATCTCCGCGGGCTGCCGCTGATCGAGCGCAAGGCGTTCTTGAAACGGTTGCTCCCCCACGCCGGTCCGTTGCGCTACTCCGACCACGTGGAGACGCGCGGCGAGGAGCTGTTCGAGCGCGTGCGCGAGATGGGTCTCGAGGGCCTGATCGCGAAGAAGAAGGACGCCACCTATCGCGCCGGACGATCGAATTGCTGGCTGAAGCTCGTGGCCGACCGCACCGGCGACTTCGTGGTGTGCGGCTATTCGCCCGCCAAGGGCGCGCGCGCCGGATTCGGCGCGCTGCACGTCTCGGCGTACGACGATCAGAAGCGTCTGGTCTATTGCGGGCGCGCCGGCACCGGATTCACCGCCCGCCAGCTCGAAGCGCTCAAAGCCGATCTCGACGCGCTGACCCGTTCGACCCCGCCGTTCGTCGGCCCCGGGCCGGAGGGCAAGGGCCACGTGTGGGTCGAGCCGCGGCTCGTCGCCGAGGTCCGGTACAAGACGTGGACGTCCGACGGCCTGTTGCGGCATCCGGTGTTCTCGCGACTGCGCGACGACAAGCGGCCGGAGGAGTGCACGCTCGCCTCGCTGCCGAGCGCACGGCCGACGCCCGGCGCGACGGCATCCGCGGATCCGCCCGCGCCGGTGCGGAGTCCCAAGCGGAGCGCGGCGCCGAAGCCGGCGGCGATGCCTACGGAGCCCGAAGCCGACGAGCGCACGGTCAAGTACACCAACACGACGAAGATCTTCTGGCCCAAGGAGCGCTACACCAAGGGTGATCTGCTCGCTTACTACGGAGAGGTGGCGCGCTGGATGATGCCGTATCTCGACGATCGCCCGGTGGTGATGACGCGCTATCCCGACGGCATCGACGGCAAGAGCTTCTATCAGAAGGACGCGCCGACGTTCCTGCCCGACTGGATCCGGCGCGTGCCGATCTGGAGCAAGGACACGGAGAAGGACATCCACTACATCGTCGTCGACGATGAGCTCGTGCTCCGTTACCTCGCCAACCTCGGCACCATTCCGATCCACATCTGGCTGAGCCGCGCGGCGAGCCTCCAGCAGCCGGACTGGTGTCTGCTCGACCTCGACCCCAAGGGCGCGCCCTTCGAGCACGTGATCGAGCTGGCCATCGCCATCCACGAGCTGTGCGACGAGATCGGATTGCCGTGCCTGCCCAAGACCACCGGATCGACTGGGATGCACATCCTGATTCCGCTCGGGAAACTGCTCACCTACGAGCAGTCACGCATGCTCGGCAACCTGCTGGCCAAGGTGATCCACGATCAGCACCCGCAGATCTCGACCACGGCGCGCTCGATCTCGGCGCGCGGCGGCAAGGTCTATCTCGACTTCCTCCAGAACCGCCAGGGGCAGCTCATGGTCGCGCCGCTCTGCGTGCGTCCGCTCCCAGGGGCGCCGGTTTCGATGCCGCTCGAGTGGAAGGAATTGAACGCGAAGCTCGACAATCGCGCGTTCACCATCAAGAACGCGCTGGCGCGACTCGAGAAGAAGGGCGATCCGCTCGCCCCGGTGCTGAAGATGAAGCCGGATCTTCCTGCGGCGCTCGCCAAGCTGGCCGCGCGGGTCGAGGAGTAGCTCTCCGCACCACTCCACGATCGTGGAGAAGCACTCTGCGTTCGTGACGAAGTCGATTGGAACCCAGAGTTCCGCAGCGTTCCCCACCGTCGCGCCTTCAGTCGACTGGCCTCGGCAACCACTTGGCGCGACGCTCTCTCGCCTCCATCGCCGGCTTACGCGCACGCGTGGCACATCGGGTGCACAAGGACTGCAGGACCACCCACGGTCACACGAACAGGAGGTGAAGCGTGATGAAGAAGCCCTGGATTCACGCGCAGGCCCTCTGCGCATGGCTCACCCTCGTCGCGGTCGCGATGGTGAGCGCCGAGACGCCGTCGCGGCCACCGATGCGGGCTCACCCGCACGACGTCGCGTGGTTCGATCCGCAGCTCGAGCAGATGAAGCCCATGGAGATCGCGGTGCTTCCCGCCGTGTCCTTCGTGGACGACGCGGCGGCGATCCGACTGGTGGAGGTGTACGGAACGCTGCTGGTCGCCCAGACCGGGCACTACGAGCAGGCGCCGTGGCAGGTGCGGGAGGCGATGCAGCGCCTCGGGCCGGAGCAGTCGGCATTCTCATCCGATCTGGTCCGGCAGGTCCGGAGCACCGGCACCATCGACTCGCGGATCGCCGCCACGCTCGCCCGAATCACGGGCGCTCCGATGTTCATGAGCCTCCGGATCGACGAATGGGACGTCGTGGACGGTCGCGCCGAGGTGGAGCTCACCTCGACGCTCGTGGACTCGACGGGGCGCGTGCTCTGGAAGATCCGTGGCCGCGCGGGCGACGGAGGCAGCGGGCCGGGGGATCTGCTCTCGGAGATCCCGATGAGCACGGATGTGTTCGGCTCGTCGAATCCGCATGGATCGAGCTGGAGCCTCGCGACGCTCGACGCGGAGTTGCGCATCGAGCCGCAGACGACCGGCGATCTGGAGCGGGCGCTGCGGTCGCTCGTGAGTCGCTGGATCCCCGCCATGCCGATGGGCGATCCCGATTCGCCGGGAATCGACCTCGCGGCGGCGCCTCTCACGCCGCCGGCGAGGGAACACTGAGATGGCGCTCGGGTCGGGGGATCGGGCGTCATCGGGGGGCCTCCGCCGTACGCGGAGGCCCTCGTCGCACGTCCGGTTCTTCCGTCGCCCCAGAAGAGCACTGACACTCGAGCGCGCGTCTAGTAGCGTTGCGCGCGCCGGAGCATCGAGGCCGGCGAGGCGCGGGGCCGTGTCCACGAACGACGACGCCACACGAGAGCTGATCGATGCGTTGCGCGAGGTGCTCGCACAGGCCGCGGAGCCGAACCACGTCCTGAGCGCGATCCTCCAGCAGGCCGTGACGCTGACCGGTGCGTCACGGGGCATCTTCGTCGAGGTGTCGCGCCGAGGCGATCTCGCCTTTCGCGTGCTCCATCACTACCGTTCGGATGCGCTGCTCGACCCGCTCCACTTCAGCCGCACGCTGTTCGCCGCGGTCCTCTCGAGCGGCGAAGACCTGATCGTCGCCAACGCGGCGGATGATCCGCGCTTCACCCGCAGCGGCTCCGTCCAGGCCCTGCGGCTCGTGTCGGTGCTGTGCATGCCGATTCGAATCCAGGGACGGATCGCGGCCCTCGTGCACCTCGAGAACAGCCAGATCGGCTACTTCCAGACGAAGCATGCGAGCCTGCTTCGCCCGCTCGTGGCGATGGCCGCTCCGCTGATGGAGACACTCGGCATCGGTCGGTTGATCCTGGACGAGCGCGATCGACTGCGCGACGAGGTCCTGCGGAGCCGCGGCCTGCTCGCCCAGGACTGGTCCTTCGGGCGGTTCATCGGACACTCGCCGTCCGTTCGCGAGCTCGAGGATCGCATCACGCGCGCGGCGCGCACGGATTTCCCGGTGCTCCTGATGGGTGAAACCGGCACGGGCAAGAGCCTGCTCGCTCGCGTCGTTCATTCGGCGAGCGGGCGCGCTGAGCAGCCCATGGTCACCGTCTTCTGCCCGTCGCTCGAGAAGGGGATGTTCGAAGTCGAGCTGTTCGGTCTTCGTCGCGGCGCGTTCACCGGAGCGGTCGCCGATCGGATCGGCA
>Ga0066903_100002005_pt1 | contig 15536 bp, 21 predicted proteins | sample PanSoiMetaGPlot1_FD_67491 | JGI IMG/M metagenome (GOLD analysis project Ga0066903, IMG submission 67491) | Tropical forest soil microbial communities from Panama analyzed to predict greenhouse gas emissions - Panama Soil - Plot 1 (version 2) | ecosystem: Environmental > Terrestrial > Soil >... | reverse complement strand
ACCCGGCGACAGCTCCCCGAGTTCAGCGAGTCGTCCTGGAGCTGCTCGTAGCGCTCGTTGCGGTCATAGACGGCCCAGCCCTTGCCGTCACCGTCGGGCGCCGGTTGGGCGACGCGCCAGATCTCCTTGCGCTGGGCCACGAGCCACGCGCGAGCGGCGTCCTTGACCTGGCGCTGGCCGTCGGTGAACGCGGGCCAGTCCGACAGCTCGCGCAGGCGGGTGTAGATGTCCCAGTAGGCCTTCTCGGTATCCGTCAGCTCGGCGTAGTGGTCAGCCACGGCGACCGAGCTTGCGGTTGGCGCGGGCGCGGATCTGCGCAGCCTGGCCGGGTCCCAGCCCCTTGGCCCGGGGCAGGAACTGCAGCGCCAGGCGCGCGTGCTTTTTGTCCGGCATCGGGAAGCGCCCCGACGGATGGCCCTTGCTCGGCGGGATCGTCGCCGAGCGCCTGCGGGCGACCGCCGTCAGGGCGCCCATCCCCTCTACACCCGGCGGCGATTGGACGAGGGACGGCCCGGGAGGTTGGGCATCGGCGTGTCGGAACCCGGGTAGCGCCGCGGCGCCGGGCGGCCCGGGTTGTTGAAGCGGCCGGTGATCGGCGGCGGCTTGGGCAGGATGCCGCCCGGCTTGACGCCCGGCAGCTCGTGGGCCCGGGGCGGTTGGCCTGGAGCGATCGTCCGCTTGGCGGTGCGGGTCGCCTGGTTGGCGACGTCGGCGCCGGACTGGCCGCCGTAGCGAACGCCGGGGGTTCCGGTGCGGCGCATCTCTCAGTAGCCCCCGGGGATCGAGCACGAGGCGTTGGAGGCCTGCGCCATGTTGCGCGTGCCGCCGGTCCCCGCGTGCGGTCGGGCCGAGCCCGGCTTGTGGTCGTCGCGCGGCGAGTCGGTCGGAGCGTTGCGCGGCTGACGCTGCTGGGCCGCGGTCGGCTGGATCGGCCCGTCCCTGCGCCCGGCGGTGTTGAACTGGTGCATCGTGGCCAACGTCTCAGTCCTTTCGTAAGGGCAGGCTGAGTCTACCGCGCAAGTCCGAACAGCCGCTCGACCTCGCGCGCATAGCGGTTCATGAGGTTCGGATCGCCACCGACGTCGATCGCCTCGCCGCTGTAGTGGTAGGAGCCCGGCACGTGGACCGGGTGCACGCCGCCGAAGTGCGGGTTCTCCGAGACCGTCAGCCCCATCTTCTGCGCCAGCTTGCCCAGCGCGACGATCGTCGTCGGACCGGCGGCGACGTGAACGTGGTCGCGGTGCCCGGCCCAGACCCCGGAGTAGAACTGCGGCCCGTCGACGAGCTGGCCGTTCTTGACGCCGAAGCCCTCGCCCGAGCCGGTGTTGTGGATCAGCTCCAGGAGCTGGCTGTGGCCCTGGGGCAGGATGCTTGAAAGGCCCGTGGAGGCCCCGTGCGTGGCACGTGAGGGCCTGCGAGGGGTCGAGACGGGGTTTGACCCTGCGGAAGCCGCAGGAGCCTGCAGAAGCGACGAGAGGCTCGCCATGATGTCGGAGCCCAGCGCGCCGGTCTGGCGCGTGGTGGCGGGTGACCCGAGGCTCAGCGCGCCGGGACTCATGCCCGCCTGGCCGTAGTACTTGGAGTAGCCGGGATCGAACGAGGCGGGCTGCGGCCCGCTGCGCTGGCCCTGCTGCGTCAGGGACTGGATCACGCCCAGCAGGGAGGAGACGTCGGGTCCGACGCCCGAGGCGTCCGGCGTTGTCGCCGAGGCCACGTGCGACGTCGGGCGCAGCGCGGGCGGCAGCGTCCCTCCACCGGCACTGAGGACGGAGTGGGCCGGAGCCGGGTTGCGGTTTAGGTAGCGCGTGCCATACCACGGCGCCAAAGGGTTGCTCGGGTCCTGGTGGGTCGACAGCCAGTAGGCCATCTCGGCGTTGCGGACCGGGTTGCGCATCGCTGCTATCCCGCCGAGCGACGCGAGCTTGGCGTGCGCGGCTGAGCCCGCGCCCCAGGCGTTGGGCGTGATCTGCGTCAGGCCGTAGCCGATCATGTGGTTGCCCGGGTCGGTCTGCACGATCCCGGGCATGAAGCTCGACTCGCCCTTGGTGATCTGCATCATCTGCAGCGCGCGCGTCGGGCTGAAGCCGACCGACTCGAAGATCTGGCGCAGCGCCAGCGGGCTCAGCGAGGCGCCCGGCGTTCCCGTGTAGTGCAGCGGGTAGAGGCGGTTGTAGCGCTGGCGGATCTCCGCAGCCGTGGCCACGGGCGGATTCTACCTGCGCCTGTCGCAGGATCGAGAGCGCTCGTGTGTGTCACAAAATGCGCAGGCATTTCGGTGAAGCCGAAATGGGATATTTGACAACTGTGAGATAATGTATGTGAGCCGATTTGCGGCATCCAACGAACGAGAGGACAGCATGAGAGCCAGTGACCTAGCCCAGGCGCTGATCGCGCTGGAGGCTGAGAACCCCGTGATCGTCGTGGTCGACGAGGACACGGGCAACACCTGGCCCATCGGCCGGGTGTGCATGACCGAGGACCCGGGCGGTCCCAACGGAGCCGACGAGGGATGGATCGTCCTCGGGGAGGCCGAATGACCGATCCGATCCTGGCCCTTATGGCCTACCAGCGCGACGAGCACGAGGCCTGGGGAATCGTCGTCACCGAGCTGCAGAACGCAGGCGCAGGCGACATCGAGCGCGGCGGCGCCAACGAGCGCCTGCACGACGCGATCACCGCCTGGGGCGAGGAGCTGGCTCAGCTCCGGCTGCACGACCCCGAGCCCAAGCACGCTGAGAACGCACTGCGTGAGCGGCGCGAGGCGGCCTACCGCTGGAGGCCGCTGCCATGACCCTCGCTCAGATCAAGCCGGGTGACATCGTCCACGTCGACATCCGGGGCCGCCGCTTCTATGCGGTGGCCCAGGGACCTACCTACCTGCCCGACGGCCGCGGTAGCCGAGCGCTGGCGATCGAGCCGCTGTCGTGCCGCGAGACCCACCGCGTGGCCAAGCCGCGTGACGTGATCGGCCACTACCGCAAGGCGAAGGGGTCGGCGTGAAGATCCAGCTTGAGACACGCGATCGCCCGGCCCAGCGGATCGACGTCGCCGAGAACGACATCGGCTCGATCAGGGAGGCGATGTTCGAGTTCCAGAAGTACACCGAGGCCGTAGACATCGTGGCCGTGGACGGCGACACGGGTGAGCGCATCGCTCGCCTGCAGTTCACGTGGCTGGACGGCGACTCGGCGTGAGCTACGACCCGAGCGAGATGCGCACGGCACAGCGTCTCGTGAGCACGGGCGAGACCGGGATCTACCGGCTCGCCCGTGCCTACCAGGCGATGATCGAGGCGTTCGGCTACGGCGACGACCAGGAGATGACCGACTTCGTCCTGCGCGAGCTTGAGTGGAAGCTCGACGACATCGAGCGCGCCGTGACCCACGTGCGTAACTGGGCCGAGACCGAGCGAGCGCGGGTGAGGATGCGCGTCCGCATCGCTGCGCTGCGCAACACGTCGGGGCGCACGCCGGAGGAGACGCAGGCCTATCACGCCAAGGCCGACGAGCTGGAACGAGCAATGGAAACCGCAATCGAACGCGGCTAGACTGCCCGCGTTTCTCATCAACCATAAAACGAGAGGATTGATCGCATGAACGCAGTCAAGCCCGGTTGGTACCGGGAACCCACCAGCGGACGAGAGCGCTGGTGGGATGGAAGTGATTGGGGCGCCTACGTGGACGCCGGACCAGTCCCGCCCGCGCCGAACACGGTCGACGGCGAAGGCAACTCGGGGCTCGTCGCCGCCGGGTACATCTTCGCCGTGCTGCTGCCGCTCGTCGGGTTCATTCTGGGGATCGTGGCCGTCACCCGGCCGGGCCGCAGGACGCGTACGCACGGGGCGTGGATCATCGTCCTGAGCTGCATCGTGTTCATCGCCGTGATCGTCCTGATCGCCGCGGCGGCCAACGACGCGACCAGCCAGCTCAACCACGACCTGCAGAACCTGACGACGCCGTGCGGTGTCGGGACGTCCCTGGCCTGCTGAACCACGAGAGGATCGAGATGGACCGAGACACGGATGTCGCGAGCGTGCTGCTGACGATCGCAAGCCTGGCACTCGCCGTGGCGCTGATCGTAAGAGTAGGCTCGGGTACGTAAGACGACCAACGTCTTTCGGCTGCGCCCCCGGGGCCCTCGTGGTTCCGGGGGCGCTTTTGTTATCAGACCCTGAACGCAGAGTGGCTTTTACCGAAGTTCGGCACTACAGTGGGCGTAGGACCATGTCGGACTTAGGGCACCCGAAAGCGGACGGCGCCACCGCTACGGTGATCGAGCTGACGCCCGACCAGCGCGAGTGGGTCCTCGTCGCGATCGAGAACGAGCTGGCCCAGCGCGGCCGGATGATGGCGTCCGACCCCGAGCTGAACGCGATCGTGATCGAGCACCTGACGGCCGTCTATCGCCAGCTCAGGGACCGATGAGCGCACGCCGCTCGGCGGGCGTCAGGCGCAGGCCCCGGCGCTCGGCGGCCGTCGGCTGAAGCGCGCGGCGCTCGGCGGGCGTGACGCCGCCGCCGCCCGGGAGCCGACGCCGCGGCGCGCCACCGCGCCCGGTGACCTCGGGGACGTTGGACGGGACCGGCACGAGCTTGCCCGTCCGCGGGTCGCGGAAGTACTTGATCGGCGACAGGATCTTGTAGAGCGTGTCGAGCAGCCCGCGCTCGGTCCCCGGCTTGATCTGGCTGGGCCCGAGCCCGAGGCGCCCGAGGGCGTCGGACAGGAGGTTGGCGGTCGGGTAGGGCGTGCCGCCCTGCTCGATGAGCTGGCGCGTCTGGCGCAGGCCCGGGGTGATGCCCTCCAGGAGCGTGTTGAGGACCTCGGCACCCTTCTCGGGATCGGTCAGCGTGCGCTCGGCGGCGCCCGGGCGCTTGATCGTCTGGTGCTCCAGCGTCAGCGGGTCGAGGCCCATCGCCGCCAGCAGCTCGGACTTGAACTGCGGCGCGATCATGTCGGTCATCACCTTGCCGGGGTCGACGTCGATGCCCGCCGGGGAGTAGTAGGTCGGGTCGACGCTGATCCCGCCGACGCCGGGCAGCTTGACGTGGAACGTGCCGCCGAGGTAGGGCTTGGCCGCCGCCAGCCCGACGCGGCCCGGGTGGCGGTCGATGTCGGCGGCCGACAGCGCGGCGAGGATCCCGGTCGTCATCGGATGGTCGCGCGGCAGCGTGCGGTAGATGAACTTGAGGCTGTTGAGCCACCACAGGCCGAACGGCGTCAGCGTCTGCACGGCGCTGCGCACCGACGGCGTCAGGTGCGTCCAGTTGCCCGCCGACTCCATCACCTGGCGCGCGACGTGATCGGCGAAGTTCGGGTCGACGTTGCGCTCGGCGTGCTGGTCGAGCAGCTTGCCGACCTCCTCGTTGATCCCGAGGATCCGCTGGCGGAAGGTCGTCGCCTCCTTCAGCGCGTCCTTGCCATGCAGCGCCTGCTTGACGTTGGTCTCCATGTGCGTCATCCGCGGCCCGAGGACCTCGTCGGTCCACTTGCGCCACGCGCGCGCGGGCGCCGTGCGGGCGATCCACGGCAGGTCCTCGTCGCGGATCGTGTTGACCAACAGCGAGCCGTAGTGCGTCCCGGCGCTGAGATTGGCCAGGTGCTTGCGGGCCGAGTCGCGCTCGCGCTGGGGACGGCTCTCGTCATCGAGGATGCGCTGATAGCGGTCGGCGAGACGGGCGCCCGCATCCAGCGCGCGGCTCGGGCCGCCGAACGCCGCCAGCGGGTTGATGCCGCGGAACGCGAGCCGGATGATGTTCTCCTGCGGCGTCCCGGCGATCCAGCGCGGCGACGTGTAGAGCGCCGCCCGGCGCCACTTGTTGGTGAACCAGCGCAGCGGCGCCGCCGCGGTGTGGCCGTGGGCGGCCTGGTTCCACTGGTCCAGGCGGCTGGCGATCTCCTCGGGCAGGACGATGTACTTGGGCGGCTCCTTGCCGGTCTCGGCGGCGGGCAGGTGCGGGTCGCCGGAGTAGCGCGCGGCGCTGATCGGGTCCGCGCGCGCGCCGGTCCCCAGCTCGCGGTCGGCGAGCCGCTGGATCGCCGGGTTGGGACCGACGTTGTAGACGACGAACTGGCGCCCGTACTTCTTCGTGAAGTGGTCGGCGACCTTGCCCGCGTTGCCCGCGTCGGCGAAGCGCCCGATGCCGAAGCGGTCGACCAGATCGTTGACGCGCTGGTGGGCGACGAGCCGGTTGGACGTGTCGTAGACCTGGTGCAGCAGCGCCTCGGCATCCATCCGCGCGGCGCCGGTACGAAACGCCTCGCCCGAGCGCGGCTTGGGGATCCCGGCGCGGGCGCCGGTCCGCGAGAAGACGCTCTGCTTCCACTCCTTGGGCAGGTAGTGCGACAGGAACCCGATCGGCCGCCCGCCCGAGCGCTCGTTGAGCAGGCGCAGCATGTCGGCCGACTCGAACGGCAGCCCCTCCTGCGTGCGCATCCCCGTGATCTGGCGGCGGCCCTTCTCGATCCGGCGGCGCTCGGTGCGGTCGCGGGCCTCGCGGTGGTTGCCCTCGGCCAGGCGGCGCTGGGCCTTGGCGCGCGAAAGGTTCTCATTGGCGGCGGCGAGCCGGGCCTTCTCGCCCTTGGTCGCCTTCGCCGATCCGGCCAGCGGCTTGCGGCCCGCGGCCTTGGCCTGCTTGGCGCCGCGCACGCCGCGCTGCACGCGCTGGGCGCCGACGAGCTGGTTGCGCTCGCCGATCCTCGCCTCGTGGTTCTCACGGGCGATGCGCATGTTGGCCGCGGCGACCTGCTCCTCGGCCTGGGCGACGCGGTGGGCGCGCTCGGCGTTGGGGTGGAACGGGCCCCAGCGCAGCTTCTCGGCCTCGGCCGTCGCCAGCAGCTTGTGCGTGTAGTTGATCTCCGACATCGGCGCGCCCTGCGCGCGCTGCTCGGCCAGGAGCTGGCGCCACTCCCTGACCTGCTCCTCGGCATTGAGGTAGAAACGCTCGGCCTCCGGTGCGGTGACGGCGCCGAAGTGCGCCTGCACGCCGGGGAACATCGCCGCCCGGCCCTCGTCGGTCAGGCCACCGATCTTGTTCAGCTCGACCGCGTGGTGGCTGAGCATCGATGCGATCTCGTCGGAGTTCTCGAACGCGAGCTTGGGGTCGGCGAGCAGCTTGTCGTTTCCCAGCAGCCGCTCGATCGTCGCCTGCTGCGTGCGGTTGGCCTCAAGCGCCTTGTCGTCGAGCTTGACGTGCGTGCCCAGCGGGCGCATCCCCGCGCCGCCCGACTCCTCCAGCTTGAGCCGGTTCAGCTCGGCCTCCAGGTCGGCCTTCAGCGTGCCGGGGCGGCCGATGATGTGCTGGACGATGTAGGGCATCACGTCCTGAGCGCCCTCGCCGTAGCGCGCCTCGACCTGCTTCATGAGGTTACGCGCACCCGTGACGTGGTGACCGGCGGCGAGGCGCCGGATCGCCTCCCAGTCCCCGGCGAACTGGTCGACCAGCCCCGGCTTGAAGGTCCCGGCGAAGACGTTCTTGCCGCCACCGAGCCAGTGGAAGAAGCGCCCGCCGCCGTACAGCGCCGAGCGGAGCTGGGCCTGGCTGGCGACGTTGGGATCGCGCCCGCGCGAGCGGGCGTAGCGCTCGGCCGCCTTCTGGAGGGGCTGGACAACCGGCCGTCCGTACTGGCGCGGGATCTCGATCGGGTGGCCGTGGGCGTCGACCGTCGTCGGCTCGCCGGTCAGCTCGTTGACGATCCGCACGTCCTCGGGCGCGACCTGCACCTGCAGCGGCGCGCGCTCGCGGCTGGTGGCAGCGGCGACGCGCGAGCCGAACGCGCCGCGCTCGGCCAGCGCCTCGGGCCCGGCGACGAGGCCCGACCAGGCGAGCGCCGTCGCGCCCGGGTGCTCCTTGAACGAGCCGATCGGATCGGTGAACGGCTTGAGCATCCCCTTGCCGGTCGAGATCAGCTCGCCGGGGTGGCCGTGGGCGGCCTTCCATCCGGCGCTGGCCATGTCGGCGGCGCTGGGGATCAGGTTCGGCGGCAACTCCAGGAGGTCGGCGACGGCACGCCCGAGCAGCGTGCGGTGCAGCGCCTTGGAGGCGTTGATCGAGGCGTTGGCCTGACGGCTGAGGCTCAACAGCCGCTCCCCGGCGTCGGTGACCCCGGTCGGGTCGATCGCGCCGAACACCGAACCCAGCAGCGACTTCGGCCGCATCGAGCCATAGACGTCGTCGACCGGCTTGGGCGCGCCGTAGCCGACCACGGGATGCTGGGCCGCCAGCGACGCCCCGAGCGCGGCGAGCCGGTCGTCGCCGATCCGCGAGAAGTCGAGCTTGCGGCCCGGGAGCTGCTGGCGCAGCTCGTTCTTGGCCATGTTGACGTGGTAGCCGCGGATCACGCGCTGGGAGGCAGCGGCGTCCCCGGCGATCGCGCGCTGGACGGTGTGCCGCGACGCCGGAGGCAGCGCGTCGACCTTGGCCTGGGAGTCGATCCCGAAATGGCGCAGCGCCGCAGCGACGTGGCGCTCTGAGTCGTGCGGGATGACGACGTTGGCCTCGGCCTTGCTCAGCGCCCGGTGCGTCTTGGCCTTGGCCGGGGCGGTCAGCGCCTGGACCGGCGTCGGCGCCTGGGGCCCGAAGCCGAACGCCGCGGTCGGGTTGCGGCGCCGGGGCGGCGGCGGCGGACGGCGGGGCGCTGGCGGTGGCCGCCGGGCCAGCGCACCCGCCGACGAGGACGGCTGCGGCGGCGGGCGGCGGCGGGGCCGCGGCGTGGCGAGCGTCGGCTTTCCCGCCTCGGTTCCCATCCCTCAGTAGGTGCCGTGGCCGACCGTCGGCCGTGTCTTGGGAGGCATCGTGTGGCCCATCACCTTGATCCCGGCCTCGTGCATCGCCTTGACGGTCTGCGGGCTATAGCCGGTGTCACGCAGCCGGTCCAGCGCCGCGTAGGTGTAGACCGGGTCGACCGCCGCGATCGCCGGGAAGGTGCGCTGCACGCCGCGGCGGACCTGGAGCTTGGGCTGGCCCTGGGCGTTCTGCTGGCCGGTGTTGACCATCATCGGCTGGCCGTGGACGAAGTGCGCGTAGTCCTGGTAGACGATCCCCGTCGCCTGATCGACGTAGCGCGTGCCGTTGGGATCCTCGGGGTCGATGTAGACCGGCTTGGCCGGGACCCCGTCGCGCAGCATCTGCGCGGCCTCACCGCGCGTCACGCCGCGCTGGCGCGCAACCTGGTTGATCTGGTTCATCGTGTGCGTGATCGTGCGCTGAGCGGTCGCCTGCTGGTCGGCCGACAGCCACTGGATCCCGCCGGGACCCGAGCCCGAGCCGCCCTTGCTCTTGGGCCCGGTGACGCCGTGGGCGAGCTTCCACGCTTCGAGGTCCTTGCGGGCCTGGATCTCGGCCTGCGTGCGCTCGCCCGAGGCGGTGATCGAAGCCTGATTGCGCAGGTCGGCGGCGGTGATCTGCTCCTTGACCGTGCGTGCCTTGAGGATCCGGTCGGCCTGAGCCCCGAGGAGCTGGCCGATGACGGCCGCGGTGTTGGCCCCCGCCTGGCCCTTGATGTCGGTGATCTGCTGGCCGATGTTCTGCAGGCTCTGGTTGCGCTGCTTGAGCGCCTGGCCGACCTGGTACTGGCCTCCGGCCAGCGCGACGCGCTCGTTGTCGGTCGCGTACTTGGCCGCCAGCCCCGGCAGCAGGCCCAGCTCCTGGCGCGCGAACTCGGTCGAGCTGCCCGCCGCGCCCTGCGGCAGACCGGCCTGCATCTTGGTCAGCGCCGGGATCAGGACGTCGCCCTGGTGCCGCGCGGCCTGGGCCATGATGTTGGCTCCCGCCAGCGCCTGCGCGCGCTGGCTTGAGTAGTTCTGCATCGCCTGCACGAGAAGCTGTCCGAGCGCGGCGAGCTGGGGCCCGTACTTGACCTGGGTCTCGGCCTGCGCCTGGGCCTGAAACGAGGAGGGAACGGCGGACTTCTTGGCCATCACTTCGCCTTCGGCTTGGGGGTGGGCGGCGGCGCGGTCGGCGTCACGTGCCTGACGACGATCTTCTGGCCGTTGGGATGGACGTGGTAGACGATCCCCTTGTGCGTGTTGACGACCGTGCGGTAGTCCCCGACCCCGGTGTCGGGATTGATGTGCTCGTTGACGGGCGGCGTCGGCAGCATCCCCGCCTGCTGGGCGTTTGAGACCTCGGCGCGCGTCAGGCCCGGCTGGTAGATCGTGGCGTACATCCAGTCGCGCCGCGCCTGGTCGGTCGTGCGATCGCTGTAGCCGCGCTGGTAGTTGGTCTGCAGGTCGGCGAGGCCCTGGTTGTAGGCCTGGTTCTCGCGCATCTTGCGCGTGGCGACGTCCTGGCTCTCGCGGTCAAAGGCGGTCTGGAGCCTTGACTGATCCAGCGCCTGATTGCCCTGGCGGGCCGCTGCAGCGGCGACAAGCGCCCCACCCGACCCAACACCTGCGGCATTCGCAGCTTGCGTCTGAGAGGTCCCCAGGCGGTCGTACTGGCGCGTCAGGTCCTGGGTCTGGGTCTCGAAGTTCTGGCGGTTGCGCGCATCCTGGAGGCTGAGGTCCGACTGCGTCCAGTCGTGCTGCTGGGCGGCCTGCCCGAGCGCGTGCCAGAGGTCCTCCTGGGCACGGACATTGGCGAGCCCCGTGTCGGCATCGGCGAACAGCAGGTTGGCGCCCTGCGTCTGGCCCTGCGTGAAGAGCTGCGGGTCATAGGACCCGAAGGGCGCCTCCTTGGGCGTCTGGTAGGGCTTGAAGGCGAAGGCAGGGTCGGCGCCCTTGCCCAGCGGTTTCTGCGTCGGGCTCCCGGCCATACCGCCAAAGCTCTGGATCGCGCTCGTGGGAAGCTTGATCGTCGGCGGCGTCTTCTTCGACGGGCGGGACTTGGTGACGGCCATCGCTCAGCCGACCCTCCGCGGCACGGCGGTGATGCGCCGGTTCTGGAACTGCGAGGTGGTCGAAGCCTGGGCGTAGTACATCGGGCGCAGCGTGTCACCGGCCGTCATCGCTAGGAACTGCTCAGCGATGTCGACCATCGACATGATGTAGTTGGCGCCCGGGGTGATCCACTGCGCCCAGCCGTTCGGGGCGGCAGGCGCGGCGCCGTTCTTGGATGGACCGACGGCGTACAGGTTCCCGGCGGCGGCACCGATCGCGTTGGCGACCGCGTGGACGTCGACCACGTAATCGCCGCCCAGCGGCAGCGTGATCGTTGGCCCGGCACCGGAGCCAAGATCACCGAAGGCATTGGCGACAGTGCGTGTCCCGGCCGCCTCGATCACGGCCTCCAGTGGTGGCCCGCCGATGAACTCCCACTTGTAGGCCGACGGCGAGGCGGCGCGGTACTTGAGGTTCCAGGCGATGCCGTTGGTCGCGTCGGCGAGGTAGACGACCTCCATGCCGTCGTAGGGGCTGGTCGGCAGCGCCGTGACCCGTGGGCTGGCGCTCTGCAGGGTGCGGATCTGCTGGGTCTGAACGTCGTTGTAACGCCGCATGAGCAGGTCCAGCTCGCCGAGCTGGTGCGTATCGAAAGCGCTCATATCTCAATCGCCATCCAGGCGACGTTGATCGTCTCGGTGATCGAGACCCCGGCGACATTGCGCACGTTGATCTGGATGTTCGTGGCGTCGACGGTCAGGGTGCTGGCCGCCATCACCTTTGATCCAGCCGCCGCGGTCAGCGAGGCGTAGGCGGTCAGGATCACCTGGCCGGGAACGGAGCCGAGGCCGTGGGCGAACGTGACCGAGCCCGAGGCCGACGCGCTGAAACTGACGGAGGCGGTGCCCTTGTTGATCTTCTTGGCAACGCCAGCGGTGAGCACGAGCGGACCCTGCAGCGAGGAATCGAGCTTGGCGTTGGTAACGGCGCTGTTGGCGAGGTTGGTCGCGTCGAGGTTGCCGTTGACCTGGGCGATGATCGCGTTGAAGTTGGCCATCACGACCGAGGCGTCGGCGAGCGTGCCGTTCGTGATCGTGGTGAGAGAGACGACGGCCATCACTCGACCGCCAGGAAGCTGAAGGCGGCGGGGCTGATCGCGACGGCGGGCTGGTTGACGGCCATGAACCAGAAGTACGTCGCGTCGATCGAGGTCAGGTTGACGTTCATCACCGCCGCGCCGTTGATCTTGCCGGTCAGGAACACGTGGCTGGGGGTGACCGGCAGGCCGTGGATCGCCGCGAGCGGACCCTGCTCCGCAGCGACAGCGGAGATCCCGACCGTGCCCTTGCTGGTCCTGCGCACCGTCCCGTCGGCCATGTGCAGCAGGCCGCGGAGTGAAGGGTCGAGCTTGGTCACAGTGACGGCGCCGTTGGCGAGGTTGACCGTCTGCAGGTTGCCGTTGATCTGGCTGGCGATCAAGCCGAAGTTGCCCGCCATCAGGCTGGCGTCGCCGAAGCTGCCGACCGTGATGTTCTGGAGCACGATGAGACCCATCACTGCCTGCCTCGCGCGCGGACGAACGAGTCGATCTCGCGGATCGTGAGCCTGGCCGCCGGGTTGGTCAGGATGAAGCGCAGGCGGAAGAACGCAGGCGCCTGCTGGCCGACCAGCCACGGAAACGGATTGACGCCCGAGTCGACGGGCGCATCGCCACCGCTGGCCGATCCGGCGAGCTGGACGAATCCGGCATTGCCGGAGGCGTCGTTCCAGTAGAACGAGCCCCAGGTCGCGGCGCCCCAGGTCGCGGTTCCGGCGAGCACGCCGGTCCCGAAATACGCCTTGAGCACCGGGTTGTCGCTGGCGGCGTCGATCAGCTCGTAGCGACAGCGGACCTTCTTGACGAGGTTGCGGTTGGACGCCCGGCCGCTGGCATAGTCGCGCGTCGTGACCGAGAAGGTGTGGGTGCTGCCGTCACCGTCGTTCTTGACGGTGCCGCTCGGCGTCCAGCACTGCGACAGATCGACGATCCGCAGGCCGTTGGCCGACAGCAGCGACGGGCGCCGCGTGAGCGCCTGAGCGCGGTTGTCGAACCAGACGGATGTTCCGGCGTGACCGCTGAAACGCGTCCAGCCACCCTGGTCGAGGCGGTAGACGAGCGTGTCGACCCAGGCGTTCGTGGCGTCGACGATCGGCATGATGAAGTGGTTGCGATAGACGGTGCCACCGCCGCACAGGTAACCCGAGCGCACATAGGAGCGATACAGGCTGCGGATCGGGTCGGAGATCGCCAGCGGGTACTGGGCGGGGCCCATGAGCCAGATGTCGTCGATGCCGGGGACGATGAGCTGGTTGCGCCATCCGGCGATGCCGCGGGCGTCGAGCAGGATCACATCCTTGGTGAGCTGTGACAGGCGCTGCTGGACGTTGCCGTAGACGTCGACGAGGTTGAAGTTCATGTTGCTGATCGTCCACACCCCGGCGGTGGTGAACACGAACGCCTGATCCTGGATCGCGGACAGGCCGATGACGGCGCCCTCGGGGAGCTGGTGGTAGTCCGTGGCGGCGAATACGGTCGGCTGGCTGGGAGCGGAGAACTGAACGCGGTTCTTGTAGCCGACGAGCAGCCGAGCCGGGTCGCCGACGGTGCCGACCCACAGTGGCTCGGTGAGCGACGTCAGATTGGCGATCGTCGCGGGGACCATCAGGAACGTCGGCCAGGCGTTGTAGGCCGCGCCAGTGAGCGCAGCGGTGGCGAAATCGTGCAGGGTGAGCTGAGTTGCCGAATCGACGCTGGCGACAACGCCGACCATGTTGCCGCCGCTGAAGATCAGGGCGCCGGGCTCAATGTTGACGCCGCTGTTCCAGCCGGTCCCGGCGCCGGTCACGGTGCGCGACAGCAGTGCGGTGGTGATCGTGCCGGTGCTGTAGCTGCCAGGCATCGCCCGCGCGCCGCCCCAGATCGAGATCGTGGCGGTGCCGTCGCCCTGGGGGTAGAACATGCAGCCGATGCCGGTCGCCGGGCGTCCGCCCTGGGAGCCCTTGGACCCAGCGACGATCAGCGGCGTGATGTCATTGGCGGCCAACGTGCACAGCGCCTGGGAGGCGCCACCGTAGGCGAACGCCGTCCGCGGTCCGGCAGCGGTGTAGCCGTCCCACAGCATCGTGATCGGGGCGGCGGCATCGGCGCCGGACTTGATCGTCGAGCCGCCGCGGCGGAAGATCGAGCCATCCTCCTCCAGCAGGGCGTTGACGGCGTCCTGAAAGCCGTTGGACGGAATCAGCTCGGGGCTCGGGTTGCGGAACATGCCACGGCTGAAGTCCGCCTGCTGGAGGATCTGAAAGCCGGTCACTCAACCGCTCCAGTGGTAGCCGGGCACCTGGATCTGGACGGGGCCACGACCACGGGCGTACTGGTTACGCCGGACGAGCAGCTTGGAGACCGACGCCTGAAAAGCCTGCTCGTAGGATTGGGAAAGGTCGGGGCGTTCGTCGATGCGGCGCAGGATCGTGGCGCCGGTCCCGTCGATCAGGGCGCCATGAAAGTCGGTCGGGGTGATCGGGACGGATGTCGGATCGTCGGTCAGCGCAACAGGAACGGCGGCCCCGTAGACGATCAGGTTGAGTGTCGTAGTGGGGGTCGGCTGAAGCGCGATCTGTGGCTTCAATGCGATCGGGGTGACGGTCGGGTCGTAGTACTCGAAGACGGCCCACACGCCGCCGCCATTGGCCGACGACAGGCTTGTCTGGCCGCCGATCAGGTCCCGCATTTCGGGCGCGCTGATCCGGGCGTAGGGCGAACTCCAGCTTCCGACCGCCACGTCGGTGATCTCCACGTATTCGATGCCCGACACGAAGCCGAGGTTGTCGCCCTGCAGGTACGTGATGATCCCGGGCGCCGTGCGTGCCCATGCGGGCGGCTGGTCGGCCGCAAGCCAGTGGCTGTCGGCGACCTGCTCACGGTAGCGCTCGTTGAGGATCGAGAGGATCGTGGCGCGCGACGCATCCGTTCCCGTCTGGGCGATGACGTTCGAGATCAGCGTCTGCGTGTCCAAGCGCTGTCTACTCCAAAGGTGGCGCCGCCGCACTGGCCATGTTCTCGACCGACGAGCGAATCAGGTCCAGGACGTCCTCGCGCTTGTAGGTCTCCATCTCCTCGCGCCCGAGCGCCATCAGTGCCTCGTGGTCGCCGCTGGCCGCCAGCAGGGCGATCTCCTTGAACAGCGGCGTCGGGTCGGGGACGTCCTCGGGCATCTCGTGGAAGAGCATGTCCAGCTCGGGGTGAGCCCGCATCCAGCTCAGCTCGTCCTGCAGGACGAAGGCGTCCTTGTCGGGGTCGTAGCAATCCTGCAGCTTGTTGCGGCCCTCGATCGCCGTGTAGAAGTGGTCCTTGAACGTCAGGACGATCTCCGGCTCGACGACGGTCACGTTGCCGTTGGGCAGCACCCGCTCCTGCGCGGTGCGGCGGATGAGCCGAAGCTCCTTGTACTGCGAGCTGAACTTGACGGCGGTCGGCATGGGGAGTCTCCCTCGATCGAGCTGACGCCGGTCTGGGCCAGCGAGGAGGATTCTACTTGCGACTGTGGAAGTCGCAGGACGGGCAACGGGACCGGCGTATGTGGGAGGAGAAAGGCGCGGTCCCGCTGCCCATCGAACTGACCCTAGGATCGTCGCAGGCTCGACCCCGGATCCCCAGCGCCACCTTGCAGTTTGCGGGGATCCGG
>Ga0066903_100002004_pt1 | contig 15549 bp, 14 predicted proteins | sample PanSoiMetaGPlot1_FD_67491 | JGI IMG/M metagenome (GOLD analysis project Ga0066903, IMG submission 67491) | Tropical forest soil microbial communities from Panama analyzed to predict greenhouse gas emissions - Panama Soil - Plot 1 (version 2) | ecosystem: Environmental > Terrestrial > Soil >... | reverse complement strand
GCAGACTCCGCCTCTTTCACATCAGACATCTTCAAGAACTGCGTGATGATCTGCGAATCGTTCGTGAACAGGTCCTTCGCTCCGTTGATATCAGGACCCTTGAACCGCAACACGATGCTGCCATCCGACAAGTCTTGCGCCACGAGACAGACCTCGAACACATCCACGGTGACAGGCATCTCAACGCCATCGACCGTAGCCATCGCCGGTGCGGTCGTCATGTGCGGATTCTGAACAGTGTAATTTGCCTGGATCATGCGATCCTCCTGACTTTGATCACGCACCATTTGAACGCGAGGATGCACAGCCACAACGCTTTCGGTATCGAGGCTGTCAGCTCGCCAAGGTTCTTGTCCTTGTTCCGCCGCTTCCCGCAATTCGGACAACGATCACCGACTGGATGAGCATTGAACTCTGGCTTGAAGCATCCAGGCCAATTGAGCTTGGTGCGTTCATCTGCCCGGAAAATGCCAGGAGCCTCGCAATGCGGGCACGCATGGATCACCGTCGCTTCCAGCGACTTGCGCGTCAAACCTAGAGTAACAGTGGTCCTGCGATCATTCATGCTGCAGCCGGTTGCACGCTTGGGGTGACCGTCAGATCACCACGTCCGAGATATTCAGCGGTGTGCGGACGAAGCAGAACGCCCTTCTTGGTTTGACCTGGAGGAATCGAGATCGGCGTACCGTCGTAGTCATGCACGACCCGCAACGCTCTGGTGTTGCGGCTGGTGATGTCATAGAGCAGCGGCTTCACGTTCTTTAAGTCTTCCTTGGTCGCGTTGGCCACATCCTGCTCTCGCGGCGTCAACTCTCTGACTTCATCGTCCAGAGACTGAACATCGTTGCTCCACTCTTTCTTCGGCATCTCATCCTCCAATGAACAAGGTGACGCCCCCTCCGCTGTGCCGGTGTTGGAAGGAAGGGGCGTCGTCCTAACCCTTGGGGGGCCAAGGGAAACCAAATCAATCAGGGCGAACCAACGCCGCTGATGCCGTCCACGTACCTGATCGCACCGGGTCGCCGGATTTCGACCGAGCCAACACGGAAGATGCCGGGGATGTCGAACTGCAACGCGCTCCGCTGGAACACCGGCAGGAACCTGTGCGGCATCGGAAGATGAAGCTTGAGCACGCGCGGATCGCGACGATAGACGATCATGCGTCCGCCACCATCGGCACCAGCGCTGTCGAGGCCAAGCACGCTTCTGATAGTCAGTGGAGCGCCCGTGGTGTGAGTATAAAGATTATATTTTGCGAGGTAGTCGAGCGCGTTGCCGTAGGTGTTCGGGATGCGGATGTTGGCGAGCAACTGCATCTCTCCGATTGGCAGCAACACAGTGTCGGCCATCTCGACCGTCAAGCTTCCGGCATAGACACCGGTCAAGGCGTTCTGTACATCCTTGATGATCTCGTCCGCCGTCTTCAACGACCAGTGCGATGAGCCTGATGCTCCGACCGCCGAGCTGACCACCGTCACGTTCGCGTTGTTGAACAAGCCGGTGAAGCTCTTTGGCACCGAGCCTTTGTACGCCAACTGGTCCATAAACATCTCATACGCAAATCGCGCCGCCTCGGCACGCTCTGCTGTGAGATTCAGACCAGGGATCATCATGGCTTGGCCCAGCTCCTCGAGCGTGTAGGTGTAGCCAATGCCCGCCATTTCGATTCCTTGCTCGAACTTGTTGCGATTGATATCCGCGAACGGAATGTCACTCGCCATGTTGCTGAGCCAGTCGGCTTGCCCGACCTTATCGAGCGAGAAGTACGTGACCGACTTCGCCCATTCACTAGCGCTCGTGTCGATTGGAATGAGCTGCTGGTAAATGATCTCGGGATAGGCGATCCGGTAGACTTCCTGCTCTATGTGAGCGGTCTGCGACAACAGGAATCCGAGCGCCTGTTGCGGGTTGTCATAAATATCCAGACGCATCGTCGTCCTCCTTACTTCGAAGAGATGTTGCCGAGCCGCAACACGGCGAGAACCGGCACGCTTGCCGAGCCTGCTGCTGTCGTCATCCATCTCGCGTTGGGATAAGTCGTGCCGGCGATGCCGAATTTGCCGGTGGCCGCCTCGAACACCACGGCAGTGGCGGGAGTGACACTGGCGTAGCAGTTCACCCAGATATCGCCCATGGTGAGAACGCCAGCGTTGTCGCCCTTCATGTAGGTGTCGATACCGGGCGAGGTGGCCGGAGCCAGATCGGCGCGAGCCAGCGTCGGATCGGCGCGAGTGACGCCAACCGGAGCGCTGCCACCAATGACGCAGCCGCTGTCGTTGACGCCTTGCGAGACAGCGAGGCCAAAGCCGATGCCTGCCACAGTCTCGACGATGCGCGAGTCAGCCGCCCAGTTTGTCTCATCGGCAAGCATGCCGTTCTGACCGGGCGTGATGTATCGGATGTAGGTGGTTTGTACCGGGGCCGGAATCAGCATGTGCCCGTTCCTTTCTCTTAGGGGTTAAACAAACGCGGTTGCTAGCGCTGCTGCGCAGCAGGACCTCTCCACGCCTGTCCAATCCGGTTGACGTACTCGCCGTAGGCGGCGTCCTTCATCGCCTTCGGATCGTTCGCGTTGCCGCCACCGCCCTGCTGAAGCAGAGACAGATTGTCGGCCAAGCGATCAGTGCCGGTGCGCGGCTTGACGTTGGCGATGATTGCCTGGAACGCGCCGGAAATTGCTTCATCCGTGGCCAGCGCTTTCGCCACGGCATCACCGAGCTTGGCGATGACAACCATGCGCCTGATCTCCGCCGGGTCCTTGCCGTCGAAGTTGACCTTGCCCTCCATCACGGCGTCGGCCTTGATGATCAAGTCGGTGAGCGACTTGGCTGCAGCGTGGATCGCGGCAGGAGTGCTCTTCGCCCGCTCGTCCTCCAACTGCTTGGTGAGAGCAGCGACCTTGCCGAGAGCTGCATCGCGCTCGCCACGGGTCTTCTTCTCCTCGGCCTGCTCTTCCTCGGCGCTCTCGCTGTCCTCATCGTCGTCGTCACCATTGCCGTTGCCATTCTTCTTCTTGGCATCGGCCTGCAGCTTTGCGATGTACGACTGCACATGCTGAGCCTCGTTCTCGGCCAGCTCCACGAGCCGATCACCGATCAAGATTCGAGCCATCTCGACTTCTCCTTCTTGCTGGTCGTCCCCGATGCGAAGACGCGATCCGCCTCTGGCGGCGGGGACGACTGCCAGATGATTTCCGCGTATCGCTACCTGCTTGGCGTCGTAGGTTTCACCGTCCGGAGTGGTGCCCTTGCCCCACTTCAGCTCGCAGCCATAGCCAACCGACAGTTCGCGCACGCCGTGCTGCAAGCAAGCATCGACTGCCTTGGCGTCCATCAGGATGAGCTGGGTCCGCACGGAATCACCGTCGCGCGTCACCTCATCGTCTGTGTGACCAACCGCGTACTGTTTCCAGTTGGCGGAATCGACCATGTGTGGAGGATGTTCGAGCGTGATCGGCAGGTTCGAGAGACTCGACAAAGCCTTCTTGTTGAAGACTTCCTCCGGTGGTCGATACACGCGCACGACCGGCATTTCCGGTGCGCCGACTTCCTCTCCGCCGTAGAGCTGAATTCCGGTGCGCGCGATCAATGCGTCAGCGACCAGATATCCGTTCTGAGTCCGTCGAGCCTTGCCGTCGATGACAAATCGATCAATCAAATGAATAGGACTGCTGTCGTTGTAATCGTCATCGTCATCATCATCGTCGTCGTCATCATCGTCGTCGTCAGATGGACGGCGGCGGCGATCTTCTGTTTCCATCCATGCGTCGTAAATGCTGTGACATAAAGCATCGTTGCCAACCCAGAACGGATCGGCCGAATCCCAATTCTCCGGAAGCAACTCTGTCTTGCCGAGCGCTGCGGCCCGCTTCTTGATGTGCGCCTTGGCTGCTGCCTTGTTGCCGGCACGACCGAATGCCTGGATCGCATTCTTGAGATCAGCCTCGTTCTCGATTGGAAATCCACCGCCCTTCATCGCCTTGCCAGACTTGGCTAGCTCCTTGCGGCGCTCTGTCGAGAACTCTTTGTCGCGACCCTCACCACCGAATCCACCGGTGCGCCCAACAGGCTCACTACGGCGTTTCCTTTTCTCCTCCTCCTCCTCATCCGGCTCTGCACGCTCTCCGCCAAATCCACCGGTGCGCCCGACAGGCTCTGATCTTCCGCTGGTGCCTCTCGTATGCTGGTTGCCGCGAAATGGATGACCGGCTCCTTCATCTCTGCCGTTCCATCTGCTCATGACCAGCTCTCCGTCCGTGGCCTTGCGCTTCTTTTTCTTTTTCTCGCGCTCCTCACTGAGGCCGATGGCAATGGCTTGCTCACGGCTAGTGACCTTCGCGCCTGATCCGCTGCGAAGCTCGCCAGTCTTGAATTCGTGCATTGTCTTTTCGATACCCGGCATCGCCCGCCTCACAATGATCGGCAGGCGCGCGAGCGCGCGATAATGTGTTGAAAATATTTGGTGCCGCTAGCGAACGGCATACCCCAACCTCGATCAGGTCAGGCGCTTCGCCAGCATCGTCGCTAGCATTACTCGACTCGAAAGCGGTTGGCTAGATCGAATCGCATCTTTCCGGGGGAAGCTCGATCAGATCGAAAAGCATCTTTTTAAAAATATTTTGCCCAGCAAACGCGCATGTTTTCACGATGCGTTCTCATCTAGACGAGATAGTTATGCCTGATAAACCTGAGTCAAGTTTCTCAAAAACGCACTTCTAATGCCCATTCCATGCGGGTTTCTGGAGTCGAAACGACTCCAAACCGGAAAATCCAAAAGTCGATTTGCTATAGTGTGTCCGTCAGCACGAGCTGGCACCCGCTGTTTGACAGGTGAACAAGTCGCACAGAAAAAGGCCCGGAGCCGTGAAGCTCCGAGCCAAGGGTTATCCTCATGACAGATGGAGACTACCATGCCCAAGAGGGCAAAAGCAAAGCTGTCCAAGATGGAAATCGCGGACAACGAAGTGGTTCGCTGGACCGCCAAGCGCGATGCAGCGATCAAGATGCTCGGCAAGGCCGCTTACAATCTGCAGCGAGCTGAAAAGGCCAAAGCACGACTGGCCAAGAAGCTCCTCGCCGAGAAGATGCCTCCACCGAAGGCTTACTACGGAACCAACGATACTGGTCCGAAGCCGAAGCGGAAGGTGACGGTGCCAAAGCCGAAGGTGACCGAGACAACCGACATCCCCAATGCGGAGGTCTTCGGTGAGAAGCTCGAAGCAGCCATCAAGACCGAGCTGCAGGCGGCGAACAACCGGCTGGCAAGCGCCTGGAACGACTCCGTCAAGGGGCCGCTCAAGGCCAAAGGCGGAGAGCCTAGCAAGGAACAGGTCGCAGCCGAAAAGGCCAAGCGGATGAAGGCCGCCGGCTTCCATCCAGCGAAGCGCTAGCTAATCACATCCACTCCCCCAGTCTCGGTATAAACCGGGCCTGGGGGTTTTTCTTTGGCCATCCGCACAGCCAACAAGCGCTCGGTGAAATGAGCAAACAGTCGCGGATCAAACGACATCGAACTTTCAAACTGAACCAGACGCCTCAGTACCTCGGCTGTGGCAAGTAATAGCTCTCGCTCATCATCAGACATGCCGCATCCTCCAATGTTCCGGCAGGCACGAACGCACATCGGCAATAGACGTGCGCCGGGATCAAATCCTCCGCCTCGTCCAGCTCGTATGGGCCGCCCTCGCTGATATCCTCGCAAACGATGCAGACGAACTCATCCTCCGCTGTGAGCACATCGACGCCCTTGGGAAACTGCTCCTCAAGCGAACGCTGTGCCGCGCGGATGCGTCTGATCGTCCTGGCCGATGGTGCCTTCTTGCGCGAGCGCGAGCCTGGACCTTTCTTGCGCTTGGCGTCCATGGCATGGTCGTGCTTCGGTCCAGAGCGCTTGTGCTCCGGGATGATACCGACTCGCTTCACACCGGCATGCTGAAAGATGCTGAGCGTCGTGGTCGCATGCGTCTTGGCGATCATCCAATCGCCCATCGCCCAGGTGCGCTTGCGCATCGCCTGGATCACACCGGTCACGGCACCCATCATGCTCGTAGGCGTGGACTCGGTCCTCATCGCATCAGTGACAACCTGGGTGATCTGCTGCTGTGCATAACCGACAATGCGACGAAGCTCATTGACCGTCATGTCCTCCATCTGAGCCGCACGCGACGGATCGAGCACGCCGCTTGGTGTGTAGGAGTGAGCATGCCGTCGAGCGATCTCCACCGCACTGCGGATGAACGGTCGCGTCCAACTACCATCTAGACCGAAGACTTTCTGGTTAAGCTCCTGGCCGATCCAGGCCGCGAGCTGCTCCTCTTTGTCGCCGTGCGGGAGCTGCCCAATGCTGCGCAACCCGATCATGTCTCGGTTGATCAGCGCCTCACGCAACGAGCTTGCAAACCTGTGCCATCGACGATCACTCACAGTCCGCATCCGCTTGCGCAGATAGGCCGTCTTCGTTGGATCGTGGCTGGCGTCGAACATCATCGCTTCAAATCCAGCGTATCGATTGGCTGCGGCACCGCCCAGATTGATTCGCCGTCGTCGATTGCGATGTGCATCATCTTCGCATCTTTGTACTCGACCGGCTTGAAATCACCGTCCACGTAACAGATGAACGCCGTGTGCCCGTCTCGCAATGTGACCCGCTTAACTTCTGGCATGGCGTTTCTCCCAGAGGCTATTCACGGTGTCATAGAAATGCTTCCACGTCGGAACACCTTCCGGCACCTTACCTTCCTGGTGCTCACGTCGAGCAATCTCCGCCAAAGTCTCGTGGATAGCCACGAAGATCGCATCGCCTGATGGACTGCTCGATGCATCAACCCAGTGCGACATTGCATAGTCCGAAACTGGGTGATCGAACATCTCACGTATCAATTTTTCCTTGTTTTCCTTGCTCTCGAATTCACTAAGCTCTTTGAGGTCGTCCTTCATAACATCATTGAACTTGTGGTGCATGCTCTCATGGGCGATTGTCCCCTCGATATGCTTATCGCTTTGGTCCTGATTGTTACGCACGTATATCGTTATCTTGTTGTCTTTCCTGGATGTAGAGGCATAAGGTTGAATCATCCCGGCTCGTGTCATCTGTAAGCCGGTGTGATCATCGAACTTGAAATCATTGACAATGCGCGGATCGGCAACCTTCTTGACCAAATCCTTCACATGTGCCGTGAACTCCGCACTCGGCATTCCGGTATGATAGCGTGACGGCTTTGGCGACACTGGCGGCTCGACGATGTCAGTATTCTTCTGCGCCCAAGTGAACTTCTCGTCCTCGCTCATCTCGTTCCAGATTTGATCGAGCGTCTCATTAACTGATTCACTGAAATCCGGCGGCTCCAGATCGCCTGATATGAAATCGGCACGGTTGTTGAATGCCTCGGTAATCTGCTCTTTCAGATGCTCGCGTACGTCTCCGGTGAGGTGGCTAGAGTAGTCAGGCGTCGTAGCCGGTGGTGTCCCAGGCAATTCGAGCTGTCGCGGATCATGCGGCTCAGGTTTGTCACTCGGCTCCTGCAGCTTCTTGTCGTCGAACTTGACTTCCCATTTGTTGTAAGCCGTCTCTTCGATAGAGATCGCTTTGCGCAACTGATCATCGGTGTACGGAATCTCCTCATCCCGATTTTCCTTCCACCAGTCTCGCGCATCTGCTAGCGCCTCATCGGCCCAGTAATCACCTCTATTTCCACGCTCGCTATTCCACGAATCAGCAACCTGATTCTTGGCTTCGATCAACGCCTCACCGCTGTTGTGCCATTGCTCGATCTCGTAATCTAACTCTTTCTTATAATTCTCATCGCGCCACTCACGCTCGACTCGCTCCTGCTGCTTGCCGCTTAGCTCACCCCAGCTCTTCGGCATGCCCTCCTCACCGTACTTCAAGCTTTCGCTTCCGCTCTCGCCGCTCACGTACTGATTCCCTCTGAACGGATGGCCAGCTGCCTCATCGTGCAACAGCGCAAGTACATTTTCCTCAGTCGGATCGGGAACATGTGCGTGAATCGCTCCGATTAGAGCAAACAGTGCCGCACCATCTTCGTAAGCGCGAGCCAATTGCTCAAGCTCGCTCAACGCATCCTCGACCTTGCCAACCCACTTGTTCTTGATCAATGCACGTATTCCGGCTGCGCGCTTTGACAGATACTGCTGGTAATCCCACGGCTTGCCGTTTGCCCCATATTCCTGGCGTGCGATCTCTGTCGCCCACAATGCTGCCTGCATCTGACGTGGTTGCCAACCCATCTTATCGGCGAACGCTGTAACGACAGCCGTCAGAATTTTGTGCTGACCAGCACTGAGGCCACCGGTCTTGCTCTTGTAAAACCCAGCCTCGTTTTTCTCTGGTGGCGATAAAGCAGCCTCGTGCTGCTGTTTGAACATGAGCCGTCCCATCCAAATATCACCAGGAACAGCCGACGGGTCGCCAATCAGCGCACGATGAAAATCAGGAACCTTATCGCCTCTAAGCTCCTCACCGCGCTGTATGCGTTGCAGATTAGCGAGTGTTCCGGCCGGGTATCTTCCGACAACGCGATATGAGTCATCGAATTGTTTACCAAGCATGTGGTGCTGCATCGCTCGCAGCGCTTCACGCATATTCTGATCGCCTCTCATTCCAGGCGACGTTGCTGCTAAAAACTTTTCGAACAGAGGTTCATTCTCTCCAAACAATTCTTTTGCCAGTGGCCTATGTCTATCATACCAATCCTTTGCATCCTGAAACTGCTCCAGCTCCCGCATTGCGGTGTTAAGGTTTTGCCGCAGCTTCGTGCTCTCAACCTGCATGCTCTTGCGGCCAGCGAGCACCTGATTGCGCACTTCTCCTGCAAGCTTCTGCCAGCTCTCGCCATGCGGGCCGCCAGCAAAAGTCCAGCGCCCATGTGGATCGCGCGCCTGATCTGGATCAAAATCTAGGAAACCAATCGAGCTGGACGAGTCTATCTGTCTGGACTTTTTTTTTGAGCCTCCCATGCAGCATGGGCAACCGAAGAACCGCATCGCATCCCAGCTCCTGCGGACCTCGAAGTCCTCCGGCACGCGGCTCTCGTCCCAGTCACCGGCGTAGTGCAGATGACCCCTGCTGTCCGGTTTGAAATAGTGCATCTGCGCGAGCGGTGGAGCGTAAGCATGAACCGTCACATCACGCTTCTGCCCAGGCTCAGACGTACCGTACATTTGATGAATGTACGGAGCCTTGAGCTGAATTGTCTGATTAGTCCCCAGTATTTTGTCTCCGATTTTCGCTTCCAATCCATCGGCGCTCTTCGCTCGATCAAGATATCCAGACGGACTTTCATAGACTCGGTTGCCGACCTTGCCGCGCAGAACCGACACACCGACTTCCGATTCTAAGTGATCGTGGATGCTCGTGGAATACGACTTGCTCCACATCAGCAGCCACACAGTCGGCATGCCAACCTTCGCATCGCCCTTGTGCAGCAGGACGAAATCATCCTTGGTCGCGTCCGCGATCTTGAGTATCTCATCGCGGTGCGTCCGCATCAGCCACTCGGACAGATCGGCCGCGCCCTTCTTGCCGACCTCGCCTGCTACGCCGATGACGTGATCCTCGATTGCCTGCACGAGCTTGTCAGGCACGAGCGGTGACGCCTTCGCTCCGCCCGGAGGCTCGGTCCTGCCGCCGGTTGCGTAGCCGATTCCCTCTTGAGCACCGGACCCAATCCCGCCGCCATATCCAACAATCTCGCGAGCTGGTTCGCCGCCGCCAATGCCAGCTCGACCGAATGCCGCAAACTCGCCGCTCGAATGTCCTGGTGCCGATGCAGCTCGCGGCTGATCTGGATTGTAATCGAACCATCTACGATCAACCCCCTTGTGTCCCTTACCTCCGGTGTAGTCCTCGCCGAGATAAAGCAGATTGGTGATACTGGTATTGACACGCAGCACCTTCATCTTCGTGCCACTCTCAAGCGTGCCATTGCGTGCAGCGACTCCGATGTTTGCTGCCCAATTATGGTGACCGTCGAGGATGTAACCATCCCGGCTGATAAGGATCGCTCGGTTCATCAACTTGCGACGACCCTCCGGATCACTCTTTCCCTCTTTGTTGATCCCAGTCTCAATGAACTTCGCCATGCCAGCGACTTGCGCACCCTTTAGCTGATTCTGTGTTGCGCGCAGATGCGAGGCCAGCTCTTCTTCTGGCTTGATGCTGTAACCGGACTTCCGTAAATATCTGACAAAGCCAGATGTATCGTCCGGGAGCTGCGGCATATCCTCGCGTTTGATCCCAAGACCTTCCGCACAGAACAAGTTGGTGCCTTTAACGCTGACCTTGCAGAGATCGAAATTCGGGGCTTTCTCTCCCTTGGCAATCATGTCTGAAGCGACCTTGCCGAGCTTGTCGAGCAAGGTGGCGACCTCACGAGGCTGGTTCAACTCGACCTTGCGGCCTTCCCTTAATGCCTGGACAGCATCATCGACGTTCGTAGTGTGGATGACGCCCTTCTCATCGACCTTGGCTTCCTTCGAGTAGCCTTCACCAGGATGGTCACCCTCCTTGCTGCCGCCACCGCCTGTCGTCCACTTTCCTTGCGGATCACGCGGCTCGTTCGGATCGAAGTCGTGCGTCACATGCTGCGTCAACTGTTCGGTCGTGTAGTGGCTCAAAGCGTAGTTCAACCTGCGCAGCGAACGATGGAGAGAGTCTTCTTCCGCATCCATGCCAGCAGCGTGCGACAGCGCATGCATGCCGGTGACGTGCGACAAGGCATGGTCCAATCTGTTGACACACATCTGCAACAGTTTATGCGCGCCTTCCCTGCTAATTCCGAGATGTGGTGCCAGCCTGTGAATGGCATAGCCAGCAACCATCCCAGCCGCAGCCGCAGGAGCCACTGGTGATCCTAACGCAACCAAGCTAGCCCCAATCGTGCTGGAAACCAGAAGCTCCGACTCGTGCTTCACAAAATGCTCGGTCATGTGCGCGAGTTCGTGAAGCGTACTTCTGATGATCGACTGCGATTGCGGCGAACTGATAAACGCTTTTACCTTTGCCGCGTGACTGGCCTCGGCACCACCAATGCCACCAGTGTGCTGATTGCCGTGGAAAACATGGCCAGCAGCCTCATCCATCATGTGCCTCGCAACAGCAGCATGCAGATGCGCGACCTCGGGATCACCGCCCCTGCGGCTAGCTTCCCTGACTGCCTCGCGATAGCTCTGCGCCGCCATCGCATGCATCGCTCGCTTGTGCGATCCCTCCGGATGCTGCCGTGCCTTGCGCTCGTGGTGTGCGATCCGCTCTTTCCAGTGCTCCATACGCTTGCGTGCTAGAGCGCTGGCCTCGCGTGCCTCCTCGGTCCACGCATCCCCCATCTTGCCGCTGGCCCCGATGTCTTCCGGAGCAGGCTCCGCAGGCTCCTGGCCATAGCCACCACCGCCGCCGTTCATCGGGCCGCCATAGCCACCGGCATCCACCGGCTCTTCCGGTTCGCTGCCATACTCCTCGATGGCATCGTCGAAGCCTGGATAGGTGCCGTCCTCGATCAGTTGATTGACCACGCCCTCGCGCAACGCATCCTGATTGATGATCCCGATGGTGGCGTAGATTTGCGTGCTCTGCGCCTTGGCCAACGCGATCTTCGACTTGTCGTCGTCGCTGAGCTGCCAGAGCGGATTCCACACGTAGTTGATGTTCGGATCAGCCTTGCCCAGCGCGCTGCGCATCAAAACCTGATCGAGTATTCCCATGCGCGGGCCAATGTCGTTCTTCTGGATGGTCGCGCACATGTCGTAATAACTGCGCACATCATCCGCTCCGCCACCCGTGCTGCCACCCTGCAATCCCTTGCCGTACGCCTGACCAAACAAAATGCTGACCGGGATATTCGCGGCTCCAGCGATCAGCGTGAGAAACTCATGCAGGATCATGTCGAGGCCAGAGAACGGCGTGTTGACGCGCTCCCATTCCTCCTCCTTGTCGAGCAACAATGCCGAGATCACGCTCTTGGTCTGAGCTGACAATGCGAAGCGCTCGATCAATCGATCCTTGTATTTCTGCTCCGTCAGGTTGGTCGTCATGTCGGGTATCTTCACAACGTCCAACTTCGCGTCCGACACAAGCGCCGATATCGAGCTGTAGGTCTGCGTGAAACTGTTCATGACATCGACGACTGTCTGCAACACGCTGTCGCCCCAGCCACCGCCAAGCGGAGCCAGTCGCCAATCCGGTAATTCGTTCCCTGGAAGCTCGATCACGCGCGATGGATGAATCTGCGTGAGGCCAATGTTCGTCGGCACCGTACTCGGCATAGTCATCGTCTTGCCGCCGGATTTGAAGCTGACGACGTTCTGACTCTGCGGTCGTAACGCTCCTGGCGGTGGCAATGGCGGCTGACCTGGGATACTCGGCATCACCGTTCCAGGCTCACCCATGAAACCAAACATTGGCGTGGCAACAGTGTAGTAGGCTGCTCGCGTGTAATACGGGTCCATAACGTTATAAATACGCGGACCAGCATTCAGCTCCCAGCGATGCAAGACAACGACATACTTGAGACAACCCTTGCCGCATTTCTCGAGGTCGAGCGGCTGATCAGGTTGATTACCGTCATCCGCTCCGATAATCAGAGCGCCGCCGCCGTAGAGCCTCGCCTTGATGATCCACTGCTTGACCTTGCGCTGGAGATCGAGTGTCTTCTCGACTGTCTCAATCGACTCGATCTGCTGCTGAGACGCCTGCCATGAGCGCCACTCGCGCGTGATATCATCCGCTGGCTGATCGCAGATTTTGCGCGCCAGCCAATCACCTCGGTACATGTTGTCGAGCGTGTTGCGATCAAGCAGCGACAGAATGTACTGGACGCTCTTCGAGGGATCGACGCCCTGCATCCCCAGGCCACTGACAAAGTTCTGCAGCGTGTCCTTGAAATACCTGACGAAGCTCATCGCAGCCCCTCGATTGTCTACTGCTTCATTGGTGGCGGATCATTCGGCACCACTGGCCCACGGCGTAAATCAGTCTCATCGCGCTGCTTGTCGATCATATCCTTGTCGCGATAGAGCGCGCAGGCAAGATCGGTGATGCTGACAAACGGTCGCGCCGATTGCACAGTCGTCCTGCCACCTGGAGCTGGCATCTGAATCGCACTCGGCGGAGCGCCGTAACACAAGCGCTTGGTGAAATCCCCTTGCACGATCAGACCGAAATGACACGTCCCACAACGCTTTAGTTCTGCTGCCATCACACCAGCTCCTTCGGTGGCATCCGATAAGTGGCGCGAGCTACCTCCTGCAGGAGATCATCGACCATCGGGACGATCTCGACCTCCTGACGCCGAATCGGTCCCCAATGCCCATCCTCTCCGCCGAGCTTGCGCAGACCGACACCGGTCATCAGCACTGCAAACGCCGGTGAATACTTCGCCAGCCATTGGTAGTAGCAGCCATTGCCAGAGCCGTAGTTATCAAGATCGGCGCTATCCGGATGCACATCCTCGCTGAACGTCGGACGGAAACCATTCGGATCGCTCTTGAACTCCGCGAACAGATCATCGATCTCGCCAGCGCAGTTGTGCAGATTCCAGGACGATTGCATCAGGCCAGATTCACAGGTGTCGCTCTCCACATTCTCTGCGCTCATGTCGCGGCCTTCCCAATGATTGCCGCTCGACTCGCGCATGCCCAGCCCGATCAGCATCACGAACAGATGCCGCAACGTGTCCGGACCATCCTGCGAATTGTCCATCCCCTTGGAACGGAAGATGCTCGCGTACCACGCCAGCGCATCCTCCGAGGTGTCGCTGGTGGCCGCCTTCGACATGAGCACTACTGCCCCGTCGTCGTCATCGAGTCGATGGAGCGCAAGTGCGAACGTCTTGCACATCCCGGCGACGTAGCCCTCGTTCGCCTTGCCGCGCTCACTCCAATTGTACTGGAGCACGGGAGAGCTGCTCACAATCGCATCGATCTGCTTCGCCACCGCATCCGGAATGCCGTCGCCGCCGTCCTCCATCTTCCTGTCGAGGTCGTCGAGAGCTTCCCAGGTATTGTTGCCAACAACACCGTCAGCTCCACCAGGGACTGCCCAGGCACGTTGGAAGTTCTTCACGCCAGCCTCGGTGATCGGCCCGAATTCGCCATCAGCCGGAAGCCCAAGCGTCTCCTGCACGCTGACGACATACGGACCGCTGTCGCCCTCGCCAAGAACAGGACGGCCAGTCTCCATGTCGGGAGGTGGCTGCGTCGGCGGCTCTATCGGTGGACGCTCCCCTGGTGGACGCTCAGAGATTTCCTGCCCAGAGATCGACGATGCGATAGCGCTGCAGATCGCCTCGAAGTGCGCCTTGTACTGGTTAGAGTCGCCGGTGTGATCACAGAAGCAAGTCTCGATCAGGATCGCCGGCTCATGCGTGCCATTCAAGAACGCGAGATCAGACCGGTACTTCGCACCACGATTGGTGAACCCACCCGCATTACAGATCGCGGAAGACACATCCGCCGCCAGCTCCTGCTGCGAAACATAGAGCACCTCGGTGCCATGCGCGCTGTGATCATAGGCGTTGAAGTGAACGCTGACATCGAGGTCGCGCTGCTGGCGATTGTGCCAGTTCACAATGGTGTTGAGGTTGGTCGATTGATCATAGCTCGTGTTGTCGTGAAACTTCACGCAACCGAGCATCTCGGCAACGCGGTCAACGATCTTGCGCGCCTCATCAACCTCATCGAGCTGCGGCGGAACAGGGTTGCCGCGCGCTCCCCGGATGTGCTGGCCGTGACCAGATGAGATCGCGATCACCTTCGGCATTGGCTCCTCCTCATATCACACGCAGAAACACGATCACGGAGACGACTGCTAAGATAATCGCCACTCCCATGATCGCGAGAATGATCTCCACTTCTTTGTTGCTCATCGAGCAGTAAGCGTCCCGACATGAACCCCAAACATGAAGTTAGCTGCTGCAAGCAGCAAGCCGATCAGCACGATTGCGCCCAACACATACTTGACCGGGGCGACCCATACACCTCCGCCCATCTGAGTCGCCAGCCAGTCGAGCACAAGGTTGATGATGTAGAGGATGACGACCGCGACGATCACAGCAACGGCGAACCAGACAATGCCGAGCGGCGAGACGCTGATCCCACCAGCCATACCAAAGACAGCAGCAACCGTGACGATGAGCGCAATCAAGAGCAGAGCGCCGATGGCGATTTTGGCGATTTTGGCGAAAAAGCCGTCGGGTGAAACTCGGTCAATCGAGGCGAAGAAGATTCCACCAGCCGCAAGAATGGCGACGATGTCTATGAGGAACTGCACCAGACCTGAACCAGACATGGTGTCCTCCTATTTGCTCCCCAGCTCTGGCAACTTGAATTGCTCTATGGCTGGCTTGAACGGAATCGTCGGGAGCTGCGTGCGTCCTGGCACTACACAACGCGACAGTATCTCGGTGACGTGCTTCTGATACTCGAATTGGCTTTTCAGCATGTTGTCGCGAAACTCCGCGCCCTTGGATAATGCATAAAAGATAAACAATAACATCGCGATCTGCGCGAGGCTCAAGGCGAGCACGGCCGGCTGCGC
>Ga0066903_100002003_pt1 | contig 15552 bp, 18 predicted proteins | sample PanSoiMetaGPlot1_FD_67491 | JGI IMG/M metagenome (GOLD analysis project Ga0066903, IMG submission 67491) | Tropical forest soil microbial communities from Panama analyzed to predict greenhouse gas emissions - Panama Soil - Plot 1 (version 2) | ecosystem: Environmental > Terrestrial > Soil >... | reverse complement strand
GCCGGATCGGCCCAAGGCCTTCGCGGCCGGGCTAGGAAAGCGCGCTCTGGGGCCGCGACGCGTCCGTGAACTCGCGGAACTCGCCGGAGACGAGGTACGCGGTCTGCTCGCCGATGTCGACGGCGTGGTCGCCGATCCGCTCGAGGCAGCGCGAGACGAGCAGCATGCGCAGGCCCCACTCGTGGGCCGACGGGTCGTGCGCGAGGTCGAGGATCCGGTTGACGGCTCTCCGGTTCACGCGGTCGATGAGCTCGTCGAGCTCGACGAGCGAGCTCGCCGCCTCGATGTCGCGCTCGGCGAACGATCGCATCGCGACCCGGATCATCTCCTCGCAGCGGTCGCCCATGTCCTCGAGCTGCTCGGTCAGCCTCGGCTGCCCGGGCAGGCCCTCCGCGAGCTTGAGCAGCTTGGCGATGGTCACGCAGTAGTCGCCCATCCGCTCGAGGTGCAGGTTCACGTGCAGCAGGGCGAGCACCAGGCGGAGATCGACGGCCACGGGCGTCTGGCGCGCAAGCAGCGACTCGATCCCGCGCCCGATGTCGGCGTACAGCCGGTCGATCTCGTCGTCGAACTCGATCACCTCGGTCGCGAGCTCTACGTCGTCGGTCTCGAGCGCGTTGAGCGCGCCGCGCAGCGTGCGCAGGACAAGATCCCCTTCCTTCTGCACCTCCGCGCAGAGCGTGTCGAGTTCTTCGTGGAAGGTGACCCGCATCTCGGGCATTACCCGAACCGTCCGGTCACGTAGTCCTCTGTCCGCTTGTCGGACGGGTGGGTGAAGATCGTCGGGGTGTCCGCGTACTCGACCAGCGTCCCGGTGCGCCTGCCGTCCGAGACGTCGAGGCTGAAGAAGGCCGTCATGTCCGCGACGCGCGCCGCCTGCTGCATGTTGTGCGTGACGATCACGAGCGTGTAATCGCGCTTGAGCTCGTGCATCAGGTCCTCGATCGCCTGCGTCGAGATCGGGTCGAGGGCGGAGGCGGGCTCGTCGAGCAGGATCACGTCCGGCTCCACCGCCAGGGCGCGCGCGATGCAGAGGCGCTGCTGCTGGCCGCCCGACATCGCTAGCGCGCTCGTCTTCAGCCGGTCCTTGACCTCATCCCAGAGCGCCGCGCCTCGCAGCGCGCGCTCGACCCGCTCGGACAGGTTCCCGGGCATGCCGAGCTGCTTCGGTGCGAAGGCGACGTTGTCGAAGATCGACTTGGGGAACGGGTTCGGCCGCTGGAAGACCATGCCGATCCGGCGGCGCACCTCGACCGGGTCGACGTCGGCGCCATGGATGTCCTGGCCCTGGTAGAGGATCGTGCCGCCGACACGGGCGCCGGGGACCAGGTCGTTCATGCGGTTCAGGCAGCGGATGAAGGTGCTCTTGCCGCAGCCGGAGGGCCCGATGACCGCCGTGACCTGGTTCTTGAACACGTCCATGTCGACGCCGGCGAAGGCGAGCGTCTCGCCGTAGTTCACGGACAGGGCGTCGATGTCGAAGACGACCTCGCGCGCGACCGTGCTCTCGGTCGGCCTCGCCTTCAGATCGGGAGCGACCTCGATCGGGGCGATCTCCACGCGTGCATCTTCGCTCATCTGCATGTGTCGAGTGTGTCGGCCGCGTCGGTCGAGATGTTGTGAACAATATGTGTCGGGATGGTGAACCCTCCCTTTCCGTGCGGCTGAACACTGCAATGCTGGCCCGCGATGGAAGCCTCCTCCATCCAGGCGTCCGGTAAACCGCTCGAGTCTCGCCGCCGCATCGTCGACAAGTTCGGCGACAAGGTGTTCGCGGGCATCACCGGTCTCGCTGCCGCCGGCGGCATCGCGCTGATCGGGATCATCGTCTACGAGACGGTCGAGGGCGCGTGGCCCGCCATGCAGGAGTTCGGGCTCTCGTTCATCTGGGGCCGGACCTGGGACGTCGGCAAGGAGACGTTCGGAGCGCTGCCCTTCATCTGGGGGACGCTCTACACCTCGATCGGCGCGCTGCTGATCGCCGGACCGATCTCGATCGCGATCGGGCTCTACCTCGCCGAGCTCGCGCCCAGCGCCGTCCGGGGCATCGTCGGCTCGCTGGTCGAGATGCTGGCCGCGATCCCGAGCGTCGTGCTCGGACTCTGGGGCATCCTCGTCCTCGGCCCGATCGTCCAGAACAACATCGGTGGGCCGATCCACAGCGGCCTCGGATGGCTTCCGTTCTTCGGGTCGAAGCCGACGACGGCCGGCCTGTTCTCGGCGGTCCTGATCCTCACGATCATGATCACGCCGATCACCGCCTCGATCAGCCGCGAGCTGTTCACCCAGGTGCCGAGCGACATCAAGGAGGGCGCGATCGGCCTCGGCCTGACCCGCTGGGAGATGATGAAGGGCGTCATGCTCCCCTACACGCGGGGAGGCCTGATCGCTGCGCTCCTCCTCGGAGGCGGGCGCGCGGTCGGAGAGGCGATCGCCGTCACGCAGGTGATCGGCATCACGACGCACGGGCTCTCGGTCGACCTGTTCCAGACCGGCGACACGCTCGGCAGCCGGATCGCCTCGCAGTTCCCTGGCGCCTCGTCCGACCTGCAGAAGTCGTCGCTCTTCTATCTGGGCGTGATCCTGCTCTTCATGTCGCTCGTGACGAACATCGTCGCCCAGATCATCGTCCGGCGCTATTCGATCGACAGGCGGGCCTAGGTGGAAGCCGCTCGGCAGCCGCTCGGACTTCGCGCCACCGGCAAGACGCGCCGGCGGCTAGCGAAGAGCCGCGCCGTCGACGTCCTCGCCACGCTGGCGGCGGCCGGAGCGGTCGCCGTGCTCGGCTGGGTCGTCATCTCCGTGCTGCTCAAGGGCCTGTCGGCGCTCGACTGGGGGTTCTTCACTCAGAATGCCCCGACGTTCAACCCGACCGGGACGACGTCGGGCGGAGGCATCGCCAACGCCATCGTCGGCACCGCGATCATGGTCGGGATCGCGACCGTCATGGCGCTCCCCTTCGGAGTGCTGGTCGCGATCTACGTCTCCGAGTTCTCGCGGCCCGCGTTCGCGCGGGCCGTTCGACTGGCGCTCGACGTCCTCAACGGCATCCCCTCGATCGTGATCGGGATCTGTGTCTTCGTCCTGCTCGTCAAGGGGACCGGCTACAGCGGCTACAGCGGGGCTTTCGCGCTCGCGATCATCATGGTGCCGCTGATCGCGCGGGCGACGATGGAGGTGCTCGAGCTCGTCCCCGCCTCGCTCCGGGAGGCGAGCTTCGCCCTGGGCGTGAGCAAGTGGCGGACGGTGCTCAAAGTGCTGATGCCGACCGTCTTCGGGGGCATCCTCACCGGCGCGACCCTCGCCGTGGCGCGCGCTGCCGGCGAGACGGCGCCGATGATCTTCACCAACCTCGTCTACCAGAACAAGGTCTCGACCGACCCGAGCCAGGCGCTCGCGTCGATCCCCCTGACGATCTTCAACTACTCGGAGAGCTTCGACACGCATCTGAACGACCAAGCGTGGGCCGCTGCATTCGTGCTCATGTCCTTCGTCCTGATCTCCTCCTTGACGGCGCGCGCCCTGCTCATGCGCAGCCAGCGCAAGCTGCGCGGCCGCTGAGCCTTCTCCCGCGACTGTTCACCATCCCGTCACCAGAGCTTCACCGACGCTCAGCCCATTCGAAATCTGGAGCGGGGCAAGCTGGCACCGACCCCCGAAGCCAGTTGGAATCACTACGGACAAGGGAGAGGACGGCATGAAAAGCAGGTCTCTAGCAGCAAGCGTCGCGCTGCTCGCGCTGCTCGTCATGGCTGCGGTAGCCGCCTCGTCGGCAACCGCGACTAACAAGAGCCAGCGTGGAACGTCGCTGATCGGAGCCGGCAGCACGTTCGTCAGCCCGCTCGTGTCGCTGTGGTCCAAGGACTACCCGTCGAAGACGGGCGACTCGATCACGTACGGCGGCGGCGGCTCGGGCGCGGGCATCACGGCGATCACGAACAAGACGGTCGACTTCGCGGGCAGCGACGCACCGCTGACCCCCGACCAGGCCAAGGCCTGCGGCGACTGCGTTCAGATCCCCTGGGCGCTCGGCGCGACCGCGATCGTCTACAACCTCAGCGGTGCCAAGCAGGGTCTGAAGATGACGGGGCCGGTGTTGGCCCAGATCTTCCTGGGCGGCATCACGAAGTGGAACGCCCCTGCGATCGCCAGGCTGAACCCCGGGGCCAACCTGCCCAGCACCGACATCAAGGTCGTCTATCGTTCGGGCGCCTCGGGCACGTCCTACAACCTGGCCGACTACCTGTCCAAGGTCAGCCCGATCTGGAAGTCGAAGGTCGGCGTGACGACGACGCCGTCGTTCCCGACCGGCCAGGGCGCGAGCGGCTCGGCAGGCGAAGCCGGCACGGTGAGCCGCACCGACGGCGCTATCGGGTACGTGGACACGGCGTTCGCCGTCGCACAGCACCTCCGCTTCTTCTTCGTCAAGAACGCCGCGGGCAAGTTCGCGGGGCCTGGACTGCGCGGCATCGACGCGGCGGGCTCGACGATCACGAAAGGCTCGATTCCGGCGAACAACGAGATCCACATCGTCAACCCGGCGGCCAAGGTTCCGCTGGCCTACCCGATCTGCACGTTCACCTACGTGATGGTGCACAAGTCGTCGCCGAAGGCAGCGGCGCTGCGGCGCTTCATCTTCTACGCACTGACCGGCGGCCAGAAGTTCGCGCGGCCGCTCGTGTTCGGCAAGATGCCGCTCGCGGTGCTGTCCGCGTCCGAGAAGACGCTGAAGACCGTCACCGGCTAGCGCGAACGTCATCCAGAGCGACGGAGCCGGGCCCGGGCCCGGCTCCGTCCGTTCTAGGGCCTGTACTGCTGGTCGAGCTCCCTGACCGTGTCGATCCGTACGCGGATCCACACGCCCGATTCGAGCGGCTCGAACAGCTTGCGATGAGGACCGCCGTTGACGATCCGGTACAGCTCGGCGGTGGAGATCGGCGTGGCCGAGATGCCCTTGGTGCCCTGGTTCGTCAGCACGGTGACCTTTGCGTTCGGCGCGAGATAGTAGGAGTAGAGGCGGTGGCTCTCCTCGACCGTGTACACGTCGTTCGGCACGTCGGCGGAGCCGGTGTCCTGCTTTGCCGCGACGCTCGCCGTGAGGCCTGTCGTGAACATCGCCGGATCGAAGCGCATCACGTACTTGACTCCCGAGCGGGTCAGCTTCTTGATGTGTCCGTACAGCGCGAACTGCCCCGCCGGGGCCCCCGGCGGTAGGAGCAGGAAGTTGGTGGTCGCCGCGGAGGCGGTCGCGACCGCGCCGAGTGCGACCAGGCCGACGATCAGCTTCTTCATGTCGTCTCCTCAGATGGGCAGGGTGCAGCGGACATCTAACCCTCCCCCGGGGCGGTTGGTCGCATCAACCGTCCCGCCTGCGGCCGCGATCACGTGCTTCACGATCGCCAGGCCGAGCCCGGTTCCGCGTGAGGCGCGCGCCCGATCGGAGCGGTAGAAGCGCTCGAAGATCCGCGGCAGGTCCTCGTCGGGGACGCCGGCGCCGTCGTCCACGCCCGAGAGCACGACTTCGCCGTCCTGCGCACGAACCGTGAGCGTGAAGGTGGTTCCAGGCCCCGCGTAGCGGATCGCGTTCTCCGCGAGGTTCGTCGCCACGATCTCGAGCATCCGCTGGCGGATCGGGAGCTCGACCGACGCCGGGCAGTCGAGGACGAGCCGAACGTCCGCGGCATCGGCACGCTCCCTGAGGCCCGCGAAGACCCCGTCGAGCACGTGCAGCGCGGGCGTCGAGCCGAGCGAGACGACCGTGCGCCCCGTGTCCAGCTCGCTGAGGAAGAGCACGTCGTCGATCAGCTCGCCGATCTGCTGGACCTCCCCGCGCGCCTGGGCGATCAGCTCGTCCGGCTTCGCCCCGGCCAGCGAGAAGCTCTCGAGCAGCACCATCAACCGTGTCAGCGGCGTGCGCAGCTCGTGCGACACGGCAGCGGTGAAGCCGGCCCGCAGTTCCTCGTAGGCCGCGAGGTCGCCGGGCTTGCTCACGTAGAGCAGGGTCTCGCGGCCGCCTTCGACCTCGTAGGGGATCTCGAGCGGCGCCCGGCCGTCCCGGGATCGGAGCAGGCCCTCGGGCAGCGCCGCGCCTTCCTGCAGCCCTTCGAGCGCCTCGCGCGCGCGCCTGCTCGCGGCCACGACCCGGCGGGTCTCGTCGAGCACGACGACGATCTCACGGCTCTCCTCGATCAGCACGGCGGCACGTTCGGAGGCCAGGCGCAGCTCGGAGAGCTCCTCGCTCGGCTGCGTCTGCTCGCGTCGGCCGAAGAGTCGTGTCACGAGATGTTCACCCGTCGTTCACCGGATCGAGCGGCCACCCCGACTATCGTAGGTCTTGTGGCAAAGATCCTGATCGTCGAGGACGACGAGGTCATCGCCCGCGGGATGTCCGATCACCTGCGCGCGGCGGGCTTCGATCCGATCTCCGTCGGCGCCGGTGAGGTCGGCCTCGCGCGCCTGCGCTACGAGAACCCGGACGTGTGCGTCCTCGACCTGATGCTGCCGGGCGTGGACGGCTGGCGGCTGATCGAGACCGCCCGCAGCGAGGGGATCGGCACGCCGATCCTCGTCGTCAGCGCGCGCGGCACGGAGCACGACCGCGTGCACGCGCTCGAGATCGGCGCCGACGACTACCTGGTCAAGCCGTTCTCGATGAAGGAGCTCGTTGCCCGCGTGAAGGCGGCCGTGCGCCGTGGAGTCCGGGCCCAGGACACGCCCCGCGGGGACGCGATCGAGATCGAGGAGCTCCGCATCGATCCCCGCGAGGTGCAGGCCTTCGTCGCCGGCTCGAGTGCCGACCTCACCCCGACCGAGTTCAAGCTCCTGTACACACTCGCGCTCGAGCAGGGCCGCGTCGTCACCCGCGACGAGCTGCTCCAGCGGATCTGGGGCCGCCGCCAGACGCACCGGGACCGGACCGTGGACGTGTTCGTGCGCCGCCTGCGGGACAAGATCGACAAGCGCGCCCCGCAGCACACCTTCATCCAGACGCGGTACGGCGTCGGCTACAAGCTCGACCCGCAGCTCAAGTAGACCGGCTCTTCAGAAGATCCCGGATCTCGGTCAGGAGCGCGATGTCGGGCGGCATCTCCTCGGCCGGCTCCGCGCCGCGCCTGCGGCGCTCGGTGTAGTAGGTCATCGGCTTCACGACGAAGAAGAAGACGGCCGCGGCGATGGCGAAGAACGTGATCAGCGCGTCGATGAAGTGCCCGTAGTGGAAGACGCTCGAGTTGATCGTGAACGAGAGATCGTCGAAGGCCCCCTGGCCGCCGAAGATCGCGCCGATGATCGGCGTGATCCAGTCGGCAACGAACGCGGTCACGAGCGCGACGAGCGCGAGGCCGATCACGAACGCGACGGCCAGCTCGACGATGTTCCCGCGCAGCAGGAAATTCTTGAACTCTTGTAGCCAGGTCTGGAGCCGGGACATCCGTCCTCCCTCGGTCGCTTGAGGCGTATTGTCAGCGGTCGCCGTGGAGACCGCAATCGCCGCGCTGCACCTGCTCGCCGCCGCCGTGTGGGTGGGGGGGACGGTTGCGCTGGTCTTCATCGCCGTCCCGATGGCGCGCATGTTCGAGGGCGAGGACCGGGCGCGGGCGCTGCGCCGGCTCGGCAGCGGCTGGCGGCCTCTGGGCTGGAGCGCGCTGGCCCTTCTCGCCGGCTCCGGGCTCGTGCTGGCCGGCGAGGCGGGCGTCTTCTCGGGCGACGCGTCGGCGAGCTTCTACGCGGTGTTCGGGGTCAAGGTCGCGCTCGTCGCCCTGCTGGTCGCGGGCGCGTACGTCCACGACTTCGTCCTCGGTCCGGGACTCGCGCGGCAGATCCGCGAAGGCCGTCCCCAGACCCTGCGGAGGCCGCTCGTCGCCGTCGGCTGGCTCAACTTCTCGCTGACGCTGATCGTGCCCGTGCTCGGGACCGTCCTGGCGCATCTCGGTTAGGCTCGTGCCGTGCAGTACGCGTTCTACGGCACCGCTACCTCGGAGTCGCTCGACCGCTTCGCCAGGCTGATCGGTGGTGCTCTCGAGGGCGTCGGGTTCACGTCCACGAACGGCGACGCCGGGGACGCGAACCTCGTCATCAGCCTCCTCGACCTCGACGACCCGAAGCCGTTCCGGCGCCGGGGCAAGGGCACCTACGTCGTCGGCGTGTTCGAGCGGGAGAGCCATCCGGAGCCGATCGAGGAGTCGCTGCGTGCCGACTACCCGCAGCTCCTGCGCGGCCTCGCGAACCTCGTCCTCGACTACGTGCCCGGGCACGGCGCGTGGTTCACGACCATGGAGCGCGGCCACTACGGGATAACGGCCGACGACGACATGCAGCTCGCGCAGAAGGTCGTCGAGCGCCTGCTTCCGCTGGCCAGCTCGCGGCTCGTGATCGACAACGAGTTCCGCACCGACCTCGAGGAGGAGCTCTGGAACGGCGACGCTGTCACCGACTCGATCCGCGCCGCCGGCGTCCGCCTGCAGGAGCTCGACCTGCTCCCGAATCCGTTTCCGATCGAGGACCTGCTCACCGAGCGCGAGCTGCGGCACGTGAAGCGGCTCTACGGGATCGGAGGCCTCTCCTACGGCAACCTCTCGGCGCGCAAGGACGAGCGGCGGTTCTGGATGAGCGCGAGCGGCGTCGACAAGTCCCGCCTCGAGATTCCGGGTCGCGACATCCTGCTCGTCTCCGACTACGACTCGGCGAACGGCCGCATGGTGCTGAGCGTGCCCCCGAGCATCGAGCCCCGTCGGGTCTCGGTCGATGCGATCGAGCATTGGATGATCTACCAGGAGCACCCCGACGTCGGCGCGATCATCCACGTCCATGCGTGGATGGAGGGCATCACCGCGACTGACGTGAACTACCCGTGCGGCACGGAGGAGCTCGCCCGCTCCGTGGCCGAGCTCGTGCGCCAGGCGCCCGATCCCGACCACGCGGTCGTGGGCCTGCGCAACCACGGGATCACGGTCACCGGCCCGACCCTCGAGGAGATCCTCGACCGCATCGAGCCGACCGTGCTGCGCGAGATCCCGATGACGTAGCAGACACGGGGGAAACGAACGTTTCCCCCGCGTCAGGCGCTACTACTTCGTGACGATCAGCTTGCCCTTCATGCCCGCGGCCTCGTGGCCCGGGACCGTGCAGTAGAACGTATACACGCCGGGCGGCAGGTTCTTGTACGTCACCGTGGAGGTGCCGTTCTTGCCTACCGTCTTGCCCTTCTTCGTCTTGATCCCCTTGCCCTTGAGCGCGACGTCGTGCTGGAAGATCGACGAGGTGTTGACCATCGTGATCGTGACCTTCCCCGCCTTGGCCTTCAGGACCTTCTTGTTGTAGGCGAGCTTCGTCTTGTCGGCCGTGAGCTTCAGGCTCGTGCCCGCGAACGCCAGCGAGACGGCTGCGAGAGCCGAGGCGACGACGGCGGCGACCCCCACCAAACGCTTCTTCATCGAGCTCCTCCCCGTCCTGGGCTTTCCTGCGCCTCCGACGATACCCGTCTCGCGGGAGTCACGATCGGGCGAGCGCCTCGAGCGCGTCGACGGCGCGCGTGGAACCGTCGTCGAACCAGGCCGAGGCCCGCTGTGCGGCGGCCCTGAAGGAGGGGTCTCCGAGGAGCTCGAGCACCGCCTCGCGGAGCTCTCTCGCGTCCGCATCGGCAGAGACGAGCCTGCCTGCGCCCAACTGGGAGACCCGGTGCCCGTTCAGCGCCTGCTCGATCAGGTGAGGCAACACGAGCAGCGGCACGCCGGCCGCCAGGGCGCTCATCGTCGTCCCGCACCCCCCGTGCGTCACGCAGAGCGACGCTGAGGGCATCACCGCTGCATGCGGGACCCAGCGCCGGAGGCAGACATGCGTGGGAACCGGGACGTCGAGACCTTCTCCGGCGAGGACCAGCGTGCGGACGGGCAGGTCGGCGAGTGCTTCGACGACGTGGCCGAGTGCCACTTCCTGCCGCTGGTAGACGGTGCTGAAGCTGACGACGACGAGCGGGTCGTCATTCCCGGCCGGCCAGGGAAACGGGAACGGCTCCACGGGGTCGGGATCGGAGACCGGGCCGACGTAGAGCACGTCCGGAGGCAGCTCGCCGGTCGTGAAGTCCAGCTCGCCAGGCGTCAGCGCGAGCGTCAGGTCGACCCTCGCCTGGACGTCGCGGGTCGACTCGCCGTCGAGGACGTATCCGCCCCATTCGTCGTACCAACCTTTGAAGAGGCAGGTGACGATCAACGCCGTCGGCGTGCCGAGAGCGCTCGACGCGACCGTGGCGCCCGGGAGGTGACGGTCGCAGACGAAGGCGTCCGCCGGGCGTAGCTCCAGCTCGGCGGCGACGGCGTCGCGCCACTCGGGCCCGCAGAGGTACCGCGTGAACTCGCCGATCTGCTCGCTCAGGAGGAGCCCCCGCTGCGGCTGCCACTCGGCAACGACACCGGCGACGGCCTCGCATTCGGCCGGGACGATCGACGCGAGCGACGCGGGGCCGAGCACGCGGACGTCGTGGCCGCGCCGGGCGAGACGCTTCGCGAGCGCGACCTGCGGCAGCACCGTCCCACCGCCCTGCCAGAGCGCGAACAGAAAGCGACTCATGCGTGCCCCGCGAGGGCTTCGAGCGCCTCCAGGGCTCGATCGCTGCCGTCGTCGAACCAGTGCGACGTCCTCGCCGCGGCCGCTCGGAACGAGGGCTCGGCGAGCACCTCGACGACGTTCGCGCGGATCTCCGCTGCTGATGCGTCCGCGGGGACGAGCTTTCCGGCGCCCAGCTCGGAGACGCGGTGTCCGTTGAGCGCCTGTTCGTACATGTGCGGCATCACGAGCAGCGGTACGCCGTGCGCGAGTGCGCTCTGCGTCGTCCCACACCCGCCGTGCGTGATGCACAGCGAGGCCCGGGGCATGACAGCCGGGTGCGGGACCCAGCTGCGAACCTGGATCCGCTCCGGGGCCGGCCCGTCGAGGCTTTCGCCGGCGAGGAGCAGTGCGCGCACCGGCAGGTCGGCGAGGGCGTCGACGACCAGCCGCAACGCGACTTCCTGTCGCTGGTAGACCGTGCTGAAGCTGACGACGACGAGCGGATCGTCGTTCCCGACCGGCCAGGACTCCTCGAACGGCGGCACGGGCTCGGGATCGGAGACCGGGCCGACGTAGAGAACGTTCTCGGGGACAGGTCCCGCGTCGAAGTCGAGCTCCGCGGGGGTCAAGGCCAGCGTCAGCGCTGTGCGTGCTTGCACGTCGTCGGTGGACTCGCCGCCCAGGGCATAGGCGCCCCACTCGTGGTACCAGGCCTGGAAGAGGACGGCGCAGATCGTCGCGGTCGGCACGGCGAGGCTCGAGGCGGCTGCGGACGCGCCGGCGAGCTGGATGTCGCAGACCAAGACGTCCGGCCGCTCTCGCTCCAGCTCCGCGGCGACGGCGCCGCGCCACTCGGGGCCGCAGAGGTAGCGCGTGCCCTCCTCCAGCTGCTCGCCCACGAGGAGGCCGCGTCTCCGAACCCGCTCCGGGACGGGGTTGCCCTCGACGAACGAGTACTCCTCGTCGGTCCTTCCCGCCGCGAGCGACGGCGGGCCGAGGACACGGACGTCGTGGCCGCGGCGCGCGAGCCGTTTCGCGAGCGCGAGCTCCGGGAAGACGTTCCCCCCGCCCTGCCAGATCGCGAACAGGAAGCGGAGGCTCACGCGGGCGGCCGCAGTACCGCGAACTGGTCGGTGATCTCGAGGGCGCGCGTGTGGAAACGGTAGACCTCGGCGGGGCGGCCTCCGGACGGACCGGGCGGGCGCCGCTCGCCCGTCGGATCGAGGACGCCGCGGCGGAGCAGCACGCGCTTCAGGTTCGTCGCCGAGACCTCGTGCCCGAGCGCGGCCGTGTAGAGGTCGCGCAGCTCGGCCATCGTGAACGTCGGGGGCGCGAGGGCGAAGCCGAGGTTCGTGTAGGACAGCTTCGCTCGCAGCCGGTCGCGGCCGGCGAGGGCGACTCCGCCATGGTCGAAGGCCATGGCCGGCATCGCCTCGAGCGCGTGCCAGGCCGTGTCCTCGGGGACGGCGGGATCGACGTCGGCGGGGACGAGCCCCAGGTAGGCCGTGGCGAGCTGCCACTCGCGCGGATGTCGATCGGGATCGCTGAGCGTCTCCAGCTGTTCGAGGTGGGAGAGGTCGCGCACGTCGACCTTCGCAGCCAGGTGCCGGCGGATCGACTCCTCGAGCCGCTCGCCTGGCGCCAGGTAGCCGCCGGGGAGAGCCCAGCAGCGGGCGTAGGGGTCCTTCGCCCGCTGCCAGACCAGGACCTGGAGGACGCCGTCGCGGACCTGGAGCACGACCCCGAGCGCGACGTGCGCCGGCCAGCATGTTTTCGCCTGAGGGGCAGAAACACTGGTAGACTGTCGCCCAGGTTTTAGACTCACGGTCGAAAACTAGCACGATGACGGACAGACGAACAGGGTTGATCGTGGTCGGCGGCGGGATTGCCGGCATGTACGGCGCCCTGTGCGCGGCCGCCGAGACGAACGTCCTCCTGCTCACGAAGGGCCCGCTGCTGACGTCCGCCAGCTATCTCGCCCAGGGCGGCGTCGCCGCGGCGGTCGGCGACGACGACTCGCCCGAGCTGCATGCGGAGGACACGCTGCTGACGGGGCGCGGGCTGTCCCGGCCGAGCGCCGTTGCAGTGCTCACGGGCGAGGCGCCCGCTCGGGTGGCCGACCTCGTCGATCTCGGCGTCCCCTTCGACGACGATCTCGGTCTCGAAGGCGGTCACTCGCGCCGCCGCGTCGTCCACGCCGAGGGCGCGGCTACCGGCGCCGTCATCGCCCGCGTGCTCGCAGAGCGGGTGGTGGAGAATCCCCGCATCCGCGTGCACGAGGGGGAGCGGGTGCTCGAGCTCGTCCCCGGGGGAGTGCGCACCGAGCGGCAGGTACTCCGCGCGCCTGCGACCGTGCTTGCTACCGGCGGTTACGCCGCCCTGTGGAAGCGGACGACCAATCCGCCCGGATCCGTCGGGGACGGGATCGTCCTCGCCTACCGCGCGGGCGCCGCGGTCGCCGACCTCGAGCTCGTCCAGTTCCACCCCACCGTCGTCGCCGGCAACGGGCTCTTGCTCTCCGAGGCGCTGCGCGGCGAAGGCGCACTCCTGGTCGACGAGCGCGGCGAGCGTTTCACGGACGAGCTCGCCCCGCGCGATGTCGTGGCGCGGGCAATTGCGGCCCACGGCACGGCGCTGCTCGACCTCCGCGAGATCGACCGGAACCGCTTCCCGACGTTGATGAACGCGCTCGCGTCCCACGGCTTCGACCCGGAGCGCGACCCGATTCCTGTCTCGCCGGCCGCCCACTACTCGATGGGAGGGATCGTCACCGACCTCGACGGCTGCACCGCGGTTCCGGGTCTCTACGCCGCCGGCGAGTGCGCCTGCACCGGCGTCCACGGGGCGAACAGGCTGGCCTCGAACTCCCTGCTCGAGTGCCTTGTCTTCGGCCGACGGGCCGCGCTCACCGCCCTGTCTGACCCGACCCCGGCCTTGCAACAACTTGCTGCAAGGAACGACACGGCCGCGGTGGACGTCGTGACCGACGCATTGCGGGAGGAGATGTGGCGCGACGCCGGGCTGATCCGCGACGCCTCGGGCCTCGAGCGGCTGGCGCGGACGCCGCACACGCTCGGGCGGTTGATCGCGAAGAGCGCGCTTGCGCGGCGCGAGAGCCGCGGTGGGCACTTCCGCACCGACTTTCCGTTCGAGGACGAGGCGTTTGCCGCGCACACGATCATTCGCGCAGATTCCGGCGAGCGCGTGGAGCTCGAGCGGTGGAGCTGACGACGACCGACGTCAGGGCGTGGCTCGCCGAGGACGTGGGCGCCGGCGACGCGACGACGCTGTCCGTCATCGACGAACGCGCCACGTGCGAGGCCCGAATCCTGCTCAAGGAGCCGGGGGTCGTCTGCGGCCTGGCCGTCGCCTCCGCGGTGTTCGCGGAGCTGGGGGCGCAGCTCGAGCCGCTGGTCGCGGACGGCGACCTCGTCGACTCAGGCGCGATCGCCAACGTGTCAGGGCCCGCCCGCGGCGTGCTGACCGGCGAGCGGCTTGCGCTCAACCTGCTCGGCCGCCTGTCCGGCATCGCCACGCTCACGCGGCGATTCGTCGACGCCGTGGAGGGGACCGGCGCGACGATCCTCGACACTCGCAAAACGACGCCGGGGCTACGCGAGCTCGAGAAGCAGGCCGTCCGCTGCGGTGGCGGGACGAACCACCGCTTCCGACTCGACGACGGCGTGCTGATCAAGGACAACCATCTTCGGCTCGCCGGCTCCATCGCCGACGCCGTCACCCGCGCCCGCTCCACGGGCCTGCCGGTCGAGGCCGAATGCGACACGCTGGCGCAGGTCGGCGAGGCGCTCGTCGCGGGCGCCGACCGGATCCTGCTCGACAACATGACGACCGCCGAGCTCTGCGACGCGGTCGCGCTCACGAACGGCCGCGCCGAGCTCGAGGCGTCGGGCGGCGTCACACTCGACACGGTCCGCGCGATCGCCGAGACCGGCGTCGACTTCGTCTCCGTGGGCGCGCTCACCCACTCGGCGCGCTCGCTCGATGTCTCGCTGGAGGTTCTGTGACCACGATCGAGATCACCCGCATGCAGGACGAGGTCAAGGCGCTCGCGCGCGAGCGCGGCGCGGTGATCCTCGCCCACAACTACCAGGTGCCCGAGGTACAGGACGTAGCCGACTACGTCGGCGATTCGCTCGGCCTGTCCCGCGAGGCTGCGGCCACGGACGCCGAGGCGATCGTGTTCTGCGGCGTCCACTTCATGGCCGAGACGGCCGCGATTCTCTCGCCCGAGAAGACGGTGCTGATCCCGGACCCCGACGCAGGCTGCTCGCTGGCCGCATCCATCACAGCCGACCAGCTCCGTGCCTGGAAGGCCGAGCACCCGGACGCGGTCGTCGTCTCCTACGTGAACACGACTGCCGAGGTCAAGGCGGAGACCGACTACTGCTGCACATCCGGGAATGCGAAGGCGGTGATCGAGGCAATCCCTGCCGACAGGGAGATCCTCTTCTGTCCGGACATGTTCCTGGGCATGTGGCTCGAGCGCGTCACCGGGCGAAAGCTCAACGTCTGGCTCGGCGAATGCCACGTCCACGCCGGCATCCGCCCGGCGGACGTCGAGCGCTGGCAGCGCGACGCACCGGACGCCGAGCTGCTGGTGCACCCGGAATGCGGCTGCGCCAGCCAGTGCATGGCGTTCGCGAACGGCCGCACGCACATCCTCTCCACCGAGGGCATGGTCAACTTCGCCAAGCAGTCGCCCAAGGAGCGGTTCCTGGTCGCGACCGAGACCGGCATCCTCCACCGCCTGGGCAAGGAGGTTCCGGGCAAGCGCTTCGAGGCCGTGTCCGAACGGGCGATCTGCCGGTACATGAAGATGATCACGCTCGAGAAGCTGCGCGACTCGCTCCGCGACTGGAAGCACGTGGTCACGGTCGAGCCGGAGATCGCCGACCGCGCCCGCAGCGCGATCGAGCGTATGGTCGCGATCACCTAGAAGTCGAGCCGCAGCTCCAGCTCGAGCTCGTGTCGGCTTCGACCTCGAGCGCC
>Ga0066903_100002001_pt1 | contig 15557 bp, 14 predicted proteins | sample PanSoiMetaGPlot1_FD_67491 | JGI IMG/M metagenome (GOLD analysis project Ga0066903, IMG submission 67491) | Tropical forest soil microbial communities from Panama analyzed to predict greenhouse gas emissions - Panama Soil - Plot 1 (version 2) | ecosystem: Environmental > Terrestrial > Soil >... | reverse complement strand
GGAAACGCCATGAAGATCTGCAGGCCGCTCATGGTCATGACCGTGAGGCTCACGGCATTCACCCAGTGCGTCAACCTGACGAGGTACGGATGCTCGCGCGCCGCGAGCTCCTCGCCGTCCCCGCGCTCGATCGCGACGACCGTCACCGGCAGACCGGACCGTGTAGGCCGCGTGAACCTCATATGCCGGCGTACCAGGAATACCCCTGGTCCTCCCAGAAGCCGCGCTCCGCACGAAGGACGTTGGTGACGCGCAGCGAGTAGACGTGCTTGCTCGACTTGTAGCCGAGTTTGATCGGCAGGTGCAGCCGCAGCGGCGCGCCGTGTCCCGCGGTCAGCGGCCGCCCGTACATCTCGTAGCACGCCAGCGTTTGCGGATGGAGGCAGCTCGCCATGTCGAGCGACGAGTAGTAGTCGTCCAGGCATCCGACTTCGACGAAACGCGCTCGCGGATCGGCGCCCACCAACGCGAGCAGATCGGCCAGTCGCGCGCCGCCGAACGTGCCGATGACGTTCCAGCCTTCGACGCAGATGTGGCGGACGTTCTGCACGACCTTCGGCAGCGCCATGATCTGCTCCAGCGTGTAGTCGCCGGGTTTGGAGACCTGGCCGTCGACCGACAGCCGCCAGCCCTCGAGATCGGCGCGCGACGGTTCGAACTCCACGAACCGGTTCAGGGGAAAGCGCTCGAACGGCGTCACGTCTGCATCGGCGTACGTCGGCGCCATCCTCTCCGGGCTGAACGCCGATTCGCCGGCCCGATCGCTCAGCGAGAGGCCCGCGCGAATCACCGAACCGCGGATGCCGGGTGCGGCCAGCGCGGCCAACGGCGCGAGCGGCGCCAGGGCCAGCAGCTCGCGACGGCTCATGCGGCGAAACGCGCGGCCGGTGATTCGCCCGGGTGAGGTGCTCATGGCCGTCAGGGCATCAACACTTTGTCGATGACGTGGATCACGCCGTTCGACTGATTGACGTTGGCGATCGACACGGTCGCAGTGCCGCCCTTGGCGTCGGTGATCGCGATCATGTCGCCGTTCATCGAGAGCGTGAGCTCTTCGCCCTGCACGGTCTTGAGCATCGCCTTGCCCTTGCCCTGCTTGATGAGGCGCGCGAGCGCCTGTGAGTTCAGGCGGCCCGGCACGACGTGATAGGTGAGCACCGCCGTCAGCGTGCCCTTGCTCTCGGGCTTGAGCAGCGTGTCGACCGTGCCGGCCGGCAGGGCGGCAAACGCCGCGTTCACGGGGGCGAACACGGTGAACGGCCCGGCGCCCTGCAGGGTGTCGACGAGGCCCGCCGCCTTGACGGCCGCGACGAGCGTGGTGTGATCCTTCGAGTTGACGGCGTTCTCGATGATGTTCTTGTTGGGGTACATCGGCGCCCCCCCGACCGTCACGGGCTTCTGCGCGTTCGCCGTTCCGGCGAGCAGCGCGACGGCACACAGTCCAAGCGCAAAGATCTTCTTCACTGTTCGTCTCCTCGTGTCCGGCACGTCCCGAGCGCCGCTGTCCGGCGCCCTTCTCCGTGCGAACTCTCCTCCCTCTACGCGCCGGATCGCCGGCCGGATGTTCACATCCGTCGGCCCGCCCCGGCCGTAGAGAGGAGAAAGAGAAGACAAGAAGACACGACGATGTCGTCTGGGGGGACCTTCAGCAGATCCGGCCGCGCGGCGCGGCGTCGGCCAGGGCGGGCTCCTGAAGATCCCACTGCGTCTGCGCCACGACGGTGTACTTGTTCAGGTAGTACGACAACGCGCGCGGACTGAGGCCGAGCAGGATGGCGGCGTCGCGCTTCGAACCCGACAGCTCCAGCGCACGGCGGATCGTCTCGCGCTCGACCCGCTCGAGGTTCTCCCGCAGGTTCAGCGAGGGCGGCTGCGCTGCGCGCGCGGTCCGTGCGCGCTCGATCGTGACCGACTCCCGCGTGAGCGCGGAACCAGTCGTCAGTACGACGGCGCGCTCGATCGTGTTCTCGAGCTCGCGCACGTTGCCGGGCCAGTCGTGCTCCTGCAGCATTCGCACGACGTCGTGCGTCAGGCTGTCGATCAACCGGCCGCACCGCGCCGCGTGCTTGTCGACGAAATGTTCGGCGAGCAGCGGAATGTCGTCCGCGCGATCGCGAAGGGGAGAGACGACGATCGGGATCACGTGCAGGCGGTAGTACAAATCCTCCTGGAACCGGCCTTCGTCCACGAGCTGCGCGAGGTTGCGGTTGGTGGCGGCAATCACCCGGACGTCTACGTGCTCGGGCCGTTCGGCGCCGAGCGGCTCGACCTCGCGTTCCTGCAGGACGCGCAGCAGCTTCGCCTGCAGGCCGGGGCTCATCGTCCCGATTTCGTCGAGAAAGATCGTCCCGCGGTGGGCCAGCGAGAACTTGCCGCGCCTGTTCGCCACCGCGTCCGTGAAGGCTCCCCTCATGTGGCCGAAGAGCTCCGATTCCAGCAGCGCGTCGGGAATTGCGGCGCAGTTCACACGGACGAACGGCATACTGCGCTCCGCACTGCAGTGATGGATGGCGCGGGCGACGAGCTCCTTGCCGGTTCCGGTCTCGCCGGTGATGAGCACCGTGCTGCGGGCCGCCGCCACCTGCTCGACCCGGCGGATGACGTCGGCGATCGCGCGGCTCCGCCCGACGATCCCGTGTCGATCGCCGCCCGGTCCCGTCCAACGGCTAGCCGCAGACTTCACGAATCTCCTCCTGCACCGGCGGCAAGCATGGCCGCGGGCCGGCCCAACGCGCGATGGAGCGTGCGGCGCGCGCACGACAGGCGTGACGCCGCGACATCGACGGAAATGCCGAGCACGTCGGCCATCTCCGGGTACGACAGATCCTCGAGATCACGAAGGACGATCACCTCGCGAAGCGGCCGCGGCAGGCTGGCGATCGCGCGTCTGATCGCAGCGCCCGGGGATGCCTCGCGTCGACTCGTCCCGGGCGCGGCGGGCCCGCGCTCGCGGCCCCGCCACCCCGAACAGGTGCGGTAAACGATCCGGAGGAACCAGACGCGCGCGTCAGCCCCGGCAAGGGTATGAAGTTCACGGCGCGCGCGGCGCGCAGCCGTTTCGACGACGTCCTCGGCGTCAGGAGGGGAAGCGAGGAGCCACAGCGCGAGCCGGTACGCCGAATCCAGGTGGGGCAACACGACGTCCTCGAAGCCCGAACGCATGGCGCATATCACCTATGGTCGATCTGACTCCCGTATCTCGTTGAGCACGCGCGTGATGAACGTGAACATCTCGTCGACGGACTGAAACCGGGTGGAACGATATGAGGCGATGTGCTCGATCCGGCCTTCCACTCTCCCCGCCTCGACATCGGTACCTTCCCGGAACTGGATGACGAACGCCGCCCTCGATTGCCATCCTTCCATCAACAAGGGACAATACGGTCCGCCCGCAGTCCAAGTCATAGTGCTGCGGTAAAGCTTCGGTAAGAGCAAGCTCCCGGTGCCGGACGAACGCCGCATTCATTTCGCTCCGTTCGCGCTCGATCTCGTGAACGAGTGTCTCTGGAAAGGCACGCTGGCGATCAAGCTTCGGCCGAAGGCGTTCGCCGTTCTCGAGCATCTGCTCTCGCATCCGGGTCAGCTGGTCACGAAGGAGGATCTGCTCGCGGCGGTCTGGCAGGACACCTTCGTCGGCGACGCCGTCCTGAAGGTCGCCATCCAGGAGATTCGTGGGGCGCTCTGCGACGATCCGAAGATGCCCCTCTTCATCGAAACGGCTCATCGGCGCGGGTACCGGTTCATCGGCAGGCTGGGCGCCGGCGGAACCGTCACCGCGCCGCCGCGGGCGGACGAGCGGCACGAGGCGCCGCGCGCGTTCGTCGGCCGCACCCAGGCGCTCCTGCGTCTCGGTCAGCGCCTCGAAGACGTTCGACACGGCAGCCGCCGCGTCGTGTTCGTGACGGGTGAAGCCGGCATCGGCAAGACGGCGCTCGTCGACGCTTTCGCTGCGGGGATGGCACGAACGGGCCTCCGCGTCTGCAGCGGGCAGTGCCTCGAACAGTACGGCATGAGCGAGGCGTATCTCCCGGTACTCGACGCCGTCAGGCAGCTCGGTCGCGAGGACGCGCACGCCGTGGACGTGCTGCGCGCGCACGCGCCGATGTGGCTGAGGCAGATGCCGTCGCTCATCACGCCGGCGGAGCGCGAGGCGTTGGCCCGGGAGGCGACCGGCGCGACGCCCGAGCGCATGCTCAGGGAAATGGGCGACGCGCTCGAGGCGCTGGCGGCCGACGCACCGCTGGTGCTCGTCCTCGAGGACCTGCACTGGAGCGATTTCTCCACGCTCGATCTGATCTCGTACGTCGCCCGGCGCCGCGGGCCCGCGAAGCTGCTGGTGCTCGCCACGTACCGTCCGGCGGAACTGGTGGCCAGCGGCCATCCGTTGAAGACGGTGAAGCAGGAGCTGCTCGCCCGCCAGCAGGGCGAGGAGGTGGCGCTCGAGTACCTCCCCGGCGAGGCGGTGGCCCAGCACCTCGCCGCGCGGTTCCCCGGCCACCACTTTCCCCGGGGGCTCGCCGCGCTCATCCACGAACGGACGGAGGGCAGTCCGCTCTTCATGGTGAACACGATCGACCATCTGCTGGCGGAGCGCCTGATCGAGGCGCGCGACGACGGGTGGCGCCTGACGGCGGCGCTCGACGCCGTGAAGGTCGGTGTGCCGGATTCGATCCGCCAGCTGATCGAGACGCAGATCGATCGTCTGGACGCGCGCGATCGGCGCATCCTGGAGGCCGCCAGCGTCGCCGGCGCGGAGTTTCACGCCGTCGCCGTCTCCGCCGCGCTCGACGAACCCGTCGCCGCCATCGAGGCGCGCTGCGAAGAGCTGGGGCGTCGGCATCAGTTCATCCGCGAATGCGGCGTGCACGTCCTCCCGGCCGGTGAGGCGGTGAGCCGCCACGGGTTCATCCACGCGCTCTACCGTCACGTGTTCTACGAGCGTCTGCCGGCGTCGCGCCGCCTGCAGTTCCACCGCAGCATCGGACGCCGCGGCGAAGAACTGTACGGAGACCGCGCGCACGAGATCGCCGCCGAGCTCGCGATGCACTATGAGCGGGCCGGCGACCCGCGCAGCGCGGCGCGCTTTCTCCACCAGGCTGCGCACAACGCGATCCTGCGGTCGGCATATCGCGAGGCGATCGCGCTGTCGCGCCACGGGCTGGCGCTGCTCACCACCCTGCCCGACTCGGACGAGCGCGCGGCGCTGGCGCTGAAGCTCCACATCACGCTCGGCGTGCCGCTCATCGCCACTGAGGGCTACGCGGCGCAGGAAGTCGGCCGCGTCTACAAGAGCGCGCGCGCCCTGTGCGAACGGCTGGGAACCGTGCCGGAGCTGTCGCAGGTGCTCTGGGGACTGTGGACGTTTCACATCCTCCAGGCTGAGATGTCGACGGCGCTCGGTCTCGCTGAGGAACTGCTGCGGCTCGGCGAGCGCGCGGTCTATCACGGCGTCGCCATGCGCGGGCACTGGACGATGTCGATCACGTGTACGCACCAGGGCGAATTCCCGCGTGCGCTCGAGCACTTCGAGCGGGCGCTCTCGCTGCACGATCCCGAGCGCTATCGCGAGCACAAGTTCCTGGACGCCCTGAGTCCGGAGGTCGCCCTGCGGTGCTTCGCCGCGTGGTCGCTGTGGTTCACCGGCCGCCCCGACAGCGCGGTGGCCTGCGTCGAGCAGGCCGTCGCGTTGGCGACGAGCCTCTCGGAGCATCACGGCCTCGCGCACGCGCTCGTGTTTGCTGCGATCGTCCATCAGCTCCGCCGGGAACGTCCGAAGGCGAAGCACTACGCCGACATGGCGACGTCGGTCTCGGTCGAACACGGTCTCGTGCTCTACGACGCGATGGCGCGCATCGTCGGCGCGTGGGCCGCCGGCGATCGCCGCGGCGACGCGGACACGCTCGAGCAGATTCGCCGGGGCCTCGACGCCTGGCACGGCACGGGCGCGCGCCTGATGCGGCCGCACTTCCTGTCGCTGCTGATCGACGCGTCGGATCCCGCCACCGCCGGAGACATGGCTCTCGAGGTGCTGAACGACGCGCTGGCGACGGCGGAATCGACCGGCGAAGGTGCGTACGACGCGGAGCTCCATCGCCAGAAGGGCGAGTGGCTGCTCGCGCGCACGCCCGCCGACGTCGACGCGGCCGAAACCTGCTTCGAGCAGGCGCTCGCCGTCGCGCGGCGTCAGGGCGCCCTCTCGATGGAGCTGCGGGCGGCGCTGAGCCTCGCGCGGCTGCGTCAGCGCCGCGGCGGCCAGGCGGCTGTTCACGATCTCGTCGCGCCGATCTACGCACGGTTCGAGGAAGGATTCGAGACGGCCGACATGCGTGAAGCGCGAACGCTCCTCGATCTCCACGCGGCGCGGTAATACGGCCCACGACTGGTCGGTGCGCCGGTATACTCAGCCGCCATGAGTCTCGTACGGGCGCTCAGATCCCTGTTCCGGGGAATCTCGCGACTCCTCACGGCCCTGGTGTTGATCATCGCGGCGGTCGGCATCATCTGCCGCGTGTCGGGGTCCGCGCGGGAAAAGTGGCCGGCCGATCAGGCCGCACCTAAGACCGGACGGTTCGTGTCCGCCGGCGACGTGAAACTGTTCGTGCAGGAAGCCGGTCCCGCGAAAGGCACGCCGATCCTGCTCGTCCACGGGACCGGCGCGTGGAGCGAGATCTGGCGTGAGACGATGACCGCGGTCGCGCACGCCGGTTTCCGTGCGATTGCGATCGACGTCCCGCCCTTCGGGTATTCGGGCAAGCCCGCCGGTCCGCCCGAGTACAGCCCCGCGAAACAAGCCAAACGCATCGCGGCCGCGCTCGATGCCCTCGGCCTCCGCAAGGTCGTCTTCGTCGGCCACTCGGTGGGGGCGAGGCCGACCGTCGAAACGGCGCTGCTGGCGCCCGAGCGCGTCGAGCGCCTGGTCCTGGTCGATCCGGCGCTGGGCTTCGGCGCGGAGGGCAGCACGGCGTTTCAGCAGAACGATCCGTCGCTCGTCGTGACGGCGTTCTTCGCCGTTCGCGAGGTCCGCAACGCCGCGTTGTCCGTCGTCGCGACCAATCCGCTCACGACTCGAGCGCTCTTCAAGACGTTTGTGAGCAATGCGGCCGCGGTCACCGATGCGCGAGTCTCGATGCTCCAGCAGCCGCTCGTGGTCGAGAACATGACCAACGCGCAGGGAGACTGGCTCCAGTACCTGATGGAATCGAAAGACGACTCGCGCGTCAGCGACTTCAAGAACTTCGCGAAGCTCACGATGCCCGTGATGCTGATCTGGGGCAACACCGACACCGTGACGCCTCTCTGGCAGGGCCGGCAGCTGCAGAAACTGATTCCCCACGCTCAGCTCTCGGTGATGGACAACGTGGGACACATTCCCTACATCGAGAACGCCAAGGGGTTCAACGACACGCTCGTCCAGTACTTGCAGACCAGGCAGTGACGCCCGCACGGTTTTTCGCACTGATGTCGGCGGCGGTCCTCGGCGCCGCGCTGCCGGCATCGTGCGCGCGAGAGGCGGCGGCGCCGGCCCGGGTGCAGGTCCGTCCCTGCGCGGCAGACGCCGGCCCCGCGTTCGGCGGCGCGGAGTGCGGCAGCGTGCGCGTGTACGAGAACCGGGCGGCTCGGACGGGCCGGACGATCGACGTCGCGTTCGCGCGCTGGCGCGCGACGTCCGCCGCGGCGTCGGGCGCGTTGATGCTGCTCGCGGGCGGACCCGGCGCCAGCGGCAGCGACGTCGCGTTCGACGTGGACGGCTGGGCGCGGCCGCTCCGATCCTCGACGGACATCGTCGTCGTCGATCAGCGCGGCACGGGGCTGTCCAACGCGCTCGACTGCCCGGCCGACGTGGAGACGTCGCCGGCGTCGAGCTTCGGACATCTCTTCGACGACGCGTCGCTCGGGAGATGCCGCGCGGCGCTCGAATCACGCGCCGACCTGCGCCTCTATACCAGCAACGACGCCGCCGACGATCTCGACGACGTCCGCGCGGCGCTCGGCTATGAGAAAGTCTCGCTCTACGGCGGCTCGTACGGGACGCGGCTCGCGCAGGTGTACATGCGGCGGTTTCCCGAACGCGTGCGTGCCGTCGTGCTCGACGGCGTGATGCCGCTCGACATCAAGGCGCCGCTCACGTACGCCGCCACGGCGCAGGGCGCGCTGGATCGCATCATCGCGGCGTGCGACACGTCCGCAGCGTGCCGCGCAGATCACCCGTCGCTTGCGGCAGACACGCGCGCGCTGCTGGATCGATTGGCGTCGGGGCCGGTCGCCACGTCCGTGACGCCCGCGGGGCGGACACCGGTGCCCGTCGCGATGAGCCGCGGCGACCTCGGCTACGCGCTCCGCGGGATCATGTACGGCGCGGACGCCGAGCGCACGCTGCCGGACCTGATCGCGCGCGCCGCGGCGACCGGCGACCTCAGCGCGCTGGCGCAACGCTACTGGCGGCGCGCGGTGTTTTTCGACGGCGGGGCGTTCGCCACAGGGCTGCACCTGTCCGTCCTGTGCGGGGAAGACGTGGCGTTCATCCGCGACGCTGACGTCGATCCGGCCACCGCGCACACGTTTCTTGGCCGCTATCTCGTGGACGAGTACCGGCGCGCCTGTGCACACTGGCCGACGGCGTCGGTCCCGGCGGAGTTCGCGATGCCGGTGACCTCCGCGATCCCGACGCTGTTGCTCTCGGGTTTCTTCGATCCGGTCACGCCGCCGGCCTTCGGCGACGCGGTCGCGAAGACGCTGACCGTCTCGCGTCACGTGGTGTCGCCGCACACCGCGCACGGCTCCGTCGGAGGCTGCGCGGCGGACGCCGCGCTCTTCGTCCTGAAGACCGGCACGCTCGACGGTGCGCCGGAGGTCTGCCGATAAACCGGCTAGATCTTCTGGTCGTACTCGCCGACGTGGCCGGTGGCCTGCAGGCGGCGATCGATGTCGGCGAACATCCCGCGCATCATCGCCTCTGACGTCGGCGACTCCGTGACGACGACGAGCGACGGCTTGTTGGACGAGGCGCGCACGAGGCCCCACGTCCCGTCGGTCAGCGTGACGCGGACGCCGTTCACGGTGACGAGATCGGCGATCGGGAGATCGCAGATCTTCTGCCCCTGCGCCTTCGCCGTGCCGTACTCCTCGGTGATGTCCTTCACGACCTGATACTTGTGCGTCTCGTCGCAGTACGGCCCCATCGTGGGCGACTGCCACGTGTGACGGAGCGAGGCCCTGAGCTTCGAGAGCGGCTGGCCGGCGTCGTCGAGCAGCCGAAGGACGCGGACGGCCGACACCAGCCCGTCGTCGTAGCCGCCGCCGACGGGCGGCGCGAAGAAGAAGTGCCCGCTCTTCTCGAATCCGGCGAGCGCGCCCGTTTCGTTCAGCCGGCGCTTCAGGTACGAATGCCCGGTCATCCAGTACTCGACGCTGCTGCCGTTCTTCGTGAGCACCGGATCGTCCTGGAACAGCCCCGTCGACTTCACGTCGACGACGAACCGGCTGCCCGGATACTCGCCCGACAGCTGGCGAGCGATCAGCAAGCCGATCTTGTCGCTGAAGATCTCCTCGCCCTGGTCGTCGACGACGCCGACGCGATCGCCGTCGCCGTCGAACGCGAGCCCGAGATCCGCCTTCTGTTTCCGCACCTCGGCGACGAGCGCGTGGAGTGCTTCGAGATCTTCGGGGTTCGGGTTGTAGCGCGGGAACGTCCAGTCGAGCGTCGTGTCGAGCGGCAGGACGGTGCAGCCGACGCGCTCCATCACCTGCGGCGCGAACGCGCCCATCGTGCCGTTGCCGGTCGCGACGACGACGCGCAGCGGTTTCTTGAGACGGAAGTCCCCGCCGACCGACTTCAGATAGACGTCGCGGACCTCGGGCCGATAGCGATAGGTGCCGGCGCCCGTGACGTACTCCCCCGCGAGCACGATCTGTTTCAGCTCCGCCATCTCCTTCGGCCCGTGCGTGACGGGGGGATGGTCGCTGACCTTGAGTCCCGTCCAGCCGTTCTCGTTGTGGCTGGCGGTGGTCATCGCGCCCGCGCAGTTGCCGAGGTGCTGCTGCGCGAAGTACGCCATCGGCGTGACCGCGAGACCGATGTCCTCGACTTCGCAGCCCGCCGACAGGAGTCCGATCGTCACGGCGTGCTTCACGGCCGCGCTGTACGATCGGTAATCGTGCCCGACCACGACGCGCGGACGCGCGTGGCCCATCTTCGCCAGCTGCGTGCCGAATCCCGCGCCGAGGCACTGCAGGCCCAGCAGGTTGATCTGTTCCGGATACCGCCACCGGGCGTCGTACTCCCTGAAGCCGAACGGATAGACGGAAGGGTTGAGTTCGGATTCGGCGGTATTGGGCGTCGACTTCTCGAGCACGCGCCAGATCTGACGATTCGTGGTGTCGGCAGGCACTTTTTCGGGACCTCGAATTTGTAAGTGTATCCGATTTGACCGTTTCCGAAGGGTGAGCGTATGCTGTCGTCCTCTCCCCGGCGCGACTCCTTCCCTGCAACCAGACGGAGCGTGCACGTGCGCGGTCGACTCTCACTGCTGGCCATCTGCGGCGTGCTGCTGCTGGCCACACGTGCGTCGGCACAGCTGCCGCCGCTGCCGTCGGGATGGCCTGCGCGACTCGAGATCGGCGCCGCCGATTCACCCGGCGGCGCCGCCGCGCTTCGCGCCACGGCGCCCATGATCTTCCGCTATCAGTACCTCGCCGGCGGTGTGAACACCGGCAAGGGCTGGTCGACGTGGAACACCGGCGGCGACTTCCCGACGTTCTACATCCAGGACTCGATCGCCAACGGGATGATTCCCGTCTTCACGTATTACCAGCTGCTGCAGTCGACGCCCGCCGGCGGCAGCGAGTCGGACGCGGACTTCGGCAACCTGAACAACGCCGCGACGATGACGGCGTACTACAACGACCTGATCCTGTTCTTCCAGAAGGCCGGCGCGTTCCCGGCGCAGCGCGTCGTGCTGCACGTCGAGCCCGACTTCTGGGGCTACATGGAGCAGCGCAGCGTGAACGACAACGCCGCGGGCCTGTCGGCGAAGGTGTCCGAGACCGGCATCGCCGCGCTGCAGGGGCTCCCCAGCACCGTTTCAGGGTTCGCGCGTGCCGTGGTGAAGCTGCGCGACACGTACGCGCCGAACGTGACGCTCGCGTACCACCTCAGCGTCTGGGGCACCAACATCGACATCGCGCTCTCGAATCCGCCCGACGCGCAGATCGACGCGCTCGGCGTCCGCGCCGCGAACTTCTACCTGTCGCTCGGCGCGAACTTCGACATCGTCTTCACCGACATCGCGGATCGCGACGCGGCGTTCAAGCAGTTCGTCTACGGCGACCAGGGCGTCTCGTGGTGGGACGCCGGCGACTTCCAGCGCAACGCGCGGTTCCTCGGGAAGTTCTCGACGACCGCCGGCAAGCGGCTCGTGCTGTGGCAGCTGCCGCTCGGCAACACGAAGATGCGCGCGCAGAACAACACGTGGGGCCACTATCAGGACAATCGCACCGAGTGGCTGCTCGACGACCCGACGCGCGCGCACCTGACCGCGTATCGGGATGCGGGCGTGGTGGCGTTCCTCTTCGGCGGCGGCGCGTCCGGCGTCACGTGCGCGTGCGACGCGGCCAACGACGGCGTCACGAATCCCGCGCCGATCGGCGCGAACACGATGGCGTCGCAGCTGGCGGCCGCCGGCACGGCGCCGTCGCAGACGACGGTCGGCGGCGTGCCCACGCTCGTGACGCCCTACGCAGCAAACGACGACGGTGGGTACTTCCGCTGGCGCGTGTGGGCGTACTACCAGGCCGGCGTCATACCGCTCACGCCCAAGCCGAGAGCGCCCACGAATCTGCGGATTATTCGCTGATCGACCCGCCGACTGGACCATTCAGCGCTTTCTGCAGAGGCCGGACCAGCTCTTGCAGTGCCACGACGGACTGGAGGGAAAAGACATGCTGTACGCGATTCTCGTAGGCCTGATTGCGGGGTGGCTGGCTGGACAGGTCATGAGGGGCGGCGGGTACGGAATCCTCGTCGACATCCTGCTCGGCCTGGTCGGCGGCGTCATCGGCGGCTGGCTCTTCGGCGCGCTCGGCCTCTATCCAGGCGGCGGTGTGCTCGGCTCGATCATCGTGGCGTTTGTCGGCGCCGTGATTCTCGTCGCCATCACGCGTGCCATCAAACGCGTCTGACGCCTGTCGGTAGTACGCGGTGTTCGCCAGTCCCCCGCGCGCCAGACTCGCCCGACTGGCATGCACCGTGAGGATCTGATCGCCGGCGTCTCGGTGGCGGCGGTCGCCGTGCCGATTGCGATCGCCTATTCGCAGTTGGCCGGCGTCCCGCCGGCCAACGGGCTGTACGCGAGCATTCTCACCTGCTGGGGCTCACCGGCCTCGACACGCGGATCGGCAGCGACCGCGTGTTTCCGACGATGGAAGCCGCCGTCGCCGCATTCACAGTCGACGTCTGATCACTCGCGGTGCTCGTTCGCTGCACCTTCTCAGAAGCGATCGGCAGGCCTGACACAACGGGCTCTGGTATGATCAACGCGCCCCCCCCGGAATAGACCAGCCTTGAACAGACGGATTCTGACGTGTACCAGTGTGTTTCTGCTCGCCTGCGCGCTCGCGGCGTGCAGCGGCACGACATCCACCCCCGCAAGCCCCACGGGGCACCAGACGCCGGTGGCGTCGGGTCACCCCGAGTGGCCGCCGATCATGTACCGGAACGGATCGACGATCGACGGCGCCGGGCCGGCGCTGGTGAAGAAAATCTTCGACGACCTCGGCGTCAACGTGACGTTTCCCTACACAGGCACGTGGGACGAAGTGCAGGCCAAGGCCCGCAGCGGTGACGTCGACGTGCTCGTGGCGGCCTACAAGACGGCCGAGCGCGAAGGCTACATGGTCTACTCGGATCCCTACACCACCGATCCGGTCGCGATCTTCGTCGCGAAAGGGAAGGCGTTCCCGTTCGCCACGTGGGACGTGCTCGCCGGCAAGAAGGGGATCGCGATGGTGGGCGACAGTTACGGCCAGCAGTTCGACGATTTTGCGGCGGCGCGTCTGCAGCTCACGCGCGTGACGACGAGCGCCGAGGCGTTCGACCTGGTGTCGCGCGGCCAGGGGGACTACCTGCTCTACTCGCTGTACGCGGGAGACGACTACCTCAAGAAGACCGGCACGGCGGCGCAGTTCGAGAGCCTGCCGACGTTCGTCGACGAAGAGAACTTCTACATCACGATCTCGAAGAAGTCGCCGTTTGTGACGTATCTCACGCTGATCAACCAGGAGATCGCGAAGTACAAGGCGAACGGCGCCATCCCGGCCCTGATCGCCCAGTACAAGAACAGGTAGCCTACGCGTGAGGCCGGCGCGCCCGCAGCGACCACGCGGCGGTCGCGACGAGGAGCAGCGTCAGCGTGACGAGCCACGGCAACGGCATCACGGGCACGGCCGGCAGGATGTCGGTCAGATCGCTCGCGCGGTTGTCGTCGGGTGTCGTGTCGCCGCCGCCCGACACCTGCGCGACGTTCGTCACGCTTGCCGGCGCGTTGATCGCGACGTTCACGGTCAGCGTGAGGGTGGGGAAGGTCCCGGCGCCTGCCAGTACGTCACTGCGCGTGCAGGCCAGCGGTGTGAGCGTGCACGTCCATCCCGGTCCCGCGAAGGCCGTCGCGGTCAGACCGGCCGGAAGCGTGTCCGTCACCGTCACGGTGCCGGCGGTCGGACCGGTACCAAAGTTGTGCACCCCGATGAAATAGGTCGCGCCGACCTGTCCTTGCGTGAACGGGTTGGTGTGCAGCTTGACGATGACGAGATTGGGCTGCGCTGATGCCGAACCGGCGGCGGCGCCGAGACAGATCGCGACCAGCACGCCCAACCTGCACGAGAGCGAACGCATGATGCGGCTGTTCACGCGGGAGATGCTAGCACCGCTCCCACGCGTTCAGAAGCGAATCGTGATGCCGCCGCTCGTCTCGAACTGGTGCGAGTACTGGTTGTTCACGACCTGCCAGCACCCGTAGAACGGATCGCACCAGACTCCGGCGGGGTCGCTCTTGATGTAGGTGGGCGTCCACCGCACACCGACCTTCACGCCGAAGTTCGGCGCAGGATAGAACTTCACGCCGCCGCCCCAGTTGGTCGAGAAGCGCGTCTCGTTGGGAATCGGACCGATCCCGCCGGGCAGCAGATCGTTCCCGAACGCGTAGTTGGTCGCGCCGATGCCGCCGAAGAAGTACGGCCGGACGTGCGCGTCGTGCTCGCCCCAGTGGTAGACGAAGTTCCCCATGTAGTTGTTGAGCGTCAGCTCCGAGATCGGAGTCGACCCGCCGGGTCCATCGGCCACCAGGCGGGAAGACTGACGGCCAAACAGGAACTCGCCCTCCATGTGCTCGTTGAAGAACGCGCCGACGGTGAAGTTGAACGACGCGCCGCTCTCCGGCGCGATGGAGTTGTATTGCTGGCCGAGCAACGGCGGCTGGGCCGAGGTGATGCCTTCGCTCGCGCTGTATCCCCCGCTGAAGCTGACTTCGACTTTGTGTTGAGCCGAAACCGTCGGAACGGCAAGGAGGCATCCCAGAAGTACAAGACTGATTCGTGGCGACATGATGGGTCCTTTCATCGGCAGCGCTGCCGTCGGCCGTGCATGTCCCGATCCGCACCGATGAGCAGGAATCGGGCAGCTTCGAGGGGTCCGGTCCCGGCTGAGCTCTGCGTCCGCTCACCAAATACTGCTGCAGCCCACCACCGGTCGTGGGCAGCCGCGGGGGAAGACGCGATTCATGTCCGCGTCATGTATGCGGTCCTATAATCCACAGCATGATCAGACGCTACACGGCCGTATCCATGATCCTTCTGGCCGCCGGCCTCGCGGCGCCCCTCGCCGCGCAGGCGCCGGCCTTCAAGATGGAGAAATACGACATCAAAGGGGACGGCGGCACCGACTACGTCGCCGTGGAACCCGCGACAGGCCGTGTCTTCGTCTCGCGATCGACGCACATGATGGTCGTCGACGGAGCGACCGGCAAAGTCCTCGGCGACATCCCGAACACGCCGGGCGTGCACGGCGCCGGAATCGCCACGAAGGCGGGCCACGGGTTCACGACCAACGGCGGCGATCAGACGGTGATGATGTTCGACCTCAAGACGCTCGCCGAGATCAAGCGGACGAAGGTCGGACCCGGCCTCGACGGCATCATGTACGACGAGCCCGACGACAAGATCATCCTCACCAATCACAGCCGTCCGATCGGCACGCTCACCGCCATCGATCCCGTCTCTGGCGACGTCGTCGCGACCGTCGAGCTCGAGGACACGGCGCCCGAAGGGGCGGCTGCCGACGGCAAGGGACACATCTTCGTCAACAACGAGGGGAAGAACACGATCCAGGTCATCGACGTGAAGACGTGGAAGGCCGTCGCGTCGTGGCCGCTCGCGCCGTGCGACGGGCCGACGGGGATTGCGTACGACAAGGCGTCGAACCGGATCTTCTCCGGGTGCAACAACACGTCGGTGGTCCTCGACGCGTCAACAGGCAAGATCGTCGCGACGATCAAGAACGGCACCCG
>Ga0066903_100002000_pt1 | contig 15561 bp, 13 predicted proteins | sample PanSoiMetaGPlot1_FD_67491 | JGI IMG/M metagenome (GOLD analysis project Ga0066903, IMG submission 67491) | Tropical forest soil microbial communities from Panama analyzed to predict greenhouse gas emissions - Panama Soil - Plot 1 (version 2) | ecosystem: Environmental > Terrestrial > Soil >... | reverse complement strand
GGCGAAAAAGGCGAACCGGGCTTGCCAGGGTTGACGGGTGAGGCCGGTCCAGCTGGCCCACCCGGACCACCCGGACCAGCTGGTGAGAAAGGCGAGCCCGGCGATATGGCGATGATCGAAGCCAGGGCTGGACGCGTTATCGCGGAAATCAAAACGGATGCGTTGGCCATCCGCACCGAACTCGCGGATATGATCGCAATGCGTCTCGCACACGTGCGCAGCGGCGAACAAGGTCCGCAAGGCGAACGGGGCGAGCGAGGCGAGCCCGGCGAAAGTGTGCGTGGCGAACCCGGACCACCCGGACCACAAGGCGAAAAAGGAATAAGCGGCGAGGCAGGACCGGAAGGACCGGCCGGGCCAGCGGGCGAACCCGGACCCGCCGGTATCGCTGGCCCGGCAGGCGAGCCCGGCGAACCCGGTCCAATCGGGCAACAGGGACCGCCCGGTGAGCGTGGAAGCGACGGCGCGACCGGACCCAAGGGCGATGACGGGCGACCCGGCGAAACGGGACCAGCGGGCGCCGCTGGCGAGCCTGGACCACCCGGAGCGGCAGGCGAGCCAGGCATTCCCGGTGCGCGCGGTGCGAAAGGCGATCCAGGCGAGCCGGGACCGATTGGCCAGCCGGGGGCACCCGGAGCGATGGGGAAGATTGGGCCACAGGGCGGCCAGGGTGAGAAAGGCGAGCCCGGCGAACGGGGCGAGCAAGGTCCGCCCGGCAAGCTGCCAGTGGTGAAAGCCTTCGCAGTCGGCAAGGTGCATTACGAAAGCGACGTGGTCACGTGCGGGGGTTCGCTATGGCAGGCCATGTGCGACACCGTCACCGCGCCGCCGAATGAAGACTGGATTGAACTCGCGCGCGCCGGACGTGATGCGCCCGCACCGATTGTGCGCGGCACATGGCGCGACACCGACAGCTATTCGAAGCTCGATATTGTGACGCTGGATCGATCCAGCTTCATTGCGTTGAAGGACAAGCCCGGCGTTTGTCCCGGCGCGGACTGGCAAATGCTCGCACTCGGCGGCAAGCCCGGCATCAAAGGGCCGCCCGGCGAGAAAGGCCAAAAAGGCGACAGGGGTGAACCCGGCGAACACGCGCCGCGTATCATCGGTTGGAAGGTCGATAAAGAGCGGTACACGATCACGCCGATTTTGTCTGACGGCACGCAGGAAGCGCCGCTGAAAGTGCGTGAACTGTTTGAGCAATTCCACGATGAGGCGCGCTAAATGGACACCATCGTCAACATTCTGCAAAAGGCGCCGACTTACGATTTACTTAGCCTGGCGGAAATGAAGGTGGCGCTCAATATTTCTGATCTTGATACATCACAGGATGCGTTGATCGCTACGCAAATCACGCAAATGTCTGACATTATCCAAACACTGTGTCATCGTGTGTTTGCGCGCGAGGAAGTTATTGAGACGATCCGAGAGTTGGATTCGCGGCGCGTCTATCTCTCGCATTGGCCGACGTACCCCGACGATATCGAAACTGTCGAATGCCCGCGCGGGACACCATACGATCCGTTAGGTTGGGAACTTGAAGTAGACAGTGGCAAGCTGGAATTGTTTAACGGGCAGGACGAACCAATCACCGTCAAATATTGGGGCGGCTTTGTGTTGCCGGACGAAGCGCCGCCAGCGCTGAAGGCGGCTTGTGAAATTCTGGTGCGCACATATCGGATTTGGAATCAGCGCCAGGTCACGTCAGGCATTCGCAGCATCAGTCACAAGGATGCGCGCGTGATGTTCTTCGATCCAAACGTGTTGTTGAAGCAAGTCGGGGCAACGCCGCTTTCGTCGGCGGGGCAGACCATCAAAGATTTGCTCTATCACTACATGAGGTTTCCGATCTAATGCCCCTCACATTTCAAGCAACCGGCGTTCAAAACGTGCTCGATACTTTCGAGGCGATGGAAGGTCAGATTGACGGCTTCGGCAAAGAGATAATGTTTGACGGTTTGCTGGCGTGGCAAATCATCGATATGCACCGCAAGTATCCAAACACAAGCCAGGACGACGAACGCACGGTGTCAACCGAAATCTGGCCAACGTCGCGCGTGGCAATGCTGATGCCTTTGTTGAAGCGAACGCCAAGCGGCAAGGCACCGCGTCGCGTCTATGCACCGCCGCGCAGCACTAGCAAGCACCGTCCAATCTTGCGTCAAGTGTTGTTCGATATGTTGGTGGAGCGCATGGGCAAGCTGATGGAAGAACAAATGAAATGGCAAACGAAGGCATAAACTTTTCGACACTGGTCTATCTGCCAGTGATGGACACGTTTTCGGTTGACGTGTTGTTCTATTCCGGTGGTGGTTGGCTCTACAATCGCGGCGTGTTTGATACGCGCACGCTCAACGTCCTGGCCGAAGACAATTCCATCTATTCCGATCAACAAACAATTCTTGATATTCGCGAATCGGAGTTTACCACTCTGCCGGTGCAGGGCGATCTTGTGACTATCCCGGCCGACTGCAACGGCGTCAATCAAGGCACCTGGGAAATCATCAATACGTGGACCAACGGCGGCGGCGAAATGACGTTGCAGCTGCGCAAGTGGGAAGGCGCGGTTCCCCCATAAAGGTCTTCAATGGGCATTACCGACACCCAAAGCTACGGATGGGTGATACGCAACGCGTTCTACGACACGTTGGCGGCCGATTCGTTCTTTGCAAATCACTTCAAGCGCAAGACCAAGATGGTTCCGATAATGGCGAACCAGCTTCCGTATCTTGGCGTCTACATCATCGATGAACAGATGATTCCTGATGGTGATGCGAATGCCGGTGGCGTGAGTTTTTCGCACACGTTGCGCATCGGCTTTTCGGTGATGCTCGTGATGAACGATCAAGATCAAGCCGAAGCTGGCATTGACGCGGCCTTCTGGAAAATAATGAACCTACTGTGGACGAACACCGGCTTGCTGAACGTGATGAACAGCACCATGCCGGACAACACGCGGATTGAATCAACAATACGCGGTGTGCGCAGGCAGGCGTTTGGGCACGCACAACTCACCAATCAAACGCCGCTGGCGGAACTGCAATACGACGTGTCGGTGTTTTATCGCACCTATTGGGAGCCCGTCATTCCAGACACGTTGGATGAAGTCGATGTGACGGTGCAGATGAACGCCGATACTTCGTTCAAGCAAGTCTACACTTTCGATCAAAGCAGAAAGGATCGCAAACATGGTTGATATGAGCACACGGATGGCCGCACGCGGCAAGGATCAGGCACCAGAGCATCAGCGCAATCAGAACCGGATGCGCAGGCTGCAAGTGCTCAAGGACGCGCGCCCGCAACATGCGACAGTGCGCGTGGTGCCGACAGATGAAAAATATCGGCCCGTATTGAAGCATCAACCGAGCGGCATCGCTTTCCGCAAGGAAGGCGCAGCTGAATGGCCGAATGACCGTTTCACGCAACGTCGGCTGCGAGACGGAAGCGTGAGGTTGGAGGAAGCGAAGTCTGAAGACAGGCCCGCAGCAAAGCCTGCACCTACGCCTGCCCCTACCCCTAGCGCTTAGTTCGTCCCCCCAAAGCTGAGAGTCAGAGCGACTCTCGCCGCCTAGCGGATGCTTGGCGGACGACGGCGCACGTCTGTCTCCAACACTGAAAGGAACGGCACATGCCGATCAGTTTTTCAAATATTCCGCAGAACATAAAAGTTCCGCTGTACTGGGTTGAGGTAGACCCAAGCATGGCAGGGCTCCCGAGCATCAATCTTCGGGCGCTCTTGGTTGGTACGATGTTGGCTGGCCCGTCATTCAGTATCAGCGGTGTGACCTGGGCGACCGGCAACGCGACTTACACGACAAGCGCGCCGCATGGCATCGCGGTTGGCCAACCAGTGACGATCACTGGTGTTAATCCGGCCGGTTACAACGGCACGTTCACCACGATCACCGGCACGACCGGATCAACCATCGTGGTTGGGATTGCCACCAATCCCGGCACTTACGTTTCTGGTGGTAGCGCGCGTGGACCCGCTGGCCCTGGTCACGGTGACGCAACGGTGGACGTGCCGATTCCAATTGGCTCGCAGGCGCAGGCCAATCAGCGCTTCGGTGAGGGCAGTGAACTCGCGCGTATGTTCAAAGCCTTCTATGCCAACAACTTCGCCAACGAAGTGTGGGGCGTTGGAGTTGCTGAACCACCGGCTGGCACGGCGGCGCACGGAACCATCACTATCAGCACGGCGCCAACAAGCGCTGGCACGCTGCATCTTTACATCGGCGGCGAATATATCCCGGTCAACATTCAAACGACCGATACCGTGACCGAGATTGCCACCGCAATTGCTGATCAGATTAACAACACGGACGGTCTTGCTGTTAGTGCAACGTCTGCGGCTGGTGTTGTGACCCTGACCGCGAATTGGAAGGGCGTCGGCGGCAATGAAATTCTGGTGTCGCTGAATTACTACGGCGGCCTGGGCGGCGAACAGACCCCGGTCGGACTTGGCATCACGTTGCCGCAGGGCACCGGCTCGCCAACACCGAGCCCCGGCTTCATGTGGGGCGGCGTCGGCACGCCGAGCATCACGAACGCCATCACCAATATGGGCGAGGAACCTTACGAGTATGTGTGCTCGGCCTGGACGGATTCGAACACACTGTTCGAATTTGATCAGGAACTCGGATTCACCGACTCCGGGCGTTGGGGTTGGCAGCGTCAGCTGTTCGGCCATATGTTTGCGGCCAAGCGTGGCGCGTACTCGGACCTGTTGCTGTTTGGTGAGACGAACAACAGCGGCGTCGAGTCGATCATGGGCTTCGAAGTCAACAGCCCGTCTCCCGCGTTCGAATGGGCCGCCGCGTACACCGCAAAGGCCCAAAGAGCCCTGATCAACGATCCGGCCCGCCCGCTGCAATCGTTGAGCCTCAACCAGATCAAGCTGGCGCCCAAGCATGAGCGGTTCGACTTCATCGAACTCAACAGCTTGGCGTCCACTGGTATCGCGATACAGAAATCCGGGTCCGACAACCAGCCGATGATTGCCCGAGAACAAACGACGTATCAGCTGAATCTCTACGGACAATCAGACGATGCATATGAGTTGGTTACAACCCTGGCTACACTAGCCAAGCTGTTGAGGAACCAGCGGCAGGCCATCACGTCGAAATTTCCTCGCCATAAACTGGCCGATAATGGAACAAAATTCTCCCCTGGCCAAGCCATTGTGACGCCAGGGATAATTAAGTCCGAGCTTGTGGCAGAGTATCGGATGGACGAATGGAATGGCCTCGCGGAAAACGTGCAGCAGTTCAAGGCACACCTTATAGTTGAGCGCGATGCAAATAATCCTAACCGAGTAAACGTCCTCTATCCCCCTGATTTAATTAACCAATTACGGATTTTTGCAGTGCTTGCGCAGTTCAGGCTGCAATACGATAGGGGTATAGACCTAGAGATTATCGGGGCACCACCGGCTCCGTTCAACGCCGCTTCTGGTCTGTAAGTAGTATAAAATTCTACCTGAAAACGACCGTGACGACCGGGCGGCTTCGGCCGCCCGGACCCTTTTCCCCATGCCATAACCGGAGGTATCCAGATGGCGCAAAGAATCGCAGGTATCGCGTTCCTGACTGTGGACGGCAACCAGCTGGCCTTGCGCGGGAACTTCACTGTTAGCCCGTCCGCCGTCGAGCGGACGATGATCGCAGGCCAGGACGGCGTTCACGGCTACCAAGAATTGCCGCGCGTCCCCTGGATCGAAGGTGACATTTCCACGGTGCCCGGCCTCTCGTTGGAGGGTCTTGAGCAAGAGACGGACGTGACCGTCGTGGCTCAACTCGCCAACAACATTCAGTACACGCTTGTCGGCGCGACGTGCAAAGCAGGCTTCGAAGCCAACACCCGTGACGGTCAGGTCAGGGTCAGGTGGGAAGGACTTTCTTGCGAGGAAATCGCGCTCTAAGCGGCGCGCGTACTCACAAAAAAACAGGAAGCAAACACCATGAACGAACAACCCAAGAAAGTGCGCGAGGGGTTTGTGACGACCACCGCGCCAGTGATGCCGCCACCAGCTGATGAACCACCAACGATTGAGTTGGAAGCGACAACCGGCGAACCCGAGCCGGAAGTCCAAATCGAAAAATGGCCAATCAAGGTCAAGCTACTCTATCGCGCGATACGCACCGACAAGGTTGAAGAACTCCGCGAGCTAACATTCCGTGAGCCGCGCGGTGGCGATATCAACCGCTACGGCAATCCGGTGCGCATTGATCAGAACGGCGAAGTCGTCATCGATGATCGTAAAATGTCGATGATCATGGCGGCACTGTCGGGCATCAACTATCCGTTCTTGGAAGCGATGGACCCCCGCGATTGGGCGAGTTGCGCCTACCGTCTTCGAAGTTTTTTTCTTCCCGATCCTCGTTCTTGGTAGGGTCGGATGAAGACCTGATACTGGACTGCTATCGACTGGCACGCTGGTATCACCAACCGCCCGATTATTTCCTCAACATGCCGTTCAGCGAAGTCCATCTGCATCTAAAGCGGACGGGCCAACTCGCACGCATTATGGCGGCAGAGGCGTCGGAAAGCAGTGGCGACTGAAAACCAAGACCTAACTCTTGTTGTTACGCTGAACGATAACGCGTCAGCGCAAATGACAAGGATTCGCCAGGACGTTGTCGCGACAACGCGGCAGCTACAAGCGTTGAAGATGCCGGAAGTCATCAAACAATTGGAGCAATTCACCAAGGATTCGGAACGGTTCGGAACGCAAATAAGAGGGATGGCCGAAGGCATTCAGGAAATGCTGTCGTCTATTCCGATCCTGGGGCGCGCGCTGCAAGGCTTGACGCCAGAAATTGAAAGGGCCGTTGCAAAAATCCCATTGGGAGGACGCGTTGCGATTTTCGGCGTGGCAACGGGAGCGGCAGCGGCAGCTGGCATCGGGGCCATGGAAAGGAACCTTGCGGAATTTTCCCGCAATGCGCTCGATATCAAACGCTTTGCCGATACAGCTGGCTATCTCGCTGGCGAATTTGATTCGTTTCAAAAGCAACTAATCGCGACTATGGACCCGCAGGAAGCGCAAGACTTCCTGATGGGTATCGGTCAAGCGGTGCAGGAATTTGGTGATTATAAGCGTCGCAGAGACATTCTACAGCAAAGCGTTGAGCCTGGGATTGCCGGTCTTTCCAACGAACAGATGGAACGGCTGGTGCAGAATTTCAGGGCTGGCAATAAAGCTGGCGGCATCAATGAAGTAATAGAAGATATTAAACGCAATCGCGATGAAGCGCTTGCAAGCGGCATGGGCGCGACAGCTGCAAACGCGCAAATGAACAAACAGTTGCGGCAATTACATATTCGGCCTAGCGCGCTTGGCGCAGGCCCGTTGCGAGCACCAACAAAGGAGGAACTTGAAAGATACGAACAGCGCGTGCGGCTTGCCAAAGAACAAAACATGCAGTGGAACCAGATTTCGCAACGCACTGACGATATGGCGATGAAGCTTGCGATTGCGTTTATTCCGTTCATCAAAAAGTTCAACGAGTGGTTAAAGAAAAACGGCGATTCATTCGCAAGCTTGGCATCAACGGAAATAATTAAAGACCTTCGCACCCTCGCACAATTCGGCATGGACATTCTGAAAGGACTTAAAGCAATAAATCGAGCTACAACACTCCCCGGATGGTTGAGGGACGCGTTGCGGCGGCGCACTGAAAGGGAAGGGCCATTGCCACCTGGCGGCCCGGCCACTGGCGGCGCGGTGCCGTTTATGGGTGGCGACACGGGCGGCATGGCTCCGGGCCAGGACAGCGGTCTTTCGCGCGCCACGTTCAAGGACATTCCCGATATCGGCAAAATGTTGCCTGGGAGTAAGGGCGGGCCGCCCCCCAAATTGCGCAAGATGACGCAAGCGCAAAAAGACGCGGCGTGGGCCAAGATGCCCCGCTCTACAAACATTGAAGACCTTCGGAATTTGACCGGCGGCGGTGGGGATAACTATGCCGCGCGGGTAGCAAATACTAACGAGCTAAAGAAATTCACCAGCCAGCTTGAAGACCTGTTGTCGGGCGGCGCAGGGGCGCCGGGAGCGGCGGGCGGCGGTCAAGGTTTGCTAAGTCCTGGCGGCGGCGTTGGTGGCGGCGGCCTCGGTGCAGCGCTCGGCTACGGTAACGGCGCGCGGCCATACGGCAGTAGCGTTGGCGCAGGCAGCGGGCGTGGCGCGGGTCAGTCGTCGCCAGGGACAGGCGGCGGGGGCACCGGCCGCAGCACTGGCGGCGGCGGCGGCAATCCAGCGGACCTACCAACTGGCGGCGGTGGCTTCCAATCGGATCGCACGTGGAAAGCGCGCGAGGCCATAGAAAAGGAATTGCTCAATCGCGGCTACACTCCCGAAGCAGCGCGCCATGCGGCAGCGGCACTTGTTGGCAACGCAATTTCGGAAAGCGGGCTCAACCCGCGAGCCGTGCATGATCGCGGCACCGGCTACGGCATCTATGGTGCGCGCCTTGAGCGCAGAGACGCGATGTTGAAATGGCTGAAAGAGAATAACTATCCACCCGACAGCTTGGAGGGCCAGGCGCGCTACATGGCCATCGAAGCTGACAGTATGCCAAAGTTGAGTAAAACGCTGCGGCGTGCAACCAGGCAAAATGTTGGTGACGTTAGCGACGCGATAACTGATCAGTTTGAAAGGCCAGCGATCAGGAACTACGGAAGGCGACGGCGTGACACAGGAACAGCGCTGAATGCGCAGCCGCCAAAAGAGCAACAACAAGCACAGCCAGGAACCCCGCAAACGACGCCTACGCAGCCCGCGCAGCCGCAAGCTGGCGCAGGCGGCGACGGCAAAACAAAAGGCAAGATGGTTTTCATCCATGGCTTGAAAGACCGCTATGCAAGCCAGGGCGGCAGTGTTGAGCAAACGGAAGCAGACGCAAGACGCATCGCAGCTGCCAAGGGACTTGAACTTGTAATTGTTGATAATGAAGCACAGGCTCGCGATTATATAAAAAATCATCCCGGCGAAGTGAAAGAAGGTGTCGGCTTTTCGGCCGGTGCGAATGCCATCTATAGAATGCGCAACGATTATCCCGACATTAAAATGACGCCAATCAGCGGCGGCGCGCACGGGACGCTGGACAACGTCGATCCTAAAAAACGGCACATGCAGCAAGTCGGGGCGCTGGCGGATCAACTTGAACAGCAAAACGCACAGCGACAGGCGCAAGCAGGGCAACCCGCAGCACCGGCACCGGCAGCGGCGCAGCCGCAGCCGCAAGCCGCGCAGCCGCAAGCGATAGTGTCGCCACCATCCGCAGCACAGCCGCAGGCCGGAAGTGGCACGCCAGGAATCATTTACGAAAATCAAAATGCCGGGCGTTTTAGAGAACTCAATCGCGAAACAGCACGGGCGCTTAATGCCGTTTCACAAAAGACCGGCGTTCACTTCGAAGTGTTTTCTGGCGGCATCGAGCCGAGCGATCCTGGCTCACCAGAGTTGAAAAGATCAGGGCGGCACGTACACGGCGGCGCGGCTGACGTGAAGATGTTCGTGATTGAAAACGGCAAGAAGCGCTACCTAAGTCCAGATAATCCGGCAGATATGAAAAAGGCCCAACAAGTATGGGCTGAGTCTAAGCGGCAAGGACTAGGCGGCATTGGCGCCAGCCGCCAATACATGCAGCACTTCACTAAAGACGGGACGCAAATACTCACGTCACATATCGGCGGCGGTTCTACAACAATATGGGGTGGTTCTGGTAAGACGGCTGGCGTGCCACCGTACCCTGAATTGAAACAAGCGTTTTTCGATCCAAACAGCTATCCGGCAACAAATGAGGAAAAGCCACCGGAGCTACCAACCGGCCGGAACGCTCCCTGGTCTGAGGATTCACCAGCGCTGGTGCCATTAGGCACGACCAAAAAGGCTGTGCGCACGATTATCGATAAATCGCAGGCGAATGAAATTCAGGCGCGTGTTGATGCAAAAGCCAAGCTTCACGTTACTGTAGATGCACCGGCAAAAACAAAAGTGGAAGCAACCGGCGACGGCATGTTCAAGAACAACGTGACCGTGGACAGAAATGTTGCGCTTGAACCAAACGTGGCGAGCGGCGTGTAAATGGCAGCGGAATTTGAAGAACTAAAACTTACTGTAAATCTGACCGACACCACGACGGCGGCGGGATTTACGCGGCTGCGCCAAGCCGTAACTGGCGTGAACACTGATCTTAGCAATCTCAACGAAGCCGCCAAGAAAGTCGATTTTAGAAGGGCTGGCGAAGCTGCCGACAAGGTCGGCACAATGATCAAGGGCTTGTCGCGCGAGATATCGAACGCGCTGACTCGTATTAGCTACGTCGGGCCGATGCTGCGCGGCTTGCAGCCCCAAATCGAGGGCTTGGTAGAAAAAGCAATTCCCAAGTGGGCGCGCGTACCTGTGTTCCTGGGTTTGGTCGCAGCTGCCGTTGCAGAAGCAATCAAAGCGTTGACGGGCTATCTCAACGAATTTGCTCATGCGACGCTTGAGTTTGAATCAATTGCTAAGGAAATTGGTGTTTCTGTTGGCACACTCAGGGTGCTTCGCGACTCGATGGGTGTGAGCATCGGACGTGATGCTGCGACCAAGTCAATTCGTAATTTCAATCTAGCAATGCAACAGATACGGAGGGGCACAGAGCGGTTTTATGAAGTGGCGCGGAATGCTGGTCCAACCGCCGCGAACATGATGCAATTCAACAACAAGCTCATTGCGCTACTCGATCAGGGTAAGAATGCGACTGCGCTAAAGGAGATTCGTGACGAAGCAAGAAAACAAGAAGAACAATATAGAGCAATGGGGTTTTCGGAAGATCAAATCGCTAGGATGCTCAACAATTTTTTGGGGGTCTACGGACAAAATAGAGAACTGATGGAAGTTGAAGATTTCCACGAACCAACGGCGGACGAACAAAAACAACAGGAAGAACTTGCGCGACAGTCCCGATTGTTTGCGGAGCAATACAACAAATTATCTATTGAAATGGGGAAAGTGTTTGATGCGATCAAGGTTGAATTATTGCCATTGATGACGGAGTTGTTGGACTACCTGAATGCAAACCCGGATTGGGCTGACAAATTTGCCAAGGGAGTGCATGACACTGCGACCACAATCAAAGAGGGATATGAGTTAATAAGACCGCTTCTCGATGCGATCAACAGTGGTACGCCTGGCTTGCCAGCTGGCGAAGAACCGGGCGCGCCGCCAATGATCGTTCCTGGCCAAACGCAACAGCAACGTGATTTTGTTATCAACCGCATGAACGAGCCGGTGCAATTTGGTGATCTAGGTGGCGGCGGCAATGGTGGGTGGGGCGATGTTACTGACGCCCTGGACGACAATACGGCCGAGCTAAAACGCGTCAACGCCAATCTCTACCAATTGCTGAATCTGCGGCAGGATCAGAACGGCAACATCAGCATTGGCGGCGGCGGCGCACCAATAGGTGGTGGCGGCGGCGGCGATACGGGCACAACGTCGCCAGGGTCAACCTCGCCAAGATCATCAACGCCACCAACATCAAACCAGCCGTCAACGCCACCAACCGCACCGACTGCGCCAGCTGGTCCACCGCAAACGACGGTCTACCCGGACCCGAATGCGCAACCTTCGGTGCCGCTTGCGCCCCCGGCTGTTAACCAAGGGCCATCAGGCCCGGCGCGTGAACCGCTTGCACCGGAGCCGGGGTTGAACCCGGCACCAATGTCCAGCCAGTCAACAGTTGGCGCTGGAAACAGTGGCAGTACGCCAGCCGCAGTTGGTGGCGGCGATCAAGGTGGCGCAGGCACGGTTGGCAATCCAGCGGATGCGGCGAGCAAGCCCCGCTATAATCAGCCGAGCGCGCCGACTGGCCCGCTTGGATTGCGCGATCAACGCATGAACAAGTACGGCGCGGACTTCGCTAATCCGGCGATGCGCGAAAAATTCTTGAGCTATGTAAACGCCGAAACCGGAGGCCAGGGGCCAGTAGCACAGCAAGCGTTCATCGAAACGATCTTGAATCGCGGAATGGCGCGCGGGGAAACGCTAGATCAGGTATTGAGCAACAAGGCATATTTCCCTGACCGAACGCGGCGCGTCGCGGCACGGGGTCTTAAAGAAAGCGAACGCAATGCAATGTCGCCATTGCTTGAAACTGCAATGGGCGGGTCAAACATATCGAACTTCGCGACCGGCAATGCGCAAGAAGACCCGAAGCATCCTTTCGGAAAAGCAGGCATGTTTGGCTTTGGTGGCACAGGGGGTGCGACATTTATGGTTGGCTCGGGCGGCACGGGCACCGAATATTTCGGAACCGAAAAAGCCGATCAGGCGTGGGTAGAAACGCAGCGCGAACTGGCGTTGCTAGATCGACAGGCGATTGACTATGCCGGTGGTCAGCAAATCGCTGGCAGTGTATCTGGCGCAGCGGACGTAAAAGTCAAAGTCGAGCGGCCATCTGGTCCGGCAGTGCTTGAAGCCGACGCGAATATGTTTCTGCCGACTCCAACAAATCGCCAAGTTCAGATGCCGCTCGCCAACTCCGGGCCACCGAGCCAAACCGTCACACAGCCAGCCGTAGCGACGCAGTAATGCAAATCACCGATATCAAAAACACGAAATGGCGCGACGAATTGCTGACCGCATCGTTTCGCGGTGCGACGTTCTATTGCGACGCTGGTTCGTGGGAAGGTGGCGAGCGAGTTGTTGAGCACGAATTTCCCAAGAAAGATTTGCCTTACGCGGAAAAGATGGGGCGCAAAGCCGTCGAGCTATCCGTGCGCGGCTATATGATCGCGTTCCCCTACGATATCGACACGCTGCACCGTCGCGATTATCGGGTAGCACGCGATGCGCTAAAGCTTCAGCTAGACAGTGGCGACGAAGGCGTTTTGCAGCTTCCAGGCTTGGACGCAATCATTGTCATTTGCCAGCGCTATCGGTTGCAAGAGGAAGACAAGCTTGGCGGCTTTTGCACATTCGATATGACATTCGTGGAGTACGGTTCAACCACGTTGCTTCCGAAGCCCGATCCGAAAGCAATGCTTTGGAATACGGCGAACGCGCTGCGCGTGCAAATCAAGCAAGTGATGGCGAAACGCACGCCAACGAAAATAGTCGGGCCGCCGCGCGCAGGCCAAATCGGACCGCAACCGTAATGTTCAAGGAAGACACAGCCGAAGCAATGCCGATAGCTGACCGCTTGTTGGCGGGGCTTATTGCGTTGGTGCCATCGAGTGGACGGGCCGGTTCCGACGCGCGCACGGCTATCAGCGACGCACGCGCACACCTTGAAGCGCTCTTGCGCAACGACCTATTCGGGGAGCCGCTGGACAATTGTTTTCAGCTGACCATGGCGGCTGGCGCAACGTGGGAAGGACTTGCCGCGCTGCGCCGTCAGACCGAAACAGAAACGCCAATTACCCCTGGCGCGATCATGATCCAACAATCCGGCGTCCGCATGTGCTTGGCGACCGAAGGTCAAATCATTTCCGCTATGACGTTCATTAGTCGCGATCAAGTACAGAATGTCCAAGCGAGCATTAACGAATGTTTCAACGATTCAGAGGAAGACGCTGCGGATGAAATGGACACGGAGTCTTACCAAGCCTTGATCCATTTGCACGCGGCCATCGTCAACTATCTGGTCGCCACAGCGCTTCCGCTGCCGCAGCTGTTGCAATTCCACTTCGCCACGCCAATGCCAAGTCTAGTGATGGCATATCGGCTGTACGACGATGCCGGTCGGGCTGACGAACTACGCGACGAAAACAAAGTGTGGCATCCGGCTTTCTGTCTGCCGAGCGGCGTAGCGCTATCGCAATGACAACATTTGACGCCAAAGAGCGCGCCCAAATCGAGGCGGGCGGTCTTACGGTTGAAGATTTCGAAACTGTATGGGTGAAGCTTTACGACGGCGAGGCGTGGCCGGAATTTCGCTTTACCATGGCGGAACGGGATGCGCCGGGCACTTGGGAAAAGGTGCAGCTTGTTCCTGGCTTGCCTTGTGTGATCACGCTCGGCGGTCAGCGAGCGATCACGGGAACGATCATCAGCCGACAAGTCGCCTACGATGCGACCACGCACGCGACGCAGCTGTATGGAAAGGGCGGCACGTTTTGGGCGACGAAATCGAGCGCAAAAACAAAGACTGGAAACTTCGACAACAAGACGTTCCGGCAGATTGTGGAGGAAGTGTTTCACGGCGGCTATGTCAAATACAAAGTTGGCATCATTCACAAGGGCCGCGAGTTCCTAGAGCCGCTACATCAAATTCAAATTCAGCAAGGCGAAAGCAATTGGGATTTCCTTGAGCGGGTGGCGCGGCCAATCGGCGCAATAATGTCATCCGACAAGGACGGCAACATTGTCGTCATCTGGCCGCGCACGATGGAAAACGCTGGCGCTCTTATGGAGGGCGTCAACATATTGAAATGTAATTTCGTTGTGAGTGAAGACACAACGAACATGGAATATCTGGTAACGGCACAGTCAGACGCGAGTAGCGGAAACACCGGAAAGGATGCGCAGGAAATCATCAGCGATCCGGTCAAGGGGACGCAGCGGCAACCAAGTTTGAATGTGACGATGGCGGAAGGCCCGCTGAAAGGTAAGCCGCAGGCTACATTCCGTGCGGCGAATGAAATGCGGTGGGGTGAAGCTGCGCGGGTCCACGCGCAAGTAACAGTCCAAGGGTGGATCAATCCTGGCACTGGCCAGCTGTGGCTACCGGGTCAGATCGTTACGCTTGCTTCGCCTATGTGTCCGTTCAATGGCTCATTGGGCATCAAATCGGTGACATTCACGCAAGATTCCCGATCAGGCACGCTGACGATGTTGGAGTTGGTGCAGCCGGAATATCTCAACGGCGGCGGGACTGGTGGCGGTGGTTGGAGTCCTGGCGATCCTGCTATCAATCATGCGGTGCCACCGACGCTGGACAACAAGATGATTACGCCAGAACCAACGGAACCGGCTGGCGGCACTGGCGGCGGCGTTCAAACATAGAGGGAGGCACGATGCATAGAGCAACACCCAACAATACATCGCACCGCGCCTATTCAAGCGGCGGCTCGCGGGCGGTTGTCGATCAGGTTGATGACAGCCAACTCATGCAGGAAATGAGCGGCAACATGCTGGCTGGTGAGTCACGCAGCCAAGTCGAAGCGGCGCAGAATTACGGCTTCACGTCGCACAACATGCCAGCCGACAAGGATGGCCAGGGCAACATCACGGGTTCGTCGGAGTGCTTCATCGACTACTGCGGCGGCAATCGGGGCTTCCCGCGTTCCGGGCCGATTGACGACAGGCGTCACCGGCTGATGAATTTGAGCCCTGGCGACGTGGCGATGTTCCGCACCAAAAATGACGATATGCAAATCCACCTTGCGGGCGACGGCATTTATCACAGCGCGCCGCAGATGGTGCGGATGCAGCTGGTGCCGCAAGGCAGCGCGCAACAAGGTCCGCCGCCCCCTCGGGGCCAGCAAGGCGGCGCGCAAGCTGGCGGGCAATCGGTGCAAGCGCGCGGCGTTGGCGTGGAAGCGCGCGCTGGTGGTGGTGGCAGTGGCGGCGGC
>Ga0066903_100001999_pt1 | contig 15562 bp, 17 predicted proteins | sample PanSoiMetaGPlot1_FD_67491 | JGI IMG/M metagenome (GOLD analysis project Ga0066903, IMG submission 67491) | Tropical forest soil microbial communities from Panama analyzed to predict greenhouse gas emissions - Panama Soil - Plot 1 (version 2) | ecosystem: Environmental > Terrestrial > Soil >... | reverse complement strand
GGGAACGAGGTGCCGGCGAGCGCGGCGGCGCCGAGCGGACACTCGTTGAGCCTGTCGCGCGCGTCCTTGAAGCGGCCACGGTCGCGCGCCGCCATCTCCACATAGGCGAGGAGATGGTGGCCGAAAGTCACCGGCTGCGCCGTCTGCAGGTGTGTGAACCCGGGCATGACGGTCCCGGCATGCGCCAGCGCTTTTTCGGCAAGCGCACGCTGATACGCGGCAAGCGCGTCGTCGATCGCGTCAATCATGCCCCTGATCCAGAGCCGGAAGTCGGTCGCGACCTGATCGTTGCGCGAGCGCGCGGTATGCAGCCGGCCCGCCGCCGGCCCGATCAGCTCGGCGAGCCGGCTTTCGACGTTCATATGGATGTCTTCGAGCGCCCGCTTGAAAGTGAATTTGCCGCCCTCGATCTCTGACAGGATCGTGTCTAGACCGTGAGTGATGGACGCGGCATCGTCGGCCGAGATGATGCCCTGCTTGCCAAGCATCGCCGCATGGGCCTTGCTTGCGGCGATGTCCTGCCGGTAGAGGTGCCGATCGAAGTCGATGGAGGCGTTGATTTCCTCCATGACGGCGTCGGGGTGTTCGCCGAAGCGCCCACCCCACATCTTGTTGCTCATGACCTGGTCCACCGAGGTTTGACCGACCATGACCGAGGACGCAGCGAAAAGCTACGCCAAGAGGCGGCTTGCCATGGTCGTGGCCGGTACGCTTACCGGCGTCGTCATCGGACTCGGGGCGGTATACGGGATTAGCACGTTGCTAGGCAATCGGGCCGGCGATCCGTCCTGCCGGCCGGCGGTGGAGACGGCGGGACGCGTCGCGCCGCTCGCCCGCGGCGAAGTCGCGGCGCTCGCCCCCGCGACCGCGCCGCTCAAGCTGCCCGATCTCGCCTTCCGCGACGGCACCGGCAGCGAACACCATCTTGCCGACTGGCGCGGCCGCACCGTGCTGCTCAACCTGTGGGCCACATGGTGCATCCCCTGCCGCAAGGAAATGCCCGCGCTCGACGCACTAGAGGGCAAGCTCGGCGGGCCGCCGTTCGAGGTCGTCGCCATCAACATCGATACCCGAGATCCCGACAAGCCCCGCCGCTGGCTGAACGAGGTCGGCATCATCCGGCTTGCCTATTACGCGGACGCCAATGCCAAGGTGTTCCAGGACCTCAAGCTCATCGGCCGCGCCTTCGGCATGCCGACCACATTGCTGGTCGACCCGGCGGGCTGCGAGATCGGAACGCTCGCGGGGCCGGCCGAATGGGCGAGCGAGGATGCGCTCAAGCTCGTGCGCGCGGCGCTGGGCGAGAGCAAGAGCTGACGCCCGGCGCGGCTTGGCCTCAGGCCGTCACGTCGAGATTGCCGCCAGTGCCGGCAGCCACATTGGCGAGGCGGTCCATGTTCTGTTGCGCGGCGTCGATCACCTGGACCACAGAGGCTGCGGCATCGGCGTTGACGCGTAGCATCCGGGCGGCGACCGCCATCTGCGCTTCCGCGATCTTGGCGCCAACGAATGCGCTCGCGAGCGCGCCAATGTCCATGCGGAGAACTCCAAAGCGGCCGCGACTGCGGTCACGGATTACGCCATCCGCCACACGATAGGCGCTGGGAGTTAACGCGCTGTGATCGGTGGCCAACCCAGCCGCAGCAGGGGCGGGTTCCCGACACGTGGGGAGGCTTGACAGGCCGGCGGTGGGCTCCTACACTTAACCAGATGGTTAAGCATCACAGCAGCGACCTCGATCGCACCTTCGCAGCCCTCTCCGATCCGACGCGGCGGGCACTGCTGGCCCGGCTTGGAGATCAGCAGGGTCTGTCGGTAAGCGAACTCGCCCGGCCGTTCCCGATGTCGCTGCCGGCAATCATGAAGCACCTCGACGTGCTTTCCGACGCCGGCCTGATCTCACGCACGAAGACCGGACGCACGGTCGCCTGCCAGCTCAACGCCAAGCCAATGCAAAGCGCGATGAACTGGCTCAACCGCTATGAGCGCTTCTGGTCCGAGCAACTCGATCGCTTGGCCGCCTTTGTGGAGGAGGACTCATCATGCCTGCCCAGCCCAACGTCGCCACCAAACCCAGCCTCACCCTCAAACGACGTCTCAATGCGCCGCCGGCCAGGGTCTACGAAGCCTGGACCGACCCGGCGAAGCTAGCCCGCTGGTTCGGGCCTGAGGTGGTCGGCACCGTGCAGGCCGACATCGATGCGCGGGTCGGCGGCCGGTTTCGAATCATCATGCATACAGCCGACGACACCCACGACGTCAGCGGCGTGTACCGCGAAGTGGTGCCGAACCAGAAGCTCGTGTTCACCTGGGCCTGGCGGAGCACACCGGAGCGCGAATCGCTCGTCACCGTGCTGCTCAAGCCGGACGGCAACGGCACGTTGCTGACCTTGATCCACGAGCAATTCTTCGACGAGCCCGCGCGCGACCGCCACCAGTCCGGCTGGGGCCAGGCGCTCGACAAGCTCGAACGCCAATTCGGCTGAGGCCAACGGGGGCGCAACGCTTACACCGCACGGCCGGACAGTTCGGCCATACCAAGAAGGAGAACGAGCATGTCTCACGGTACGTTCTGCTGGAACGAGCTGATGACTCACGACGTGGAGAAGGCGAAGGCCTTCTACCGCCATTCGGTGGGTTGGACGTTTGACGCAATGCCGATGGTCGAGGGAGGCGGCACCTATTGGGTGGCGAAGATCGGCGAAAAGCGGGTTGGCGGAATTTTTCCGATGGATGGGCCGCAATTCAAGGGCGTACCGGATCAATGGGTATCGATTCTTGCCGTCGACAACGTGGACACACGCGTGAAGAAGGCGACCGCGGCCGGCGCCAAGGTGCTGAAGGGTCCGTTCGACATCCCGAATGTCGGCCGCGTGGCGTATGTGCAGGAGCCAGGCGGAGCCATGATCGGATGGCTGACTCCGGTCGACACTTCCTCATTGGGGACGACGGACGAGAAGCGCAAGCCGGCAACGGCGGCCGCACGATGATGTGACATTGCTCACGCGGGAGATGATCATGAAGCTCTATGGTTTTCCGCCTTCGCCGAACACCTGGAAGGTCCGCGCCGTCGCCGCTCATCTGGGGCTGCCGCTTGAACTGGAGCTCGTCGACCTGAGCAAGGGCCAGCAGCGCACCCCAGCCTACCTCGCGCTCAATCCTACCGGCCGCACCCCGACGCTGGTCGACGGCGACCTTATGCTCTGGGAGTCGACTGCGATCATGCAATACCTCGCGGATCGCAAGCCCAATGCGCTGTGGCCGAACGATATGCGCGCCCGTTGCGACATCATGCGCTGGCAGAGCTGGCAGCTGCAGCACTGGAGCAGCGAAGCCTGCGAGCCGCTGATCTTCGAGCGGCTGGTCAAGCAGATCCTGAAACTCGGCCCGCCCGATTCCGCGACTGTGGAAAGAAGCATGGAGAGTTTCAACCGCGAGGCGCGCGTGCTCGATGCGCACCTGTCGCGGCAGCCGTATCTGACCCGCAATGAGCTCACGCTCGCCGACTTCTCGGTGGCGGCGCCGCTGTTCCTGACACAACAAGCCGACCTGCCGCTCGCACCCTATGCACGGGTACAGGAATGGTTCGGCCGCGTATCGGCGCTGCCGGCGTGGCGCGAAACGGCACCGGCGCACGTTCCTGCGGCGGCGTAGCCCGATCCAACCGATACAGGCACACAGGAGTGACACTATGAGCACGATCAAGGTGAGTGCGTTGCGCTGGGTACCCGATTTCGCGCGCGGCCTCGTCCGCGACCTGCGGGTGCGCTGGGCCCTGGAAGAAGCAGGATTGCCCTATCAGGCGCGGCTGATCGGGCCGGAGGAGCAGGGTTCCGCGAGCTACCGTGCGATGCAGCCGTTCGGACAGGTCCCGGCCTACGAAGAGGACGGGCTGGTGCTGTTCGAATCCGGCGCCATTCTCCTGCACATCGCCAACCGATCGGAGGTGCTGATGCCCGCCGATCCGGACGGCCGCGCCCGCGCAACCGCCTGGATGTTCGCGGCGCTAAATTCGATCGAGCCGCGGATCCAGAACGTGACCGCAATCGACCTGTTCCATGCGACCGAGAGCTGGGCCAAGGAGCGGCGCCCGGCAGCGCTCAAGGACGCACAGACGCGGCTGAAAGGACTGTCCGATTGGCTCGACGGCAAGGAGTATCTAGAAAACCGTTTCACCGTCGCCGACTTGCTGATGACCACGGTCTTGCGGATTCCGCGACACACCGACCTGATCGCGCAAATGCCGAACCTTGAGGCCTATCGGGTGCGCTGCGAGGCGCGGCCGGCATTCAAGAAGGCGCTCGCCGCCCAGATGGCTGACTTCGCCGACGCGGCGCCGGCCGCCGCATAGCCTTCCCTCAAGCGGGATGACTTTTTTCTTCGAAAATCATCCCGCACTTTTTCGGATCATGCCTTAACGCGTCGGCACCGGCTTCTCGCCGCGATAGTCGTAGAACCCTCGCTGAGTCTTGCGGCCAAGCCAGCCGGCCTCAACGTATTTCACCAACAGCGGACACGGCCGATACTTCGAGTCCGCGAGACCGTCGTGCAGCACCTGCATCACCGAGAGGCAGGTATCGAGTCCGATGAAATCGGCGAGCTCGAGCGGACCCATCGGGTGGTGCGCGCCGAGCCGCATCGCGGTATCGATCGCCTCGACATTGCCGACGCCCTCGTAGAGCGTGTAGATCGCCTCATTGATCATCGGCATCAGCACGCGGTTGACGATGAAGGCGGGGAAATCCTCCGCGACCGCGATGGTCTTGCCGAGCTTCGTCACAAATTGCTTGGTGGCTTCGAAAGTTTGATCAGCGGTGGCGATGCCGCGGATCAGCTCGACCAGCTCCATCAGCGGCACCGGATTCATGAAATGGATGCCGATGAACCGCTCGGGCCGGTCGGTCGAAGACGCGAGCCGCGTGATCGAGATCGACGACGTGTTGGTGCCGATGATGGCCTCGGGTTTGAGCAGGCCGCAAACCCTGGCGAAGATCGCGCGCTTGACGTCCTCCTTCTCGGTCGCGGCCTCAATGACAAGGTCGCAATCGCCGAAGGCTTCGTAGCTTTCCGCCGCGGTGATGCGCTTGAGTGCGCCTTGGCGATCCTCCTCGCTGATGGTCTTCTTGCGGACCTGCCGCGCCATGTTGCCATTGATGGTGGCGATGCCGGCCTTGACGCGGTCCGCGGTCACGTCGTTGAGCTTCACGTCGAAGCCCGCGAGCGCGCAGACATGCGCGATACCGCCGCCCATCTGACCGGCCCCGATCACGCCGACTTTCTTGATGTTGAGTGCCATGGTGTCCGTTTGGGGTGTCCGTCTGGCCCGCCGCCAAGCGCGACTTGTAAGGGCTATGTCCCGCCGGCCGATGTTTTACGCTGATCCGCGGAACTGCGCCACCGGCACCCGCCCACGCGTCAGCCCGCTATTTCCTGACCTTTTCGAGCTCCTGAGCGAGTTCCGGTAACGCCTGATAGAGATCGGCGACCAGCCCGTAGTCGGCGACCTGGAAGATCGGCGCCTCCGCATCCTTGTTGATGGCGACGATCACCTTGGAGTCCTTCATGCCAGCGAGATGCTGAATGGCGCCTGAAATTCCGACCGCAACGTAGAGTTCCGGCGCCACCACCTTGCCGGTCTGGCCGACCTGCCAGTCATTCGGCGCGTAGCCGGCGTCGACCGCAGCCCGCGAGGCCCCGACCGCGGCGCCAAGCTTATCGGCCACCGGCTCAATGTATTTGGTGAAGTTTTCGCGGCTCTGCATCGCCCGGCCGCCCGACACGATGATCTTGGCCGAGGTCAGCTCCGGGCGGTCGGACTTCGAGAGTTCTTCGCCGACGAACGAGGACACACCGGGATCGTTCGCGACCGCGACCGCCTCGATCGGCGCCGAGGCGCCGCCGGCAGGCGCGGGCTGGAAGGTCGCGGTGCGTACCGTTATCACTTTCGTCTTATCCTTCGAACGCACCTGTTGCACGGCGTTGCCGGCATAGATCAGCCGTTCGAACGTATCGGGCGCGATCACCTTGACGATGTCGGAGATCTGCATGACATCGAGCAGCGCGGCGACCCGCGGCAGCACGTTCTTGCCGGCCGTCGTCGCGGGCGCGACGATGGCGTCGTAGGACGGCGCGAGCGAGACGATCAGCGCCGCCAGCGGCTCGGCCAGCATGTGTTCGTAGCTCGCCGCGTCCGCCAGCAGGACCTTGCCGACGCCGTCGAGCTTTGCGGCAGATTCGGCGACGGCGCGCGCTCCCTTGCCAGCGACCAGCACATGCACCTCGCCGCCCAGCGCCTTGGCGGCGGTGAGCGCCTTGTGGGTCGCATCCTTGAGGCTCTTGTTGTCGTGCTCGGCAATGAGAAGCGTCGTCATTATGAGAACTCCGCACCCTCAATCGTCATGCCCGGCCTTGTGCCGGGCATCCACGTCTTGGTCTGTATCGCAAAGAAAAGACGTGGATGGCCATGACGCCGCGGGAATGCCATCAGATTGTCGAAACATCAGATCACCCCCGCCTCGTTCCGGAGCTTGTCGACGAGCTCGGCCACGCTTTTTACCGTGACCCCGGCCTTGCGGCTGGCCGGTTCGAGGGTCTTGAGCACTTCCAGGCGCGGCGCCACATCGACGCCATAGCTGTCGGGGGTCTTTTCCTCGATCGGCTTCTTCTTCGCCTTCATGATATTGGGCAGGCTCGCGTAACGCGGCTCGTTGAGGCGCAGATCGGTGGTCACGATCGCCGGTCCCTTGAGCTTGACGGTCTGCAAGCCGCCGTCGACCTCACGCGTGACGAGCACGCTGTCGCCGTCGAGCACGAGCTTGGAGGCGAAGGTCCCCTGTGCCCAGCCGGTGAGCGCGGCCAGCATCTGGCCGGTCTGGTTGCAGTCGTCGTCGATCGCCTGCTTGCCCATGATGACGAGACCGGGCTTCTCCTGGTCGACGATGGCCTTCAGGATCTTGGCGACCGCGAGCGGCTCGGTCGGCTTGTCGGTCTTGACCAGGATGCCGCGGTCGGCGCCCATCGCGAGGCCGGTGCGGATCGTTTCGGTCGCCTGCTGCGGCCCGATCGACACGCAGACGACCTCGGTCGCCTGGCCCTTCTCCTTCAGCCGCAGCGCCTCCTCGACCGCGATCTCGTCGAAGGGATTCATCGACATCTTCACGTTGGCGAGCTCGACGCCGGAATGATCTGTCTTCACACGAATCTTGATGTCTTTGTCGACGACCCGTTTGACGGGCACCAGGATCTTCATGGGATTGGCTCTCGGGATAGCGGGCGCGTCGGGGGGCGCCGAAGGCGGGGCAGGCTAAGGGCGCGGACATTCGGGTGTCAACGTCGATCGCGGTAAGGCGGGGCTCCCGGCCAACGGGACGCGTCGGGCATTGACGCCGCGGGTCCGACCGGAACCTGATCGGGACGGATGCACTCGAACAGCTTCACGCCGTCGGGACGGAGCAGCAGCATCAGCACGACGCCCGCTCCCATGCCGCCGATATGGGCCCAATAGGCGACCTCGCTCGCCGAGGCCGAGCCGAGACTGATGAACTGCATGACCACGAAGGCCCCGACCACCCAATAGGCGCTGAGCCGCAGCGGTATGATCGAGACCAGCACAGTGATCTTGGCACAGGGCCGCAGCATCACATAGGCGATGACGGTCCCCGAGATCGCACCCGAGGCGCCGATCAACGGGACTTCTGCATGCGGGTCGGAGGCGACGAACGCCAGCGCGCCGAGCGAGCCGCAGCCCAGGTAGAACAGCACGAACCGTAGCCGGCCGAGCGCCTCCTCGACGTTGTCGCCGAACACCCAGAGGAAGATCATATTGCCGAAGATGTGGAAGATGTCGCTGTGCAGGAACATGTAGGTGAACAATGTGAGCGACGGCGGGAGGGCGCCCTCCACGGTGCCATCGCCGACGAAAGCCGCCGGGACCAGGCCGAACCGAAATACCATTTCCTGCACGCCGTTGCCGACACCGAGTTCGACGAAGAAAATGACGAAGTTCAGGGCGATCAGCCCCCAGGTGACAAACGGGCGGTGTGGCAACTTGAACGGGTTGTCATCGTAGATCGGTAGCACCATTGGGTGGCCCTCACCGGTTCTGGCCCGGCACCCACAGCACGTCGGCGGCGCCTTGGTCGTTCACGAACCGGCTCGCGACGAACAGGAAATCGGACAGCCGATTGATGTATTTGAGCGCCGGCGCGGTGACGGTCTCCCCTGGCTGGTCATTGAGCTCGACCATGATCCGCTCGGCGCGGCGGCAGACCGTGCGCGCCAGATGAAGGTAGGCGGCCGCGGCATTGCCCCCGGGCAGGATGAAGGACTTAAGTGGCGCAAGCTCGGCATTGAGACGGTCGATCTCGCCTTCGAGCCAGCTCACTTGCGCATCGCTCACAGCAAGCCGCGCGCCGCCCGGTCCCTTGCCCTGCTGCGAAGGCATGCACAGATCGGCCTCGACGTCGAACAGATCGTTCTGGATGCGGCCAAGCTGGGAATCGACCAGACCGTCGTATGCGACATGCAGGCGGGCAACGCCGATCACCGCGTTGACCTCATCGAGCGTGCCATAGGCGGCAATGCGCAGATCGTATTTCTTGCGCCGCTCGCCGGTACCAAGCGCGGTCGTACCATCATCGCCGCTGCGCGTATAGATCCGGTTGAGGACGACCATGCAGGCCTCTTTAGCGTCCCATCGCCCAGATCGTCGCCATGATGATGATGATCGCCACGAACTGCAGCAGAACGCGCAGGCGCATCAGCTTCTGCGAGAGATGGGGCGAGCCGCCGCGCATCATATTGACGAGGCCAAACAGCAGCACGATCGCGACCGCGATGATCGCGAGCGGCACCGCCACGTGAGACATGAAATCGGCCATGGCTGCCCGTCTTAGCATCCGGCGGGGCGCGAGACCATGGTGTCACAGCCGCTCGGGTTTGCGCCCCGCGGGGCTTTCATGTGATGTGCCGCCCGGGAGATTGCAATGACCGAGACCCCCTGGAAACCCCGCACTCTTGCCACCCAGGCGCTGGGCGCCGTCGATCCCGCCACCAAGGCCGTGGTGTCGCCGCTGCACGTCGCGACCACGTTCGTGCGCGACGAGGACAACCAGTATCGCGCGGGCTACGCCTACGGTCGCCCGGACAACGCCACCATTCGCCAGACCGAAGCCGTGATCGCCGCCCTGGAAGGCGCGCAGGAGGCGACGTTGTTCGCGTCCGGCATGGCGGCGGCAACCGCGGTCGTGCTGGCGCTGCCCGAGCGTTCGCACATCGTTGCATCGCAGGTGATGTATTGGGCGTTCCGCCACTGGCTCATGAACGAGGCGTCCCGCTTCGGGCACCGGGTCGATTTCGTCGATAGCAGCAACCTCGATGCAGTGCGCGCCGCTGTCAAAGGCGACACCGCCCTCGTCTATATCGAAACGCCGGGCAACCCGCTGTGGACGATCAGCGACATCGCTGGCGTGGCCGACATCGCGCACGCGGTGGGCGCGATGCTCGCGGTCGATTCCACGGTCGCGACCCCGGTGTTGACCCAGCCGCTGCGGCTCGGCGCCGATATCGCGATGCATTCGGCCTCGAAGTATCTCAACGGGCACTCCGACGTGATCGCCGGCGTGCTCGCGGCCGCACGGCCGTCCGAACTCTGGGACCGCACCAAGTCGATACGCATCCAGCATGGCGCGATTCTCGGACCGTTCGAGGCGTGGCTCCTACAACGTGGGCTGCGCACGCTCGATGTCAGAGTCAAAGCCCAGACCGCTAGCGCTGTGATGTTAGCGGAGCGCCTGCGGTGGCATCCTCAGGTCGCCGAGGTGCTCTATCCCGGTCTGCCCTCACATCCAGGACACGCCGTCGCGGCGCGACAGATGAGCGGCTTCGGCGCCATGTTGTCGATCCGCGTCAAGGACGGCGAACGAGCCGCCATCGCCACCGCCGCCAGGGTCGAGCTGTGGAAGCGGGCGACCTCGCTCGGCGGCGTCGAAAGCCTGATCGAACATCGCGCCTCGGTGGAGGGACCCGATACCCTCTGCCCGCCTGACCTGCTGCGGCTGTCGGTCGGGCTCGAGGACCCGGACGATCTGTTCGCCGACCTCGACCGCGCGCTGCGGGCCGCACAAGCAGGGCCGGCATGAGCGGCCGCATCCTGGTGTTAGGGGCGGCCGGGCGGCTCGGCTATGCGGCCGCGACGGCGTTCCGCGAAGCAGGCTGGACGGTCACGAGCCTGGTGCGGCCTGGCGCCGCGCATCGCGCGCCGCGCGGTACGAAAATCGTCGAGACGATAGACCGTCCCGATGCGGTCGCGGCGGCGCGAGGGACGGACGTTGTCCTGCACGCGCTCAATCCCCCAATCAAGACCTGGCGGCACATGGCGCTGCCGCATGCCTACGCGGCAATCGAGGCGGCCGAGGCGGCCGGCGCGACGCTGATCTTCCCAGGCAACCTCTACAACTACGGCAAGCGGATGCCGGGGGTCATTGACGAGACCACCCCGATGCAGGCGACCGCGCGCAAGGGCGAAATCCGGGTGACGATAGAACAGCGCATGCGCGAAGCGTCCGAGCGCGGCATGCGCGTGATCATCTTGCGCGCCGGAGACTTTTACGGCAGCGGGCGCGGCTCGTGGTTCGACCTCGTGATCGCAAAGCAGATCGAGCGCGGCGAGGTCACCTATCCGGGACCGCTCAACGTCGTGCACGAATGGGCCTACGTGCCGGACCTGGCCGCTGCGGCGGTGCGGCTCGCCGCCAGCCGCGAACGGCTTGGTCTATTCGAGACGTTCGGGTTCCCAGGCCATGCCGTGACCGGCCGCGAGCTCATCGCCGCGATCGCCAAGGCGATCGGGCGCCAGCCGCGCGACATCAGGGTCAGGCGAATGTCGTGGTGGCTCATCCACCTGCTGTCGCCCTTCGCGGCGCTGCCCGACGAATTGGCGGAAATAGCTTATCTGTGGAAGGTGCCGCACCGGATTGCGGGCGACAAGCTTGCGGCCGTGATCGGCGAGGTTCCGCACACCCCGCTCGACATCGCGGTCACCCGCGCGCTGCGCGCCATTGGCGCAATTGCGTGACCACGAGATTCATGACAGTGCTCCGCCGTCACGCGCGGGCCTCGCCCGTGCCTATTAGGGGTTTCGCCAAGATGATCGTCGATTTCCAGCATCACTTCACGCCGCGCGAGCTGATCAAGGAGGACCCGGGCGACCGTCTGATCCTGCACTACGACGCGCAGGGGGCGCCGAGCTACACGATCCACAAGCTCCTGTACGATCTCGACGAGCACGTCGCGATGATGGACGAAGCCGGCATCGATGCCGCCTGGCTCACCAGCGCGCAGGGCATGTGTGCCGATCTCGAGACCTCGCGCCTCGTCAATGATCAAGCCAAGAAGGCCGAGCGCGATTATCCGGGCCGCTTCATCGGCGCCGCGCACGCGCATCCGCACGGCGGGCCCGAAGCCATGCGGGAGCTCAACCGTTGCCGCTACGAGCTCGGGTTTGAAGGCGTGGTGATCACGTCGGAGACCGACGGGCTGTTTCTCGACGATCCGAAATACGAGCTGTTCTGGGCCCACGCTGCGCGCCTCGGGATGTTCGTGTTCGTCCACCCCGCACTCAAGCTCAACCATTCGCAGCAGTTCGACGGCTATGACACCGCGCGCTCGGTCGGCCGCGAGTTCTCGCTGATCATGGCGACGATCCGACTGATCAATTCCGGCGTGTTCGATCGCCACCCGACCCTCACCGTGCACATGGCGCACCTCTCCGGCGGCATCGCCTCGATGCTCGGCCGCGTCCGCAGCTATCAGGACAAGGAGTTCTGGGGCACCAAGGGCAACGCCCGCCACGGCATGAACCCGAGCAAGGACTTCGACTACTACCTCTCCCACAACATGGTATTCGACACCGCGGGCTTTGCCGGCGCGGCGAGCTCGGTGAAGACCGCCCTCGTTGAGATCCCGGCGTCCCGCATCGTGTTCGCGACCGACTATCCGCAGGAGATCCGCGCCCGCTCGGCGGTGCGCGATTTCGTGCGGGACCTGCGCGCGCTCGGGCAGGACGGCGAGGCGATCCTGTCCGGCAACGTCAGCAAGCTTTTGAAGAAACGTGAGCGCGCCTAAAGCGCGATGACTTTCTTCGAATCGTCATCGCGCTTTAGCTTCTTGCTTGAGCATGATCGTTGTCCGAAAACCGCTGCACACTTTTCGGGATCATGCTTTAGGCCGCGAGATGTTTCTCGATCTCATGTACCGGCATCCGCACGAAATCCTTGTCGATCTCGGCGCGCAGCGCGCTGCGCAGATTGGGCGAATAGGCCTGACGTAGTACGCCGAGCGCCCGCGGCGGCGCCACCACGATCAGCGACTTCGCATTGCCGGCATTGACTTCGGCGTCCAGATGGCCCGCGAGCCGCTGCAAGAAGCGCTGCTCCTCCTGGTCGTGCCAGTCGGTCTGCTCCACGGCGCTGCGCCTGCCATTGATCGAGTTGATCGAGCGGCCGGGTGCGTCGGTCCCCAATTCGCGGGTCTTCTCATCCGGCTGTTCATAGACTTCCCGGGTCCTGAGGTTGAGAAGCTTGGTGTCGCCGACATTCTCGAACACCAGCGCCTTTTTTCCGTCGCAGACGACGACCCAATCCCCCTGCCGGACGAGCACATTGGACATGAAAACCTCCACGGTTGACTTATCCGAGCGCACAATGTGGCCGTTGCACATTGACCAGGGTCAAACGCCGAAGGGTCGATTCAGTTGCTTCCCTCGAGCAGTCGCTTGGCGATCACCTGCGCCTGGATCTCGGCCGAGCCCTCAAAGATCGAGAGGACGCGGGCGTCGCACAGGAGTCGCGACACCGGGAATTCAACCGCAAAGCCGTTACCACCGTGGATCTGCACGGCGTTGTCGGCGGCCGCCCAGGCGACACGTGCCGCCAGGAGCTTCGCCATGCCGGCCTCGAGGTCGCAGCGACGGCCGGAGTCCTTTTGCCTGGCCGCGAAATAGGTGAGCTGCCGCGCCATCATGATCTCGGCCGCCATCATGGCGAGCTTGTCGGCAACGCGCGGGAAGTTGATCAGCGGCTCGCCGAACTGACGGCGCTCGAGAGCATAGCGCAGCGCCTGCTCCATAGCGGCCTGCGCGACGCCGACTGCCCGCGCCGCAGTCTGGATGCGCGACGATTCCAGCGTTGCCATCAGCTGCCGAAAACCAAGACCTTCGACACCACCAAGCAACGCTGAAACCGGCACCTCGAACCCGTCGAAGGCGATCTCGTATTCCTTCATGCCGCGATAGCCGAGCACGTCGATCTCGCTTCCCGCCATCCCGCGCACCGGAAACGGCTCGGTGTCGGTGCCCCGCGGCTTGCGGGCAAGCAAGATCGAGAGACCGCGGTGGCCCGACTCGCGCGGATTGCTGCGCACCAAAAGCGTCATCAGGTCGGCACGCGCCGCATGCGTGATCCACGTCTTGCTGCCATACACCCGGTAGATGTCGCCGTGACGAACCGCGCGGGTCTTGAGCGAGGCGAGATCGGAGCCGGCATCGGGCTCGGTAAATACGGCCGTCGGCAGTACCTCGCCGCTCGCGATACGCGGCAGCCATTCGCGCTTCTGCTCCGGCGTTCCGTCGCGCAGGATCAGCTCCGCCGCAATGTCGGAGCGCGTACCGAGCGACCCAACCCCGAGATAGCCGCGCGCCAGCTCCTCTGCCACGACGCACATCGCCTCCTTGCCGAGACCCATGCCGCCGTGGTTCTGCGGGACGGTCAGGCCGAAAACACCGACCTCGGCCATCTGCGCGAGGACCTCGATCGGAATGAGACTATTCGAATGGTGCCATGCCTGCGCGCACGGGACGATCTCGCTGTTAGCAAACCGGCGCAGCTCGTCGCGCACCGAATCGAGCGCTTCGTCGAGATGGCAATCGCCGACGGTCGCCTCGCGGCTCTTGCTCATCAAAGCGGCGAGCCGCGCGCGGCAGTCGGGCCGACCGGACATCAGGCCCTCGAGCGGTCCAGCCATGCGGGCAGCAACTGCCGGCGACGGCAGCCCAACGTCGGCGGGCCGCACGATCTCGCCCTGACTCATCGGGATACCGCCGAGGATCTGGGCGAGGTATTCGCCGAGCCCGATCTCGGCGACCAGGAGCTCAGTCTCGCCGAGCCGGCCGGCAACATTCAGCCGGTCGGCCCAGGCCGCCAGCTGGCGGACGGCTTCGACATAGGTAGCGAGCCAGGCGAGGCCGTGGGTGGCGCGCTGCTCGCGGTCGAACGCACGCTCCATGGTGTGGTGCTCGACGCTGACCCGCCCGCGAACCGCGGCGGTTGCGTCCCGCAGCACCGCCTCTGCCGCCAGAACGGCTTCGCGCGCGAGCACCACCATCTTCAGCGCAGCCCCGCGTCGATCCGCGCCGGGCAGCATCGCGATCTCCTCCCTCGGCCGGAGATGGCCTGGCCGGGCACAAACGGGGCGGTCCGTGCGACCTCCGGACGATACTGCCCTTCAACCCATTATGTTACGCGAAATTTGCGGCTTCATTAACCATTTGGCGGCTTCTTTCCTTCAAAGTTCCATGCATGCCGTCCGCAACTAAGCCTCCGCGGTCAGGCCAGCGTCCATTCGCTTGAGAAGCGGATAGTCATGCCTCTCTCCCTCGCCAATGCGATCTCCGCCGTCTCAGTCCGCACCCGCATCATCGGGCTAGCGCTCATCCCGGTCATCGGCTTTCTCGCCAACGGAATCGCGTTTACGAGCGGACAGTCCGAGGTAACTGACGCCTTCGCCAATGTTGCGACCGCCGCGACGCTCGCTGACGCCAGCCGCGAGTTCAAGATCGCGCTCGCGTCGATGCAGATCGCGGCCAAGGACTTCGTCGCCCAGCCGTCGGAGGAGCCGATCAGGAGTTTCGAAGCCGGCCACGCGATGGCGACGAGCAACTTCGACAAGATCGCACGCGCCGCAGACGGCCTGCCCGACAGTGAGGCGCAACAGGTGCGCCAGAAGCTCGGCGAGCTCGGCCTCAATTTCGAATATCTCACCCAGGAGCAGATGGCGCTCGGCTACGCCGACGATCGCGGCACCCGTAAGCAGCTGGAAGATGCGGCCGCCCAGATCGAAGCGCTGATCAATAATGGGATGTCATCGCTTTCCGAATCGGCGCGCGAGAATTTACTGCGGTCGCTGCTGACGATGCGCCGTTACGAGGCGCAATACCGATTCAGCCGTGATAAGGCGTTGTGGGAGCTGTTCTTCAAAGAGTATCGGGTCTTCGAAGAGAAGCTCAGGGGAGTCTCAGCCGACGCCCAGATCAAGAATCGATTGAGCGACCTCGTGAAGGACTACGCTTCCACGCTCGCACAATGGAACAGGCACTACCAGAACATCCAGAAGTCGCTCACCGACGTCATTGACACGAGCCAGCAGCTCGTGCCGCAGTCGAATGCGATTCTGGCCATGGCGCAGCGACGGGCGAGCGCCGCGTCCGCGGCGCTCGCCCAGTCGCAGCGGCATACCCGCAACAGCATCATCGGCGTCGGTCTGGCCGCGGTCATGATCGGACTTGCCT
>Ga0066903_100001998_pt1 | contig 15563 bp, 16 predicted proteins | sample PanSoiMetaGPlot1_FD_67491 | JGI IMG/M metagenome (GOLD analysis project Ga0066903, IMG submission 67491) | Tropical forest soil microbial communities from Panama analyzed to predict greenhouse gas emissions - Panama Soil - Plot 1 (version 2) | ecosystem: Environmental > Terrestrial > Soil >... | reverse complement strand
GTGAATCACGACTGCCGCATCGGCGGTTCGTCGGCACTCGGTCCGTAAATCGACGGGACCGGCACGTCGAGCAGACGCAGATACACCGACAACTGTCCGCGGTGATGGTAGATGTGGTTGAGCGCGAGCGTGCGCAGGAGCGCCGCTTTCGGCATCGTCATTACCGTCTTGCCGTCCGGCGTCTTGAACTCCCAGGCGTTCCCGAGGTTCGCGTCACCGATCGACGAGATGTTGCTCTTGGCGGCGCTCACGCCAGCATCGTGCGTTGCGAGGATCTCCGCCGTCGACTGCGCTTCGGGTGAGCCGTCTCCGGTGAAGATCACCGAATCCTGCGTGGCCCATCCGGTGAGAAACGCCGGGCCGGACGCGATGTGCATCGCGAGCGCTCCGAGTGACATCGACTTCGAGTGTGGCTTCCACGCGAGCTTGTCGGTCGGCACGCGCTCGAGCACGCGCCTCGTCGTGGCGGCTTCCTGTTCGAATTCCTGGATCATTGCGGCGGTCGCGGACATACGTCCTCCTTTGCGTCTGAGTGGTCTATCGTAGTGCCGTTCCAACCGGTTCGTATATGGCGTGAGGGATTGACGCGTAACAACGCAGTAAGATAACCGCTCTCGTGAAGTTTTCTTTACGCGTCGCGGCGGTCGCCGCTCTGCTGTTCGTCGTGCTGTTCTGGCAGCTGGGTTCCGCGAGCTTCTGGGATCCTGACGAAGCGATTTACGCAGAGACGTCGCGCGAAATGCTTCGCACAGGTGATTGGCTCGCGCCGTACTACAACGAGCAGCCATTCTTCGACAAGCCGATCCTCTTCTACTGGCTGCAGGCCGCGGGGATGAAGATTGCGGGACAGAACGAGCTGGGCGCCCGGTTGGCGCCCGCTATTGCCGCAGTCGCTCTTGTCGCGACGACGGCGTGGCTCGGCGCCATGTTGATTTCGTTCGAAGTCGGCTTCGTCGCCGCGCTGCTCCTTGCCGCGAGTCCTCCCGTCTTCGCGCTGGCGCACTACGCCATCCTCGACATGACGTTCACGGCATTCCTCTTCGCCGGCGTATCGCTGCTCACGGTCGCGGCGCTGCGCGATCGTCCGCGTCTGCAGTGGCCGGGGTACCTGCTCATCGGGCTGTCGGTGTTGACGAAAGGACCGCTCGCGCTCGCGCTGTGCGGCGTCGCGCTCGTGCTGGCACTCATCGCGTCGGCGGAACTCCGACGACGCTTCTTGGCGCTGCATTTTGTGGCCGGCCTGGTGATCGTCGCCGCTATTTCGACGCCCTGGTTCATCTACATGTGGCTCCGGTTCCGCGATGCGTTCGTCGCGGGCTATCTGATGAACGAAAACGTCTCGCTGTTTGCGGCGAACCGCTTCAACACGAAGTTCGACCCGCTGTTCTACATCCGCGTGCTCGCGGCAGGTCTCCTCCCGTGGACCGGCCTCGCGATCGGCCGGTTGTGGGACGACGTGCGCGCGTTTCGCCAGCGGAGGCTCGACGACGTCGACCTCCTGCTGTGGTGTTGGACTCTAGCAATTCTGGGATTCTTCACCGCCTCGCGCTTCAAGCTCGATCACTATGTCTTCCCGGCTGCTCCTGCGCTCTGTCTCTTGTGCGCACGTGCGTGGGCGGACGTGCGCACACGTGTCGCCACCCCGACTAATGCCGGCGCGCGTATCGGGGCGCAAACGATCGGGCCAATACTCGTCATCGCTGGAACAGGCGGCGGCTATTTCATGATTGCGAGGCTCGACTTGCCGAACGCCGCCATCCTCGCGCCCGTTGTCATGCTCGTGGCCGGCGGCGTGGTAACGGCGCGCATCAGCTTCGGACAGTCGCGGCTGCCGGCGTCGCCGTGGATCACGCTCGCGACGATGGTCGCGACGTATGCAGCCGTCATCACGTGGGTCCTTCCTGCACTCGAGCAACACAAGGTCATTCCGGATGTCGGACGGTGGGTCGCGGCGCGGTCTGCCGACGGCGCTCGCGTCGGCACGTACCGGTTGAATCGCTGGAGCAATGCCTTCCGCTTCTACGTCGACCGCCACGTGTCGCACATGGACAGCGCGGACGAGGCACGCGCGTTCTTCGAGGCAACAGGCGCTGGCTACGCCGTGATGACCGCTCAGTTCTTCGACGAGCTCACGGCGCTGGGCGTCCCGCTGCAGGTCGACTACGAGCGCGAAGGGATGTGGGTCACCTCAGGTCGCGCGCTCTGGCGGCGTCGGGAGGTCCCGACGCGCTTCGTCGTCGTCAGCCGTAAAACGACGCCGTGAGCGGGCGGCCGACGGAGCCCAACGGCGTCGGAGAATTGATTGGCCGTAAGATGGACGAATGAGATTTTACAAGGTCGTGACACTGACGTCAGCCCTGCTGGTGCTGACGTCGCTCGCTCTGCATGCTGACGAAGGCATGTGGACGTTCGATCGTCCTCCCCTCCAGGCCATTCAACAGCGATACGGCTTTACCGTGACGCAACCGTGGCTCGACCACCTGCGGCTGTCGAGCGTGAGATTTCCCGACGGCTCCGGATCATTTGTCTCGCCGACGGGTCTCGTCCTCACCAACCACCACGTCGCGCTCGAGCAGCTCCAGAAGATCTCGACGCCGCAGAAGAACTACGTGGCCGACGGCTTCTACGCGCGGACGCGCGCCGAAGAAGTGAAAGCGGCGGATGCCGAGCTCGACGTGCTGATGTCGTCTGAAGACGTGACGAGCCGCGTCGCTGCCGCCGCGGCCAAAGCGCCGAACGCACAGGACGCGCTCGAAGCACGCAAGGCGGAGGTCGCGCGGATCGAAAAAGAGTGCGTCGACACCATGAAATTGCGCTGCGATGTGGTTCCCCTCTACCAAGGCGCGCAGTACTGGCTGTATCGCTACAAGAAGTACACGGACGTGCGGCTCGTCTTCGCGCCCGAGCAGCAAATGGCGTTTTTCGGCGGCGACCCCGACAACTTCACGTACCCGCGCCATGATCTCGATTTCGCGATCTTCCGCGTCTACGAAAACGACCAGCCGGTCCACACGGACAACTACCTGAAGTGGAACGCGAAAGGCGCCGCGGATCAGGAACCCGTCTTCGTCACCGGGCATCCCGGCTCGACCGATCGCAACGACACCGTCGCCGAGCTCGAAACCGAGCGCGACGTCATCTACCCGATCAGCCTGAAGGTCGTGGGCCGGCGTCTCGGCGTGTTGCGGAAATACGCGAGTCTCGGCGCCGAGCAGGCGCGTCAGGCGGCGGGGTTGATCTTCAGCCTCGAGAACGCGCAAAAGGCATACACCGGTGAATACAACGGCCTGACGGATCCGAAGATCATGCAGAAGAAGAGCGCCGACGAAAAAGCGCTGCGCGACCGGATCGCGAAGAAGCCGGAGTGGCAGAAGGAGTACGGCGCGGCCTGGCCGACGATCCAGCGGACGCAGGAAGTCCGCCGCCGCCTCTACAAGTCAGAGCGCTTCGAGCAGCTGCGCGGATCGTCGCTCGCGCCGCTGGGCCTGATCTTCGTGCAGTACGCGCAGGAAATCGGCAAACCCGACGCCGATCGCCTGGATGGCTTCCACGATGCGCAGCTGCCCACGCTGAAGTTTCAGCTGCTCTCGCCGGCTCCGTTCTATCGCCCGCTCGAACAAGTGCTGCTCGCCGACTCATTGCAGGAATCGCTCGAAGAGCTTGGCCCGAACGATCCGTTTATCAAGGCGTCGCTCGCTGGCAAGTCGCCGACGGACGCGGCAGCGGCGCTCGTCGGCGGCACGAAGCTCGACGAACTGGCGGTTCGCAAAGAGCTCCTCGACGGCGGCCCCGCCGCAATTAACGCTTCGAACGATCCGTTGATTGTGCTCGGCCGCGCCATCGACCCGACCGTCCGCGCCCTGAAGAAAACGCTCGACCGCGACGTGACGAGCGTCGCGTCGGCGGCGCGCGAAAAGGTGGGCCGCGCGCGGTTCGCGGTGTACGGAACATCCGTATACCCCGACGCCACGTTCACGCTGCGTCTCTCCTACGGCAAGGTCAACGGCTACCCGATGAACGGCACGAAGGCGCCGTACCAGACGACGTTCTTCGGTCTCTACGACCGGTCGGCGGGCTTCGACAACAAGCCGCCGTTTCAGCTGACGCCGCGGTTCGCGGACAAGCACTCGCAGGTCGAGATGTCCACACCGCTCGACTTCGTTTCCACGAACGACATCATCGGCGGCAACTCCGGCTCGCCAGTCGTCAATCGCGCCGGCGAGCTCGTGGGACTCATCTTCGACGGCAACATCGAGAGCCTTGTCGGACGGTTCGTCTACGACGAGGAGAAAAACCGCGCAGTCGCCGTCCATGCCGGCGCCATAGTCCACGCTCTGCGGACGGTGTACGACGCGGCGCCGCTGGCCGACGAGCTCGACCCACGATGAGCTTCACGGAATACATGCTCCTGGCGGACGAGCTATAATCCGAGATTGTCCGCCCGATTTTTTCGAGGGAAACCGCCATGAACGAATGCGTCCAGGAACCGCCGGTCGTCGCCGATACTCAAGTGAAACAGCTCGTCGCGAAGGCGAAGATCGCCCAGGCGGCGTTTGAGCCCTTCACACAAGAACAGGTCGACGCCATCGTCAAGGGCATTGGCAAGTACGTGTACGACAATGCCGAGATGCTCGCGCGCATGGCGGTCGACGAGACGGGCATCGGCGTCTACGAAGACAAGATTCTCAAGAACAAAGGCAAGGCTCGCGTCATCTGGAACAACCTCAAAGACAAGCGGTCGCGCGGCATCATCGGCGAGGACGACGAGATGAACCTCGTGTTCGTCGCGAAACCGATGGGCGTCGTCGGCGCCGTAACGCCGGTGACCAATCCCATCGTCACGCCGATGTGCAACGCGATGTTCGCCATCAAGACTGGCAATGCCGTGATCTTCGCGCCGCATCCGAAAGCCGAGAAGTGCACCGAACACCTGACTGACGCGTTTATGAACGTCGTCAAGGCGCATGGCGGGCCCGAGCACCTGGTGCAGATGGTCAAGAAGGGCTCCATCGAGACGACGCAGGAGCTGATGAAAGCGGTCGACGTCGTCGTCGCCACGGGCGGAGGCGCGATGGTCAAGTCCGCGTACTCGTCCGGCCGTCCGTCATTCGGCGTCGGCGCCGGGAACGTCCCCGTGATCATCGATCGCGACGTGGACCTGAAGGACGCGGCCGAAAAGATTGTCCTTGGCGCGTCCTTCGACAACGGCATCATCTGCTCGCACGAGCAGTTCGTGCTCGCGCCCGAAGAGAAGTATCAGGACGTGCTGAAGGCCTTCATGGCCACGGGTAAGGTCTGGTACACGGAAGACAAGGCGTCGATCCAGAAGTTGCGCGACGTCGTATTCCCGGGCGGTCACTTGAACAAAGACGTCGTCGGCAAGTCACCGCGACAGGTCGGCGCGCTTGCCGGCATCGACGTCCCAGAAACCGCCCGCATCATTCTTCTTCCCGCGGAGGGCGCTGGCAGGAGTGACGTCCTCGCTAAGGAGAAGCTCTGTCCCGTCGTGGCGATCCTCCCCTACAAGACGTTCCAGGAGGCGGTGGCAGCGGCAAAGTCGAACCTGCTCGTCGAGGGCGCGGGCCATTCCGCCGCTCTGCACTCGAATAACGAGCAGCACATCAGGAACGCCGGGGTTGAGCTGCCCGTCAGCCGGCTGGTCGTCAATCAGGCGAGCTCGTTCACGGCAGGCGGATCGCTGACCAACGGCTTCGCGCCGACGACGACGCTCGGCTGCGGATCGTGGGGAGGCAACTCGATTTCGGAAAACCTGGACTACAAGCACCTGATGAACGTGTCGCGAATCGGCAAAGTCATCTCGAACAAGAAAGTGCCGACCGACGCCGAAATCTGGGCGTAGTCGCTCCCGGCTCGGGTGTGGAAGCCGGAAGCCTTCGTCGACGCATCGACTCGATCACTTGGTGCCACCCGCTCAACCTGGGTGGCATCGAGACTCGTCCGCAGTGGCACGTCCGTCGGCGTTTCGAGCGCCGGCTGAAGCTGCTTCAGCTCCCAAGCGACCTCACCGGCAAGACCGTCCTCGACATCGGCGCGTGGGACGGGTTCTTCTCATTCGAATGCGAACGGCGCGGCGCGAAGCGGGTGCTCGCGATCGACACGTTCGCCTGGGACAACTACGGCAAGGACGGCTTTCTCCTGGCCCATCAGCTGCTGAACTCGAAGGTCGAGCATCAGCGGTGCGCCGCCGAAGAGATCGACGCCGCTTCGCTTGGGACGTTCGACTTCGTCCTGTTTCTCGGCGTCTTCTACCACTTACGATCGCCGATCTCCGTGCTCGAGCGGCTTCGCGGCGTCACGGCCGGCACGCTAGTCTGCGAGACGCACGCGCTGGTCCCCGCCTTTCACGAACGCTACCCGCTCGTCAGTTTCTTCCCCGGTGACGGTCTGGAAGCCGGACTCCGCTACGAGTACTGCTCGGTACCGACGATGGAATCGCTGAAGCAGATGCTCCTGGCCGCGGGCTTCACGCACATCGACATCAAGCACACGCCGTCGATGCGGTGGCTGAAAAAGATCAAAGCGGCGGTGACGATGCGGCCGCAGTCGGGCCGCGCCATCGTCCACGCACGTTAGCGCTCCTCTCTCTCGAGAAGGCTCTCGATCCGCGAGAGCTGTTCTTTGATTTGGGCTCCGGTCACGCTGTTCTTGTAGGCGAAGACTATGAGCTTCACGGATACGAGGAAAACGCCGGCCTCGAGAAGTATGCCGTGACCGAGCCCTTTGCTGAAGAGCGCGGCAACGAATAGCCCACACGTCACGAGAACAACGATCCGGGATCCGGTGTCGAGGTGTCGAATCTTATGCGGCGGCATGGCACAGCGCTGAAGCGCAATGGCAGTGCCGCTTTTTTCGGGTTCGGACAATGATGGTCGACTGTCACGGCTCACGAAGTCTTGTGAGCGAGTTCTTGATATCGTCATACCATGCGCGCGATTGTCTTCGACGGCCAGACGCTTTCACTGCGTGCCGACTACCCCACGCCGGTGCCTGATGACGACGAGGTGCTCGTGCGGGTGCGACGCGCGGGAGTGTGCGAGACCGACCTGCAACTGATCAAGGGCTACATGGGATTCCACGGCGTCCTCGGACACGAGTTCGTCGGCGTCGCGGAGTCGGGACCGCTCAAAGGCCGGCGGGTCGTCAGCGAGATCAATTGCAACTGCGGGACGTGCACGACCTGCGACGCTGGACGACCATCGCATTGCCCCGACCGCACTGTGCTCGGCATTCTGAATCACGACGGGGCGTTCGCCGACTACATCGCCGTCCCGCTCCGAAACCTTCACGCCGTGCCCGACGCAATCTCGGATGACGAAGCGGTGTTCACCGAGCCGCTGGCCGCGGCGTTTCAGATCCCTGCGCAGGTGCCGATCGACCACGACGATCGCGTCGTTGTGCTTGGGGATGGGCGCCTCGGCAATCTCTGTGCGCAGGTGCTGGCGCGAATCACAAAATATGTGACGGTCGTCGGCAAGCACCCCGAGAAGTTGGCGCTCCTACAAAGTCCGCCTGACGGCGGAGACTACATCGCGCCGGCCGCGACAGCGCTGCTATTTGAATTCGAGCCGAGTCGCGATTACGACGTCGTCGTCGACTGTACGGGCTCGCCGACCGGATTGCCGACCGCGCTGTCGCTCGTGCGGCCGCGAGGCACAATCGTGCTGAAGACCACGGTCGCTGGCGAACAGACGATGGCCTGGGCGCCGATCGTTATCGACGAGGTCACCATCGTGGGCTCGCGGTGCGGCCCGTTCGATCGCGCCTTGAAGGCGCTCGACGCGAACCAAGTGAGCGTTTTGCCGATGATCTCGGCGCGCTACAACCTGTCCGACGGGCTCGCCGCCATCGATCGCGCGAGTGGCAAGACCACGATGAAGGTACTTCTCGACATACAATGAGTGGGTGATCGCTCGCGTTGCCGCGCTGGCGGCCCTGGCGGTGATGGCCGTTCGGGTCCCGGATCTCGAGAACAAGCCGATCGAACCGCTCCAGCCAACAGCGGGCACGAAAGCCACAGTCCTCTTATTCGTGAGTACTGACTGCCCGATTTCGAACCGTTACGCACCCGACATTCGGAAGCTCCACGACATCTACGGCAACGAAGGCGTCGCGTTCTGGCTCGTCTATCCGAATCCTGCCGACAGCGTCGCCGACATCCGCGATCACCTGAAGTCGTTCTCGTTTCCGGGCACGGCCCTTCGCGATCTCAAACACGATCTCGTCAAAGCCGTGGGCGCGACGATTACGCCGGAAGCCGCGGTGTACGATGCGAAGGGGACGCTGATGTATCGCGGCCGGATCGACGATCGATACTCCGCCGTCGGGATCGAGAAGGCACAGGCGTCGCGCCGCGATCTCCAGGACGCCATTACCGCCACGCTCGCTGGAAAACCCGTCAAGCAGAAGCTGACACAAGCCGTCGGCTGCTACATCGCCGACTTTCTCAAGTAGTGTCCGCCTCCAGGCGGACCAGCCCGGCCGGCTGAACCCGGCCACGACATCGACCCATGAAAACTCGCCGCATCGGTTCGCTTACGGTTTCCGTCGTCGGACTCGGGTGCAACAACTTCGGCATGACGATCGACGAGCGTCAGAGCGCCGACGTCGTGCACGCCGCGCTCGATGCGGGCATCAACTTCTTCGACACGGCCGACATCTACGGCGGCACTGAAAGCGAGCGGTTTCTCGGGAAAGCGCTCGGGACGCGCCGCAAAGACGCCGTCATCGCCACCAAGTTCGGGATGCGGGCGAACGACCAGTTTCAAGGCGGCGCAAGGCCCGAATACGTCAAGCGCGCGGCGGACGCCAGCCTGAAGCGGCTCAACGTCGAGCGCATCGATCTCTATCAGCTGCACAAACCGGATTCGTCGGTGCCCGTCGAGGACACGCTGGCCGCGATGAACGATCTCGTGCAGGCCGGAAAGGTGCGTGAGATCGGCTGCTCGAACTTCTCCGTCGCGCAACTGCGCGAGGCGGACGCGGCGGTGAAGGCGGGTGCGGCGAAGTTCGTCAGCGTCCAGAACCAGTACAGCCTGCTTCACCGCGATCCGGAGAACGACGTCTTGCCGGAATGCGAGCGGCTCGGCCTCGCGTTCCTGCCCTACTTCCCGCTCGCGAACGGCCTGCTCACGGGCAAGTACTCCAAGGACGTGGCGCCGCCGAAAGGCACGCGCATGGCGATGGCATGGGCGGCCAGCGGTTTGAGCGACCGAAACTTCGCGATCGTCGAAGGGCTGAGCGCTGTGGCCAAAGACGGCGGCCATTCGATGCTGGAGCTCGCGATCTCCTGGCTGCTGCGTAAGAATGTCGTGGCGTCCGTAATCGCCGGCGCAACCAGGCCAGAGCAGGTCCGCGCGAACGCGGCGGCGGCGAGCTGGCAGTTTACGAGCGACGAGCTCGCCGTTATCGACAGCTGCTGTTGATGGCTGGTACCAATCCTGCACTGTCACCGACGCGTGAAGCGATTCGTAAGCGGCCTCGTCGTGACCGCGGTGCTTCTTGCAACAGCTCCGATTCTCCCTGTCGTTCACGGCGCTGAGAGACTCGATCTTCGCGTGTCGCCCATGGTCAGCCTCGCTCCGGCCTCGGTCGTCGTGCGCGCGATCGTCGAACAGGACGCGCACAACCGCGGGCTTGAAATCGTCGCGGATTCCAGCGACTTCTATCGTCGAACCGTCGTCGACCTCGATGGCGAACAAGCCCCGAGAACGACGGAGCTCAAGCTCGTCGACATCCCAGGCGGCCGCTATGAAGTCTCCGCCACGCTCTACATGCAGGACGGCACGAGTATGACCGTCCGAAGAGAAGTGATGGTGATGTCGACGCCGCAGCTGGTCAGGTAAACTGTCGGCGTGCAGCCGACCAGTTCGCTCTCGCGGCGCCAGCTGCTGTCGCTCGTAGGAACGACGCTTGCGTTGCCCGCGTTCGGGCAGCGCGTCGTGCGGGCTGGCCGCTTGAAGCAGTCGGTCACGCGCTGGACGTACCAGTCGATGTCGCTGCCCGACCTATGCAGGGCGGCCGCAGACATCGGGCTCAGCGCGATCGATCTGCTGCAGGAACCGGACTGGAGCGTCGTCCGGCAGTACGGTCTCGTCTGCTCGATGGGATACGCCGGCGGTGGATCGATCCCGGACGGTCTCAACGTCAAAGCCAACCACAACGCGATTGTCGCGAATTTCGAGCGACTGATTCCGCGCGCCGAAGCCGAGCGTGTGCCGAACGTGATCACCTTCTTCGGCAACCGACGCGGCATGAGCGACCAGGACGCGATCGCGAACTGCGTGGAAGGACTCAACCGCGTGAAACGAATCGCGGAAGATCACGGCGTGACGATTTGCGTCGAGCTGCTCAACAGCAAAGTCAATCACAAGGATTATCAAGGGGATCACACCACCTTCGGCGCGGCCGTGATCAAAGCCGTCGGTTCACCTCGCGTGAAGCTGCTGTTCGACATCTACCACATGCAGATCATGGAGGGCGACGTCATCCAGACGATCCGCGCCAACAAAGACCTCATCGCTCACTATCACACCGGCGGCGTACCCGGACGTCATGAACTAGATGACACACAGGAAATCAACTGGCGTGCAGTTTGTGGAGCGATAGCGGATACGGGATTTGCCGGATACGTCGCACACGAGTTTCAGCCGACGCGCGATCCGTTGACGTCGTTGCGAGAAGCCGTCGCGATTTGCGACGTGTAATTACCGCTACTTCGGCGGCGCAGGCGCCTTCGGCGCTTCGTCTTCGAGCCGGCTGCCGGGACCACCATCGCCCTGCGACCCGCCGTAGACCGACCTGCCGTCGGGCAACGTCACGCGCCGCGCATCGATGAGGTGGGAGCCGTCACGGGCGAGGTAGCCGTCGACGACCAACGTATCGCCGAGCTTCAGGTCGCCTTTCTTCCAGCCGCGGCGCGACAGCGCGCCTGGGCCGCCCCCCTCGCACGCCCAGTTGACGACGTTGCCGTTTTCGTCTCTCACGTCGATGTAGAAGAACGAGTGCGGATTCGTCCACTGCACTTTGGTAATGGTGCCGACCAGACGAATCGGCTTGCTCCCGTCAAACTCGGCGGCAAACGAATGGTGCGCGGACATCGTCGCGGCACCACCGAGGATGATCGCGAGGCTGGCGGTGACGACCGGAGCGAGCGCGGCAAGTGTGGCTTTCATAAGCAGCGGTTTCATTCTACACTCCGTCGCATGACGCGATGCTTAATCGCCGCCTGTATCGTTGCCGGCCTTGCCGCGCCTGCCGCTGCGCAAACGAAGCCCGCTCCGGCCGCGAAAACAACGCCGGTGCCTCGCCTTGCGGACGGCCATCCCGATTTCAACGGCTACTGGAAAGGGATGCGCGACACGGTGCCGGTCGGCAACATCGCCAAGGATCTCCCCGGGCTGAAGTTGCCCCTGACGCCGGCAGGCGAAGCGGCCTGGAAGCACAACACGACGGTCACGATCGACCCCGAGAGCCTGTGCATTCAGGGCGGCATCCCCCGCCATAATGCGAGCGGCCTGCCGTTCGAGATTCTACAGAACACGAAGACGGTCGCGTTCTTGTACTTCTACAACTACTTCCGCCGCATCCCGGTCGACGCCAACCGCAAACACACGGACGATCCAGATCCGTCGTTCTTCGGCGAGGAGCTCGGGAAATGGGATGGCGACACGCTCGTCATCGATTCGATTGGATTCAAGGACGAGCAGGTCTGGGCCGACGAGAACGGCAGTCCTCACAGCGACGCGCTGCACGTCGTCGAGCGCTGGACGCGTCCCGACTACGATCACATCCACGTCGACACGCTGATCGAAGATCCGAAGTTCTACACACAGTCGTTCCACTACGCGCGCTCGTGGCAGCTCGGACGGCCGGATGAAGAACTCGCGGAATACGCCTGCAGCGAGAACAACGTGGACCGCGAACACCTGCAGCCGGGTCCCGGCCCGATCAGACCTGACGGCACGCGCGGCTATCAGAATCCGGCGCCACTTCCGCCGCCGCTGCCACTGAAGAAGTAGTGCAGGCGTCACGCCTGCTCCGCTAACGCGACTCTTTCTTCAGTACCGCATTCGTGACGATGCGGTCGCCAGGGCGAATCGTTCCCTTCACGACCTCCGTCCACTGCGCGTCTGACAGGCCGAGGTCTGCCATGATCGGCGTCAGCCGCTGCCCGTCGTAGGTCCACAACTCGCGTGGTTTGTCGCCGCTCGTGACCGGAAACGACGGAGTCGGCACCGCCGGCTCTTTCTCGTGCAGTGCCTCGAACGCCGCGGCTGGAGGACGAAACGAGACCGCGGCATTCGGAATTCTCGTCACCCCGTCGTGTCGGATGCCGCTGAGCAGGACCGACGCCGTCATTCCGGGACGGAGCTTCTCGCCCGGGTTGTCGACGTCGATCATCGTCGCGTAGCTCACGACGGTAGCGACCGCCGTGGTTTGCTGTGCGAGCGTCGACGACGCGACGGTCGTTGCGGTGGTGGTCTGCTCGGCGATCGGCTGCAGCCGGACTTGCGTGACCACGCCGTGGAACGTCTCCTCCGGATATGACTCGACCTCGAACGTCACGGTCTGACCGGGCTCGATGCCCGCGATGTCCGATTCATCGACGTTCACCTGCACCTGTAAATGATTCAGATCCGTCGCGAGCGTGAACAGCACCGGCGCCTGCACTGCTGCGGCGACGGTTTGCCCGACATCGACGGCCCGGTTCAAGACGATGCCGTCGATAGGAGAGGTGATGACTGTGTGATCGACGTTCAGCTGCGCCTGTTTCAGCGCGGCCTTCGCCTGCTCGACGACTGCGGCGGCGTCCTGCGCTTGCGCGCGCGCGGCACCCACTGCGGCCGTCGCGTCATTCATCGCCGTTTGCGCAGCGTCCATGTCCGCCTGCGTGATCAGCTGGTTCGACGCGAGCTGCTTGGCGCGCGTCAGTTTGATTCGCGCGTCTTCTTCCGCTGTTCGCGCCACGAGCAGGTCGGCGTTTGATTGTTGTAAGGCCGCCTCGGACTGCGCGACCGAGGCCGTCGCCTGATTCAACGCGGCATCGTACAAACTTGGATCGAGACGCGCGATTACCTGATCCTTATGAACGATCGAATTGAAGTCGGCACCGAGCGACGCGACGATTCCCGACACCTGCGTGCCGACGTCCACTGTCCTGGTCGCCTGCAACGCGCCTGTCGCAAAAATGCGACGGGTGATTGTCCCCGACGTGACGTCGCCCGTCGTGACGTCCAGGATCGTTTTCGGCCGGAACATGAAGAATGCTGCGGGAATAACGGCTGCCGCGATGACTGCGGCGATGATGAAGTGACGACGCTGCATGCTCATCGAACTGCAGCACCGGTACCACAAGAGTTGTGAAGAACTCGTTGAAAAGCGACAAAGGCCGCGCCGCGCTCAGAGGAGACGCCGCGCCACGTTGAAGTAGCAGACGAGCGTCAGCACGTCGGTCAACGCGAGCACAATCGGCCCTGAGGCAATTCGCGGATTGCGCCGCATCGCCCGCAGCGTCCCAGGCAGGATCACACCGATCAGCGCGGCGGCCGCCATGGCCACGGCGATTGTCGCCCCAACAACGAGCCCCACCGCCGCGGCGCCTTTCCACAGCCAGGCGATCGTCCCGACAATCGCTCCGCACCCGGCGCCGAGCAGCGTCGCCGTGGCGAGCTCGCGGCGCAGCACCTTCAGCAGGAAGCGTGCGTCCGCCGGAGCTGCGTGCAGGTGTTGCAACGTCAACGTCACCGACTGCATCGCCACACTTTCGCTCACCGTCAGCGCAACCGGAATGAACACTGCCAGCACGATGACGGCTTCGAGCAGCGGCTGATACGCCGCGGCAATCAACGCCGCCGCCATGCCGCCTGCGACATTGCACAGCAGCCACGGAAACCGATCGACAAAACCGCGCCACGCTCCCGTCTGCGCGGCCACATGCGCGCCGATGAACTCGAACGCGTCGTTTGCACTCTGACGCGCGGCGAGATCCGAGATCTCGCCGGTGAAGACCGCGATGTCGACGACGCCGTCGAGTCCGCCTTCGGCGTCCACGACGGGAAGTGCCAGCAACTTGTGCTGGAGAAAGAGGTCGGCGGCCTCGCGCAGCGTGGCGCTGGCCGGCAACGCCACCACTTCCCTCACCATCACGTCCGCAACCTGTACGTCCGTCGACGCCATGAGCAGCCGGCGCGTCGGCACGACGCCGATCAGCCGACCCTCATCGTCGACGACGTAGAAGTAGACGATGCGTTCGCCGAGGGGTCGTGCGCGGAGAGACGACAGCGCCTCTCCGATGGTCATTCGTGACGACAGGGGCGTGATATCGCGTCGGAGGACACGCGACACGTGCACTTCACCGGCAGCTTTCATCGTTGGCTCCCAGGGGCTCCGAAAACAAAAAAGGCCCGCCGAGGCGGGCCTTTGTCAGCTGTGACGTTTTGCGTCGACGCTACTTCGCAACGCTCTTCGAGGCCTCGGCGTCGGCGATGCGGGATCCACTGAGGATGTTCTTCATCGCGTAGTTGCCTTCATGGCAGGCGTACTCATACAGCGGCTCATCGTCGTTGACCGTGAGCGGCAGCGAGAACGACCACGGCTTCGTCCACGTGTTCACATCATCCACGGTCACCGTCCATTCGAGCGAGGTCTTCGACGTCGGAGTGAAGCGCTCGATCAGCTTCAGCGTCTTCGGATCCGCGTTGCGGTACGCGCTGCGGTTGCGGAAGTTCGTGGTCTCGACGACGAGCGTGTTGCCTTCCCAGTGGCCGCGCGGATCGCCGAAGTCGAATGTGAGGTTGTTGGACACGTGCGGCTGGTTGCCGAGCGGGATGATCCGGGTGTCGTGAATCATCTCGATTCGGATCGCGACGAACCCAGGTCCCTGCACGATCTGATAGGAGTCGCCATAAATCGCCGGCAGAAGAGAGTTCGGATAGCCTCGAGTGATGCAGCGATCGTAAAGGCCGAGGCTGTCGTAGTTTTCGTAGACGCCGTTGCTGAAACTGCTGCCGGTTTGTGGCCGGCGCGCGATGCGCTCACGAGCCCCAGGAACCATCGGCGGGATCTTGCCGTCGGTCGCGTCAGTCACAAACCACGGGCGGCTCGCCCTGCTGACTTCGTAGATGTCGCGGAATTCCATCGGACCGGCAATTGTGCCTGTTGGGTCGCCCGATAGGAACGGCGCGTTGTCGATGGCGCGCTGCTGGCGTTTCTTGATGATGTCGGCGAGTTCGGCCGTTTTGATGTCAGCGAGCGTGCGGCCGTCGAACTCAGCGGGCTTCTCGAATGGCGTCCCCTGCTCGTACTTGTTCGTGTAATTGCCCTGGAGGTCGGGATCGCCCCACGGCGTCTTCGGCGGCACGTACGGTTTCGCCGTCGCGCTCGACGCGCGTGTGGGCGCGGCTGTCTGCGTCTGCGCGACGAGCGTCGCGGACAGGAACACAGCCACCATCGAACCTAGAACAAGTCGCTTGACCATCAAGACCTCCGGAAGCGCACAAGTATACAGCCGCGTCTCCTATCTGCTATGGCAGATGCCTTGCTCT
>Ga0066903_100001997_pt1 | contig 15567 bp, 10 predicted proteins | sample PanSoiMetaGPlot1_FD_67491 | JGI IMG/M metagenome (GOLD analysis project Ga0066903, IMG submission 67491) | Tropical forest soil microbial communities from Panama analyzed to predict greenhouse gas emissions - Panama Soil - Plot 1 (version 2) | ecosystem: Environmental > Terrestrial > Soil >... | reverse complement strand
AGGAGCTCAACTAGATTGTTCTTTAGCCGTTGTAACGGCAGGAGCAGGAATGGTTCTGCAGCTTTAGGCAACTGGCCGTGTAGAGCAACTAAATGAATCATCCGCGGACCCAACGCCAATAGCTCCGTGGTCAGGATATCCAACTTACTTTCTTTCTTTGCGCGCCGACGGTTCGGGAGTGGAATGTGCCGGACTATCTGATGGGTTTCCACCGAACGAACCGCCAATCGAATTCGGACTGCTTCTGGATGCGGGTCCCCGCTCAAGAGCGCCTTCAAATCCGCCAGAACGTCAAGCAAGTTCTGCCGAAGCACCGCCTGCGGTAACACGGGCAAGAGGAACCTTCCGACGGCTGTCCCGATGAGCAGACCAATGCCCAGCCCCATAAACGTATCAATGATGGTCTGTGATGAGACAGGCTGTTGCGGATTCAGGCCGACAAACGAGCTGATAGTGAGAAAGCCAAGTTGCATGCCGAAGTTAATCCCGGAAATCCTCGCTGTCGCGAACCCAAAACCAAATAAGACGAAGAATAACACCAGATTCATTGTGAGGTAATTGGCCAGAAGCGGTGTTAGACCCAGAAGCACGACTGCGCAGCCAGCAAATACCAGGCAACCGAGAATCGCGTTTTTAAATCCGCGACAATCCCCGGTGCCCCCAACTCTGAGGTAACCCCGACCATTGATTGCCTGGAGCCATGCCATCAGCGGTATCGCCGCTGCACCTGGCGGGTGTATCCACATCAGGAGCGTGACGGCAATCGCCGCCGCAAGCCCTCCCTTGACGCCGATCCTCACCCAAAACCAGTCGATTGCGCGCCGACTATTCAAGCTGAGTGTGGGTTTCAGCTGTGGCTGCCCGACCCGCGGCAACCGCTCGGTAATGCCGCGCAGATTATTCAGCTCATCCCGAAGGGAGCGGAGAGCGGCAAAACTGGAGCCAAACGTGACACTGACTGGGATCGGCTGAGCTAGCAAAAAGCCTTGCCCGCGAAGTTTCTCGACCTTCTTGTCAGCCTCCGCGAATGCAGCATTTAAAGAACTGGCTGGAAATCGCTCGCCAGGCAGGCCCGGTGCTGACAAGATGCGAATCTCTTCTACTAACCCGCGATAAACTTCTTCCAGTTCATTCCGAAGCTGGTCAAACATGGAACCGGTCAGGGGCCATTCGGCGAGATAAAGAGCCGCGTCAAAGACACTGATAAGCGATACCAGATAGGCGTCGTAATTCGGTAACTGCGCAGAGAAGATACTGCTCTCCCGAGCTCCCGCATAACGCAGATTAGTTAAGGCCGTAAGTTTTTGCGCGAACCTCCCGCGAATCTCACGCAGGTTTACAGTCGTTAGGTCATCGGCGCACGTTTTATTTTGGTCTAGTAAGACTGGTTCAATGCTGCGCAGCGCCTCGCGTGCAGTTGTGAGAAATTCCTCTCGTGCGTAACGAGGCCAGAGAATGCTCGAGACTAAAAGTGCACTGATGACGCCCGCCAGGATCTCCTCGGTGCGATACAATCCGAGCTGCCAGGCCTGATCAGGGGTTGCGATGCCGTCCGTCGCGATGACCAGAGTAGTAAGGCCAAGCAGAAAATAGGTGTACGGAAACTGGCGCAAGCCGAAGTGGCCGAACTGGTAGGTCGCGTGAGCCATCACAACAAAGAGTACCGGGAGGAACACGAGCGGCGTGGATGTGTAGTTACCCACCAGCCAGACTCCTACGATCGCGCCCGCAATCGTGCCCACGACACGCGTGATCGCTTTGACTGCAGCCGTGCCCACGTAATCGCCAAGCATTATTACTAGCACTGTTAAAATCGCCCAACTGGCGTGCGGCAGCGGCAGAAGCTGCGTCAGACAAAGCGCGAGCAGACCGGCAAGCCCAAGCTTAACTCCGTGTCGGATTCTTGAATCCCTCAACAGATCACGGCCGGGCCAATGCCCACTCTGCGCTAAAGGAACGCTACTGGCCTGAACGATCGCGCTCACGGCTTAGCGGACTGGCTACCGCGAGTGTAGCCGTTTTGCGATTCTGGCATTACCGTTACCGATACGGTTTGCCCGATCCGCAAAGGAACCGGAGTTTCGCCCTCGACCTGAATCCGAACCGGGAATCGCTGTGGGAGTCGAATCCAATCGATTGTCGGATTGACTGAGGGCAACATGTCCGTAGCGCCGCCTGCAGACCCGTCCTGGACGAAAATGCCCCAGCCAACACTGCGAACGGTGCCAGTAAAGGGCTGCCAACGATAACCCATCAACGTTATCCTGGCCTTCTGACCCGACTGGATACGAGGTAGCTGTGTTTCCTTGAAGTACGCCGCTATCCAGAACGAGTTGGTATCAACCAGGGCCGTTAGTCGCTGGCCGGCGGAAACCCAGGTGCCCGGGCTGGTATTCATGTTAGTGATGTAGCCGTCAACGGGAGCCCGCAGCTTGGTGTAACTTAGGTTCAATCTTGCAAGGTCCAGATTGGCTTTAGCTGAGGTCACCTGGGCTTGACCAGCTTGATAGGCGTCCTGGGCATTCTGATACTCCTGCTGAGACGAAACCTTTGTCCGATAAAGATCGCTCTGCCGACCGAGCTCCTGTTCGCGCTGCTTTAAGGTAGCCTCAGCATTCAGGAGCTGCCCATTCGCTACGTCCACTTGAGCGGCAAAATCAGTGGGATCGATCTCGAAAAGCAGGTCGCCCTTTTTTACCTGCTGATTGTCGTGCACTGCAACCTGGATAACCGGTCCTGAGATGCGGGGCGCAATGCCAACTACGTTTGCTCGGACCTGGCCATCGCGTGTCCAGGGGTTAGCAAGGTACAGTCGGTAGAGCGTGAAAGCCGCCAAGGTCGCCAGAGCGACAATAATCAGCGTAACAGCGTACTTGATGATTCTCGCTTTCATGGCCGACAGAGGATGCCAACCAAGGACGTAAACAGAACGACCAAGGCAATGAAGAAAAGCGGCAAATGCCAGACGTAGCGTGACAGACCTGTGTACTCGAGGATCGTCACCACCAGCCACGCCAGAAGAAAGCCGATGGTGCCGACCACGAGAATCCAAGGGATCAGCAGATCACCGAGTTGTATTTCTGCTTGGTTCATTGGGAACAAGTCCTAGCAAAAAAGAGGCCCTAATGCCAGAAGGCTTAAAAATAGCCGGAACCATACCGGTTACACGATCTCCGAAAATCCAGCTGTGCCGTACTGAATCAAAGTTCGTCTCGACAGGAATTCACTTTCTCTCTCCCATGCTACGCTAATACTTCTCAAGCTCTCGCCGAAGGACATTTCCGATATTCGACGCTCGATCCGAACCATTTCACGATGTTCCCGTGTTCATCACGAAGCGGCAGCTTTCGATGCGCGTTGGTGCCACTTGTTGCGTAAGTGCTCACTAATGTTACATCAACGCTCGTCTTCTTTCCATTAGATTCCTTTGTTCGGTGTAAGAAGGTGGTGCAACTCGGTTGTGTCTTTCATTTGTTCCAATGTCTTGCCCTTTGTCTCGCGCACGGTAAACCAGACAAAGGGAAGGGAGATCGCTGCGGCTGCAGCGTAGAGAGCGTAGGAACCAGCCAGACTGATTGCCGTCAACAGCGGTAGGAAAGTGACGGTGACGGTGAAGTTGGCGATCCAGTTGGTGGCGCCCGAAATCGCGAGACCAGCTCCCCGCATTTGGTTGGGAAACATCTCGCTTAGCAACACCCACATCACTGGTCCCCACGAGACGGCGAAAGCCACGATGTACAGGTTTGCCGCAGTTAGTCCCATCACTGCGGCGGTGTGACTAAGCAGCGGCTTACCGTCAGGACCGGCGCCAGCCGTGGCGAATACGATTGCCATCGCTCCCAGCATCAGAGTCATCCCCACTGATCCTACCAGTAACAACGGTTTCCGGCCGATGCGATCAACGAGCATCATAGCCGGGATCGTGGCGAGGATATTGACCAAGCCGGTGAGCACGTTGATGCGCAATGCCCACTGTTCAGTTGCACCCGCCGCCTTCCACAGAACCTCGCCGAAATAAAAGATGATGTTGATACCAACGAATTGCTGGAAAGCCGCTAACCCTATTCCCACCCACAGCACGGGAGCGATACGTCTCGTGCCTGGAACGATAACGTCCGATAGGCGAGGGCGGCGTTCAGTCTCAAGGCTTTGCTCGACCTGCCGCGCCAGGAGGTCGGCATCGCCGCCAATGCGCGCGAAGACCTTGCGTGCCTGCTCGTGTTTGCCGGTGAAAATAAGAAAGCGCGGCGACTCAGGTATTAGCATGCCGCCTAAGAGAAACGCGACAGCCGGTACTGTCTCCATCCAGAACATCCAGCGCCAGGTAGGCGCGCCAAACCAAAAGACTGCGCTAGCTCCGCCAGCAACTCTGGCAAGGATGTCATTGCTCAGAAACGCGCTGAACAGGCCCACTACGATGGCCATCTGCTGGAGTGAGGCCAGACGCCCCCGCATACGCGCCGGAGCTACTTCTGCTATGTACATCGGGGCCAATACACTAGCTCCGCCAATCGCTACACCGCCTGTGATTCGCGCGGCGATGAAAAACTGGGCGGAGCTTGCAGCTCCTGTTGCCACAGCTGTCACGAGAAATATGATCGCGTTCAAGAGCATTGTCGGTCGCCGTCCGAGAGTATCGGCCAGCCTACCTGCACCGAAGGCGCCAACCGCACAGCCGAGTAACACGGAAGCAACCGCGAAGCCTGTACCTGCGGCGTTGGTGCTAAAGGCCTTTCCCAAAGCATCAACGGTCCCGTTAATCACACCGCTGTCGAAACCGAAGAGGAAGCCCCCGATCGCGGCTACGCAGCATAACGTGATTACATAAACAGAACTGTGTTGAGCACTGTGTTCAGTTAGAGAGCTCGGTGTCATCTCGTTCATCGCAAATTGTTCTATTTACTTTGGTGTACGTCAGAAATTAACGCCGACTTGAGCACCGAGCACGAGAGCGTCAGGAATTCGGCCGGTACCGTCTGGCCGGAAGATGTACTGTAGGTCGGGCTGCAAATAAAGCGCACTCTTGAGCAAAGCCAGGCGGTAAGTCAACTCGAACACCGTCTCGTGCGACTGCACTCCAACATTTGGATCCAGCTGTTGCGCCTGCCGCTGAGAATCCTGCAGGTCAGTGCTAAAATGACCGTAGACAACACCCAAGCCGATTATGTCTCTCGGACGCGATGCGAAAATGCCACGCGTAACAAGGGCGCACGTAAAAAAATACGGCATCTGGCTGATGGACTGGTCAGGCGACGCCAGGAAAGAGCCGGCGACTCCGAAACCGCGGTGGCTAGCTGGTTCTCCAAACCTAACGAGAAGTTGATCGAACATGGCATACAAGCCCCAGTTCCCGCGGTTGAACCCGCCGGTGTTGAAGTCGGTGAAGCGACTGTTATCGTACCAAAAGCCGGCCTTGTAATTGCCGAGAAGGCCGTGGTCGCCCGGCAAGCTGTTGGGTTGATACGCAATCTCCGCAATCGCGAACAGCGGTCCATCCATTGAGAAATCCACACCGTGGTCACTGTTGTCGCGGATGGAGGGATCGCCATTGTAAACCCCGGCCATGATGTAGGTTCTTGCGGTGGGTCGTACCTTGACCAGAGCGCCCCAGGTGGCATTGGGATAAGCGGTCATACCAGGGGAGTTGAAGAAAATCCCTACCGGATTACCATCGAAGCCATTTTGTACGAAGACGTAGTTGTAGGGCGATACCAGGAAGTCGTCGCCGGTAGCGATTCGACCGAGTCGGAGCTCGACGCGATCATGAAAAAGTTTCTGAAGGTAGGCCACGTTGATCAAGTGGAACGTTTCGCTCCCGAAAACTTGCTGAACAGTAAAAACATTGTGGATATAGTTTGCTGATAAGTTGCCGCCGAAGCGGTACGACATTGAGAGCAGAAATGAACCGCCTGCGAGACCGCCCAGCTTGTCCAAATCGAAATCTAGATCGAGCCCCACATTGTTGGCCGTTGTGAAGCCCTGTTCCCTGCCACCGGTCGGGTTACCGAGAGAATCTGTTTCGAATGTTAAGGTTGGGGTAATACCATGGTCCTCGAGCCACGTGCGCGTGGTAAACCAATCTCCGAACAGGTGCTCTCGAGGCAGAATCAACTGGAAGGGCAACGGTGCCAGGGCGCGCGCGCCGGCGGACACTTCCGTGTTATCTTGAGAGCGCGTCTGCGCTGCCCAGCAGAATAGCATGACGATCACGATAGGAATGCAGGTTCGCGAGTTTGCGTGCACGATTGAGTGGTGATTCACTGCGATCCAACCAAATAACAGCCTCCTATGCCATTCGAAAAATTCGTCGGTGTCGAAACCATCAACGGGGGCGCGGCAAAGCGATCACCGAATCGATTCGAATGATCCGCGTCGAGGAACTTAAGAAGCTTGGAGAGAGATCTTTGATTATGCCGGTGAACCCTGAGGTGAAACGTTTCGTTCAATTCATCGCACACCAAATCCGGGAGAGCCATATTTCATCACGCGTACGGAGGCAAGCGCGGCCGGCCCGAATATCGTTGGACACGTTTGGATCTCGGACAAAGAAGCGCTGGCGATTCCCTTTGCCGATCGTCCGTCTGGTTCCTTGCGGTTGAGTCGCTGCCGAATGTACGCGAGAGGAACGATTATTCCGGAAACTTATCGCCGAACATCGGAAGGCTGCTCTTGGAACTTTCGCGCGAGGCTTCGTCCTGAATCACATCCCAGTGCTCAGCCAGAAGGCCATTCTCGATTCTCACGATATTCGGCGACAATCCAGTTCGCCGGCAGGCCGGTGTTTGAATATCTCCCCTGCACGATGACAAAGTCGCCTTCAGCTAATGATCAAACCGTGTTCGTATCTCAGTGAAGGGGGACTGGCTTTGATCAAGTTGAACAGCCCGTTCCGGCCCCGAGGAATGTGCGCACTGTGCTGGATATAGTTAGGCGACCAAAACTTCTCAGCGGCCGCGTAATCGCGCCGATTAAACAGGGTGTCGAAGGCTTCCAGGACGATGGCTTTCTTACCCTCTGAGGTGTATTTCCTAGTTTCAATTTTTTAGGTGGTTTCCATTTGGTTCGTTAGGCCGCCGCTGAGGAAAGCAAGGACTCAACCTTTGCATCCAGATCGCTGGCGACGTTAAGAGCTTTCGCGTTTTTATACGGCGCAAGAAAGCTCGCCATCCTGTCGTAGGACAGGTGAACGCCGTCCGGACGTTCATCAATCAGGATTGTGACCGGTGCGTACGATCCGGCATCGGGAAGATGCTTTACCATTTCTCGCATAATCAGCGGATTGCCAATGACAAGCCGAAAGGCTTGCGGGGGCCCGCCGCTTTCACCTTTATGCACGACTCCGCCGTGATCGAACCGCGCGAACTCCATGAAGCCGGATGGCCCGAGCGCTGACTGAATCACTTTCTCCATTGCGGATTTCGTCGTGGCTTCGCCTACAGCCTTCCAGAATTCATTGATGTCAGGATGGCCGATCGCGTCATCTAATGCCGCGAGGACGTTTTGGAATGACTTACGAGTAACTAGATTGAAGCGTTCGATCTTGATCTGTCTCGTTAAAGTCTTCATTGCACGACAGAGTCGAGCTCAGGGTAGCTTGTCGAAAAAGAGATAAAGGGCGGCGATCCGGCCGTCCCGGGCAATGCTGAAATCGGTCCCCGCGTAAGCTGGCGCATCACCAGGGCGACCCGATACCCATTGGACCCGCCCGCCATTGCCTAATTTCTCGGGTTTTGCAATTGGCTGATATCGAAAATCAGGATGAGTAGCCCTAATTGCGCCCGCGACGCGATCGATCTCATCGCGGCCACGGTAGATCCCCTTGGGGTCGTAGAAAACGCAATCATCGGTGAAGACCTCGTCGACGGCCGCGCGCCGACGCGCGGGGTCGCTTTCACCGAAGACGTCGCGAAGATTTCGGGTCAGTAAGTTCAATATGCTGTCGGACAATACGGCGGCGAAACTCGTCTTTCGGGAATTGCGTGCTGTTCCTCGAAGCAGCACTCCAAGTCCTTGAGGTCTACCGGAATGCGCGCGTGCGCGCCTTCGGGAGCAGCCCTGAGATATTGAACCGGCCACGAGATCGGCTGCCGCAGCTCTCGCGCGGCTCGCAATGGCCAATAGGGATCGCGCAGGAACTCGCGAGCGATGACGACCGCATCGGCTTGCCCGGTTCCGATGATTTGTTCAGCCTGAATAGGAGATGTAATCATGCCCACTGCGCCTGTCATGATTCCAGATTCCCGACGGATCTGTTGAGCAAATGGCGTTTGATATCCAGGTCCATCTGGAATTGATGCATGCGGCACCGTGCCGCCGGAGGAACAATCAATCAGGTCCACACCGAGCTCCTTCAACCTGCGGGCAAGTTCGATCGACTGTTGAATGTCCCAGCCACCCTCGACCCAATCGGTCGCGGAGATGCGCACCAAGACCGGCGCTCCCTGTGGCCAGGACGATCGGACTGCGGCGACAATCTCGCGAATTAGTCGGGTGCGATTCTCAAAGCAACCTCCGTAAACGTCATCCCGTAGATTACTAAGAGGCGACAAAAATTCATGAATCAAGTAGCCATGAGCGGCATGAATCTCAATTACACGAAAGCCCGCGTCGCAAGCGCGACTCGCCGCCTTCGCAAAAGCAGAAATTATTTCCTGAATGCCATCGTGAGTGAGGGCTTGCGGTACGGGGTAGTTATCGGCGAACTGCAGCGCGCTTGGAGCTACAACCTTCCAACCGCCGCCGCTTTCGGAAACCGCGCCGATACTTTCCCACGGACGATGCGTGCTGGCCTTGCGTCCCGCGTGCGCCAGCTGCATGCCGGCAACACTACCTTGGTCATGAATGAAACGGACGATTCGCGCCAGCGGTTCAATGTGTTTGTCACTCCAGATACCAAGATCTTGCGGACTGATGCGGCCCTCGGGAAGAACAGCCGTTGCCTCCGTGAGGACTAAACCAGCTCCGCCCACCGCGCGGCTGCCAAGATGGACAAGATGCCAGTCGTTGGCATAACCATCGGTGCTGGAGTACTCGCATATGGGCGAGACAACCACACGATTAGCTAACTTGAGATCTCGAATCGAGAGTGGATCAAACAATCGCGCCATTATTCTTACCTTACCTCTCGAATTGGTTTCGGGAAAACGCGCATGCTAAGCCTCTTTCTGCGACTTCGTCTTTTGTTCGGGGCCCGAGATCGCGTTTAATCTGGCGAGAGCGGCCGTAGGCAAAGTCAATTCGGCAGCGGCAAGGTTTTCGCGCAGGTGCTGAACAGATGATGTTCCAGCAATCAGCAGCACGTTTGGCGCACGCTGAAGCAACCAAACTAACGCGACCTGCATCGGTGTCGCGCCTAACGATTCCGCGACCGCGTCAAGCTCACGAGATTGCAACGGATTGAACCCTCCCAATGGAAAGAACGGAACGTAGGCAATGCCTTGCTGCGCGAGATCGTCGATGAATGCGTCATCGTCTCGGTGCGCAACGTTGCAGAAGTTTTGGATGCAAACGATATCAGAGATGGTTTGCGCCTCCTTCAATTGCTTTGGCGTGACGTTGCTAAGACCGATATGACGAATCAGTCCCTCGCCCTTGAGTTCGACAAGTGCGGCCAGCGGTTCCGCAATCGATCCCTCGGACGGTTTCTCAACACCTCCGACGCGAAGATTGACAACGTCGAGACTCTCCAGGCCGAGATTTCGCAAATTGTCATGAGCACCGTCGATTAGCTGTTGACGAGATAGCGCTGGGATCCACGATTTGTCCGCGCCTCGACGAGCACCAAGCTTTGTGACAATCACCAATTTCTTCGGATAAGGATGCAGCGCGCGGCGAATGATTTGATTCGTCACGTGCGGTCCGTAGAAATCGCTGGTGTCGATGTGGTTCACACCGGCAGCGATTGCTTCGCGCAGCACGGCGACGGCAGCGTCTGGATCGCGCGGGGGTCCGAACACGCCGGGACCGGCGAGTTGCATGGTGCCGTAACCCATGCGGTGCACGGTCATTGAAGTGCCGGGAAATGTGAAACTGCCGCCTAGCTTAGTTAGATTGTTACTTGTGACGTTCATTGGTTTCCTCCTTCTAATAAGAGCCGAATGTCTGAGGCGTAACATAGTCCGCCCACTTTGCTAACCAGCGTGGAACCGCCAACGGTTTTGCATTCTGCATGGTCAAGATGATGTGATAACCGCGTTTGCCGCGACCATTAGGGTAAGCTGCACGGATAAATCTTTTTTGATCTTGAGATCCGCTTTCGAGGTCTGCAGCAATGCCTTTCACCGCTGCCGTCTTTCACAGGTAAGTAGGATCGCGTCCTACCAAAATACCGCTACGGAGTAGGCCGAGGGTGCGGAGTTGGCCGAGGCCGTAATGCGCGCGGATTCGATGCGTGAGGACAATATACGGCCACGACTGTGCCGGTGCCGGGATGGCCTGGATCCCGGTGGTAGCCCGGGTTAGTCCTGACGACAACTATGCCGGGAGCATCGCCTGAGATGGTCGATCCTGACTGGGTAATGCTGCTTGAGACAACTACACCCATGTATGGGGGTATCGTGTCCGGCGGATTCGAGCTGTTGCCCGGCCTGCTCGTCCAAGCATCGGCGCAGGCGGGCGGATTAGTACTGACGTCAGAGGCGAAACCCTTGAAGCTGTTCGGGGCAGGTCCACCACTGAGCACGTTGCCACGGGACCAACTGTGGCCCCAGAACTCGACCGACCCGGTGTCTGTCTCGTCTCCAACGACGAAGGACCCGTGATCCAGGAACGCGAAAATGATCGTGGCCTCCGAGGCGGAGGATGGCGAGTAGAAGGCGTCGCCGGCAAAGTTCGCGGCAACAACGCCTGCGCCGGGGGGCTGATTCACCGGGAAAATGGCGCAGGCGGCGACGCCCGCAGCGTCCGTTACACCGCTGCAGGTCTGCGCAGTGCCGCCGGTTCCCAAGGTGAAGTCGACGGTACGCCCGGCGATGGGCACCGTACCATCCTCAAGAAGAACAGCTGATAGATTCGCTGTGGTGTTATTGGCAATGATGGTATCGCCCGTGTAGGTCAACGTAGTTTCTTCGCGAGTGATCGTGAACGCTGTAGATGCACTACTCGGTTGGAAGAGGCCTGCCCCGGCAAAGTCCGCAGTGACCGTGTATGGACCGGGAACTTGATTAAGCGTAAGGCTGCAAGAAGCGGCGCCAGTGGCATCGGTGACACCCGCGCAACTCTGTGTTCCTATAGTGAATGTGATTGTTTGGGCGGCCACGCCCGCCGAAGTTCCGCTAAGGGTAAGTGTAGCTGAAAGAGTAACATCGTCGTGGTAGTCGCCAGTAGTTGCGCCAGTGTACGTGAGCGCGGTGGGGGTTGAGGTTACAACAAAGGATTGGAAGAAATTCCTCACGTTCGTTAGACCGACGCCCGACGCGAACACGGTGTAAAAACGTCCGAGGACGCAAGCGTTGCCGTCGTAGTCACCATACTTGGGGGCGCCACCTCCAGTCTGGCAGGTTTCCCCCATGGGGCACTGAGTGCCATCGCCACTAAAATCGCAGCGAATATTCGTGGAGACGCTGCATCTGCCCGCATTCTGCGGCTGGACCGAGCAGTTCTCGGCGTCCCAGGTGGAACGGGGCGAGGCTGGCCACAGGTTACACTGCGGGTCCGAGGTTGTGGAAATCTGAAACTCGTCATTGTTAGGAACGAGGATTCCTCCGGCGAGGCCGGCGCTCGCCGCAAAGTAATCGGTCAAATCATTGTTGGTCGCCGTGGCGGCTCTTCTGTCGTACCAGGTGACAAAGGCACTACCACCTGAGGCGCAGGCCCAGGGCATAAAGCGGCGTGCCGTGGGGTTCGTATTGATAGTAACAGGTGCCCGCCAGTTCGCGCCACCATCGGTGGAGTCCGCCACAAGCACGTTCTCGTTGTTAGAAGCTGTGTTATTCGCCCAGGACGCGTAGATGTGGCTCGCGTTAGTGTCGTCCACAGTGACCGTTGGACTCGAGAGAATGTTACCGTCGTTGCAACGGTCGAGTCCGCCAAACCCGTTCATTACCTCGCAGCCGGCGAAGGTTGTGAATGCGCTCACTGTCTTGGGAAAGCCGCCGGGCGCTCTCGTCATCTGGGCCCCGGAGGTCGTGCATGCGTTAAACTTGTCGATCCTAATGTTCCCGCCGTTTCGATATACCACATACAGGAATCCGTCCTGACCGACTGTGACCCGAGGAAAGTCAGAGCCGCCTTCCAGTGGGAGGCGGGGTGCCCAGGTCGCGCCGCTGTCGGGAGAACATGTCACATCGGCCTCTGCGCCACACCCGCCCTGGCAATTCCTGAATGCCATGTAGACGGCATCGCCCCCCGTAGCCGGATTGATACGGTCGGCAGCGATGTGTTCCTGATCGACGCTGCAAGCTCCACCGCCCGAGTTGGGACACACCACGGCATTGACCAAGGCGCCGAAGCTCTGGCCGTTGTCCGTGGAGGGGGCTATCTCAATGCAGTTATTGTTGGGCGGACAAGCGGCGGCACAAGAAGCCCCAAAACATGCAAGCGCTGCGTGATAAAAGTTTCCGCTCTGGCCGAACGCGAGCGAGCTATCACCATCGCTAACCGGAAGGGAGCCAGAGAAGGGGAAGGTCTGGCCACCGTCGCTAGAGGTTACGAATCCGCTTTGCTTGGCGACCACGATGTTCGCGCCATCGTTGGAGACTGCAATCTCCAGCTCGCCGTTGTTCCCGAGATTGTCCAGTCGTACCGGAGGAAAGATAGGCGCGCTGGCACTGGTGGCTTTAACTCGGGAGGAGAGCGTTGCGGCTGCAGCTGGCGAGGGAACACGCGCATGGGGAGAGTCTCGGCGCCCCGGCAACCTTTGGAGCTTATTCAGTTCCTGCTGGACCTCGGCCGGGTTGCCGACTGTTGAAAACGTGAGGCTCCGGCCAATGGCGAGCACTAGGTCCTTGAGCCCCTGGTCAGCATTCGACGGGAGTTGCGCCTCGAGGCGGATCAGCAGGTTTCCTGCCGCAACTGCGGTCGTGACTTGCACCATGTTACGATCGGGAAAAAGCGGGGAGTTGCCCGGTTGAGGTCTTTGGACAAGCTGCACGCGCTGCAAGGCAGGCCAGCCACCGATGGCGAGGAATGTTGAAGGTTGACTGTATTCGTTCGCATACTCCGCAAGCTGCTTCACCGCATCGGCGTGATCGGGCCGCTCCAAGTAACTGATCAGTACTCGAACCGTGGGGTTGGCAGTGTTCTGCTGGGCAACAGGCACGTTTAGGATCACCCATGAGCTCAAAGTCGGCTGACCCGTAGACCAATCTTCCGGATACCTTACAGTGATCCCTTTGCTCCCAACGTTTAAAGTCTTCGTAAGCGCCTTGCTTGCCTGCGCAGGCTGGGCCTGGCCGATGAGCGTCTTTACTGGCACTACAGCGGCTAATGCCAAGACCACGCCAATGCTAAGGAATATATTTGCAACGATTTTTCTTTTCATAGCTGGAGGAAATGAAGTGGAGGTTTACTACGACCGGCGAGTGCCGTTTTAGTCAGGACGTTGGGCGAACGTCAACAAATTTTACAAACTTTGTTGAGGGGTTCGATTCTCAACCGCCGCCACGGCTGCCGGGGCAGTGGGAAATGGGCGTACTGCGACAGCGATTTTCGCTCGCAAAATCGGACAGGATTTCGGCGGATGGCGCAAGTGGTCGCCAACGATCAGTAGCGCGGCACTGCTCGCCCAATCACAGCTTTCGATTCTGTCAAAGGAGCTATTGGCTTCATCGATTGGTTAGGTGACCGGATTGGCAACGTAACATCAGCGTTACCTTTCGAGTCTCCCACGCCGCGCGCTTTCAGCTCGATTTTTCCCTTATTCATCAGTAAAGGAAAGAGAAAAATATTTCTATGAACACGACAACTTCAACGATTATTACTCCGAGCAACGATTCGCTGTTACGAATTCTTATTCCGTTCGTTCTGATGTGCGTTGCGCTCCTACCCCGGGCGGAAGCAGTGTCTCCGGCGCCTGATGGCGGCTACCCTGGAGGCAACACAGCAGAGGGGCAGAACGCGCTCCTGGGGCTTAGCACAGGCACATTCAATACGGCTCTTGGTTTTCTTTCGCTCGGCAGCGACACCACTGGCAGCCTCAACACGGCAATTGGCGCCGGGGCGCTCCTTGTTAACACCGCAGATCAAATTACCGCCACTGGTGCTGGGGCGCTTCTAAACAATACCACAGGTGAGGCCAACACGGCCAATGGAGCGTTCGCCCTTTCTAGCAACACCACCGGCAGCCACAACACCGCCAACGGGTTTGACGCGCTGGCTTTCAACACCACCGGTTTCGACAATACCGCGATCGGCTCTGAGACGCTGGTTGCTAACAATGGTGGCAGCAACACGGCCACTGGGTCTGCGGCGCTGAATGCGAACAGCGACGGTTTCTCCAACACAGCCAATGGCTTCCAAGCGCTCGTTAACAGCACGACCGGCAATTTCAATACGGCCATCGGTGCTAGCGCGCTTAGCGGCACCGGCTTCACCGGCAGCGCCAACACAGCCGTCGGCGCCTTGGCCGGCTCTGCCGTTACCACGGCCAATAACGTCATTTGTATCGGTACAAGCGTCTCTGGTGCCAACGTGAGCAACAGCTGCTTTATCGGCAACATTCGTGGGGCAACAACGATAAACAACAACGCAGTACAAGTGTTGATCGACTCCGCGGGGCAGCTGGGGACTCTCAGTTCTTCCCGCCGGTTCAAACGTGACATCAGTCCAATGGACAGAGCCAGCGAAGCCATCCTCGCGCTTAAGCCAGTCACGTTTCACTACAAGACCGACAAGACGAACAGGCCAGAGTTCGGCCTGATCGCCGAGGAAGTAGCCGAGGTGAACCCGGAGCTGGTCGTCCGCGACGAGAAGGGCGAAATTTACACCGTTCGTTACGAGGCCGTGAACGCAATGTTGCTCAACGAATTTCTGAAAGAACACCGCAAAGTTCAGGAATTGGAAGCGAACTCTGAACAGCAGCAAGCGCAAATTGAAGCGCTCACTACAGGTCTGCAAAAAGTGAGCGCCCAGCTTGAAGGGAGAAAACCCGCCTCGCGGGTGGTCACCAACGATCAGTAGTCCTGCAAGCACACCGGGCCTAACAAGTAACAGAAAGTGAATCGTCCGCTTCTTAGGCTCGATCCAATCTGGGATCCTTTGCGCTCCGATCCGCGTTTCCAAAAACTCTGCGAGGAAAAGCAGCAGTGATTACGACCCTCCCCCGGTGGATGCGGGTCGGAGCTTCTTGGACATTTGCGAACAAGCATGAAATCGACGCACTTTGCCTTCGGTATTGTCTTTTGGTCATTACTCTTGGGAAACTGGCGAAGTACCTTCTTCGCACGATCATCTGCTTGCTGGCACGCACTTGAACCGAATCTCCGCAGATGCATACTGTCCGGGTTTCGAGTCCTGTGCTGTGCTGTTTAAGGGAATCATCTCGCCACCCTTGCTCCGACAGAACTCCGCAGCTTGCTGGTAGAGTCGCGCTTTGACCGCACTGCCGGAAAAATCAGTAGAGTTGCCAAG
>Ga0066903_100001996_pt1 | contig 15568 bp, 15 predicted proteins | sample PanSoiMetaGPlot1_FD_67491 | JGI IMG/M metagenome (GOLD analysis project Ga0066903, IMG submission 67491) | Tropical forest soil microbial communities from Panama analyzed to predict greenhouse gas emissions - Panama Soil - Plot 1 (version 2) | ecosystem: Environmental > Terrestrial > Soil >... | reverse complement strand
GGGCTGGGCCGAAGGGAAGGACTCGCTATGTTGGGGTGCCCTTGCCCATGAAGCCGGGTGGCACTGTGTACTGGATGACCTGCTGCCGGACTTCTTCCATGGCGAGACGTTCGAGCTTGTGCGGGCCCGATGCGTGGCGCTCGACGCGCGGGAGGGCGCCGCGACGCAGCTGCTTCGCGCGCTGCGCCGCGACGTCGACGAAAAGAAAGCGGCTCGTGATCGGAGCCGCCGGTTCCGTAGCCGCTTCCTCGGTTGGTTCTGCGCCGTGGAGGTCGGAGTCAACCATGCGCAGTAGTCTACTCTACCCCTCCACGTCGACCGTGATTACTCCCGGACTTCGATCTGACGAGGCTTCGCGTCCTCGCGCTGCGGAATCCGGATCGTCAGCACGCCGTCCTTGTAGGCCGCGTTGATGCGGTTGCCGTCGACGGTCGCCGGCAGCGTGAAGGAGCGGCTGAACGTGCCGTGAAAGCGCTCGGTGCGGTGCACCGTGCCCTGCGTCGTATCGGACTCCGTCTTGCGCTCGCCCGCGAGCGTCAGGACGTTGTGCTCGAACGTCACGGAGATGTCCTCGCGCTTCATCTCGGGCAGCTCCGCCTTGATCACGAACTCATGTTCGGGCGTCTCGTGAATATCCACGGCAGGCGTCCAGGAACGCAGGGTTCCGGAGAGGCCGTCGAAGATGCGGTTGAGCCGGTCGATTTCCATCGACGCCAGCTCGCGAGCGGGATTCCAGCGAACCAGTGCCATAGGTGTCCTCCTGGAGTTGGGAAAAATCATCACGACGAGAGTTTAGCCTTAGTATGAGCATATGTCAAGCATTTAATATGCGTGCATAACGCTCATATATTGACTCCGATGGTTCCGTCCCGAAAAGCGTGATCTCCGACGGGCGAGTGCTAAGATGCCGCCATGCCGCGTGTTTACGTCGAACGCCGGGAGCTCCCGGGGGATCTTCTTCAGCTGCTCGAGACCCGGACGGCAGCGGCCGAGTGCACGCCGCCGCTCGACGTGGTCGAGACGGAATCTGCGATCGAGTTCCTCCTCGACGTCCCCGGCGTCCAGCCTGCCGATGTCGAGATCGTGTTCGCGCAGAACGTCATCCTGATTACCGGAACCAAGCGGGCGGCCCTCTGCGAGGACCGCGAAGCGGGCTTCCACATGGCGGAGCGCACGTTCGGCCGGTTCGCGCGCGCCGTCAGTCTCGAAGGGGCGTACGACACCGCCCGCGCGAGCGCCACGCTGCGCGACGGCGAACTGCGGGTCGTCCTCCCCCGCCTCGACGATCGCCGGAGCCGCCAGATACGCATTCCGATCCGCTAGCATGCGCATCCTGTTCATCGGCGACATCTTCGGCAAGCCGGGGCGGGAGATCGCGCGCCGCGCGATCCCCGCGCTGGTGGAGCGCGAATCGATCGACTTCGTCATCGCGAACGTCGAGAACTCGGCGGCCGGCTTCGGCGTCACGGGCGACATCGCGGACGCCATTGTCGGCTACGGCGTCGACGCGATGACGTCGGGCAATCACGTCTGGGACAAGAAGGAAGTCCTCGACTACATGCCGCGGCAGCCGAAGCTTCTCCGCCCGGCGAACTTTCCGCCGGGCGTGCCCGGACGGGGCAGCTACCTCGGACGCACCCGCACGGGCGAACCGGTCGGCGTCATCAACGTCATGGGACGCATCTTCATGCAGCCCATGGACGACCCCTTCGCGATCGTGCTCAAAGAGATCGACGCGATGCGCGCGAAGACGCGCGTCATCATCGTGGACTTCCACGCCGAGGCGACCTCGGAGAAAGTCGCGATGGGCTGGCATCTCGACGGCCGCGTGACCGGCGTCTTCGGCACGCACACGCACGTCCAGACGGCCGACGATCGCATCCTGCCCAAAGGCACGGCCTACCTGACCGACGTCGGCATGACGGGGCCGCACGATTCGATCATCGGCGTCACGACGGAGGTCGCGCTCACGCGCTTCCTGAACGGCCTGCCCGCGCGTTTCGAGTCCGCCACGGGGCCCGGCCGCCTGAATGCGGTCATCGTGACCGCGGATCAGGCGACGGGGCGCGCCACGGCGCTCCAGCGCCTGAACCTCTCGGCCACCGAGGTCGAGGCGATGTCGGTCCAGCAGACGACGGGACGCCACGCGTGAGCGATCTGTTCGACACGCCGTTCGAAGACGAGGACGAACCGCCGCTCGACGATCCCGTTCCTCCTCGCCGGCCCGAGCGTCGCATCTACACCGTCAGCGAGCTGACCGCCGGCATCCGCGCCGTCATCGAGAATGCCTTCGGCGAGGTCTGGGTCGAGGGAGAGATTTCGAACTGCAAGGTGTGGAACACGGGCCACGCGTACTTCACGCTCAAGGACGATGGCGCGCAGATCCGCGCGGTGATGTTCCGGACGGCCGTGCGGTATCTCCGCTTCAAGCCGGAGGACGGTCTGCGCGTCATCGCGCGCGGCCGGCTCGGCGTGTACGAGCCGAAGGGTGACTACCAGATCGTCTGCGAGCACATGGAGCCGAAGGGGCTCGGCGCGCTCCAGCTCGCCTTCGATCAGCTGAAGAAAAAGCTCCAGGCGGAAGGGCTCTTCGACAGCGCGCGCAAGCGCGCGCTGCCCTCCCTGCCGCGCCGCATCGGGATCGTGACGTCGCTCGACGGCGCGGCGCTCCGCGACATCCTGAAGGTCCTCAAGCGGCGCGCGCCGCACACCAGCGTGCTGATCCGTCCGGCACGGGTGCAGGGAGAGGACGCCGTCGCAGACATCGTGACGGCGCTGCGGATGATTGCGAGGGTGCCCGGCGTAGACGTCGTGATCGTGGGACGCGGCGGCGGATCGATCGAAGACCTGTGGGCGTTCAATCACGAGAAGGTCGCGCGGGCGATTGCCGCCGCGCCGGTGCCGGTCGTGTCCGCCGTCGGCCACGAAACCGACGTCACGATCGCCGACTTCGTCGCGGACCTCCGCGCGCCCACGCCGTCGGCGGCGGCAGAGATGGTCGTCGCGGCGAAGGACGAGTTCTGCGGCCGCATCGACCGCCTGACCGCGCGCCTGCGCGCCGCGGCGCGGAGCGATCTCCAGCGCCGGGCGAACCTCGTCCACGTGCTCAGCCGGCGCCGTGGGCTGGCCGGCTTTCACGCACGCCTCGCCATGCGGGGGCGACACGCGGCCGAATTGACGCATGCGCTGCGGGGCGCGGTCCGACGGTCGGTCGAGTCCCGCGCGCGCGAGTACCGCAGCCTGCAGCAGCGCCTCGAGCAACGCGATCTCGCGCGGCGTCTCGCGGCGATCCACGGCCGCCTGTCCGTGGCCGACGGACGCCTCGACGCCGCGATCCAGCTGACGCAGCATCGCGCCGACGCCCGCTTGCGCGCCGTCGCCGGCCGCCTCGACAGTCTCAGTCCGCTGGCCGTGCTCGGGCGGGGCTATGCTGTCTGCTGGAACGCCGACAAGACCGCCATCGTCCGCAGCGCGGCGAGCGTCGACAAGGGAGATCTCGTCCGCGTGACGCTGGCGAACGGCGAGATCGGGTGTCGGGTAGAGACCACATAGCCTGTAGAAGATGGATGCCACTATCAAGGACTTCGAGTCGGCGATTGCCGAGCTCGAAACGATCGTGAAGACGCTCGAGGAAGGCGACCTCGCGCTGGAGAAGTCGCTGGCGCTGTTCGAGCGCGGCGTGACGCTTTCCCGCTTCTGCCATTCGAAGCTCGAAGAAGCCGAGCGCCGCGTCGAGATCCTCAACGAGCGCGGCGAGATCCGGACGGCGCCGGCGTCGCTTGCCGGCGAACCCGACGACACGCGCAAGTGAGCGATTTGCACGAGTGGCTCGAGGCGCGCCGCGCCGAGGTCGACGCGGCGCTCGAGCGCTATCTGCCCGTCGCGCCCGACTGCCCGCCGAGAATCGGCGAAGCGATGCGCTACAGCCTGTTCGCCGGCGGGAAGCGGCTGCGCCCGACGCTCGCGCTGGCGGCCGCGGAGGCCGTCGCGCTCGCAAACGGCGACACGGCCGAGCGTGGACGGCGGGCGGCGATGCCGGTCGCGTGCGCGCTCGAACTGATTCACACCTACTCGCTCGTCCACGACGATCTGCCCGCCATGGACGATGACGTCCTGCGGCGCGGACGGCCGACCAGCCATGTCGTCTTCGGGCAGGGCATGGCGATTCTCGCCGGCGATGGTCTGCTGACCGAGGCGTTCGCGCTCATGTCGCGCGACTCGGCGGATCCCGCCGTCGCTCCGCGCACGCTGCACGCGATCCGTATCGTCGCGGACGCTGCGGGGGCGTGCGGCATGGTCGGCGGACAGGCGATCGATCTCGAAGCTGCGGGGTCGGGCACATCGTTCGACGCCGAGGGGCTTCGCGCCATGCATGCGCGCAAGACGGGCGCGCTCATCCGGGCGTCAGCGGCAGCCGGCGCGGTGATGGCCGGCGCCACCGACGCGCAGGTTGCGGCGATCGAGCGATTCGCGTCCGAGCTCGGTCTCGCGTTTCAGATCGTCGACGACATCCTCGACGTCGCCGGCGCGTCGGCGGATCTCGGGAAGACGGCCGGCAAGGATGCCGCCGCCGGCAAGCCGACGTATCCCGCGCTGTACGGCCTCGAGGAGTCGCGGCGCATGGCCGACGAGTGCGTCCAGCGGGCGCTTGCGGCACTCCAGGAATTGCCCGACAGCCACCTTCCTGGCATCGCGCGGTGGGTCGTCGAGAGGAGAACGTGACAATTCCCAACGACACAACTCCCAACGCCCAATGAATGCCCAACTCCCAAACACTGGGAATTGGTTTCGGGGCTTCCGAAATTCTTGGAACGTGGGAGTTGGGGAGTTTGTTGGCGTTGGGAGTTGCGGAGTTGGGAATTGCCGAGGATCCACAAGACCCGCCTGGACGCCGCGATGGTGGACCGCGGACTCGCGGCGTCGCGTGAACGCGCGCGGGCGCTGATCCTCGCCGGTCAGGTGCGCGTCGACGGCGCCACAGCGTCGAAGGCGGGGACGCCCGTCGCCGCCGACGCGGAGATTTCCCTGATCGCCCCCGACCACCCGTATGTCGGGCGCGGCGGAGTCAAGCTGGCGCACGCGCTCGAGGCGTTCGACATCGACGTGGCGGGTCGCCTCGCGCTCGACGTCGGCGCGTCGACGGGCGGATTCACCGACGTGATGCTGCGGCGAGGGGCGCGGCGGGTCGTCGCGCTCGACGTCGGCCACGGGCAGCTCGACTGGACGCTGCGCACCGATCCGCGCGTCGTTGTCCTGGAAAAGGTGAACGCGCGCACGCTCACACCGGATCAGCTGCCAGACGAGGCGCGCGTCTTCGATCTCGTGACGATGGACGTGTCGTTCATCTCGGTGCGACAGATTCTGCCCGCGGTCGTGCCGCTGCTGGCGTCTCCGGCGGACGTCATCGTCCTCGTGAAGCCGCAGTTCGAAGCCGGGCGCGATGAAGTCGGCAAGGGCGGGCTCGTGCGCGACGCCGCCGTGCAGGCGCGCGTCGTCGAAGAGGTGGCAGCCGCGGCGGATGCGCTAGGATTGACGCGCGTCGCCACGATCGAGTCCCCGATCACCGGGACCGAGGGCAACCGCGAGTTCTTTCTGCATCTCCGCCATGAGTGAAGCCGTCACGCGCGTGGGTCTGATAGCCAAGAGAGGGCTCGACGCGGCCGCCGACGTGCTGGCGGAGCTGGCGGGCTGGCTCGAGGCGCACGGCGCGCACCCGGTGTTCGAGACGGAGACGGCGAAGCTCGCCGGCGTGCCCACCGGACGTCCCGTCGTGTCGCGCGAGGCCCTCGCGCGCGAGAGCGACCTCATCGTCGTCCTCGGCGGCGACGGGACGTTGATCGGCATGGCGGATCGCATCGCCTGCGCCGGAACCGACGTGCCGATCCTCGGGATCAATTTCGGCAGCCTCGGCTTCCTCACCGAGATCACGCTGCCGGAACTGTACGACGCGCTCGAGGCGGCGCTCGCCGGCAGGGCCGTCATCGAGCCGCGCGCGATGCTGGCCGCGCAGACGGTGCGGGACGACACCGTCTTCTCGCGGCACATCGTGCTGAACGACATCGTGATCACGAAGGGCGCGCTGTCGCGGATCATCGAGATCTCCGTCGCGGTCGGCGACGCCGCCGTCACGCGCGTGCGCGCCGACGGCCTCATCGTTGCGAGCCCGACCGGCTCGACGGCGTACAATCTCGCCGCCGGCGGCCCGATCGTGCATCCGGCCGTCGACGCGATGCTGCTGACGCCGATCGCTCCGCACACGCTGACCAACCGCCCGGTCGTGATCCCGGCGACGTCGGAGGTCCACCTGCGGCCGATCATGGAATCCGACGACGAGGTCGTCGTCACCTTCGACGGCCAGTCCGGCTACCCCCTTCGGGCACACGACCTCGTCAGCGTCCGTCGCGCGGAAAAACCCCTGCGCGTCATCAAGTCCGCCAAGCGCACCTACTTCGACCTCCTGCGCGAAAAGCTGAAGTGGGGCGGCGCCTGAGGGTTGGGGCCAGGTCTGGCACCCAACTGAAACGCGTCGCGCGGCGTCTTCTACAACGGCCGGCTCGGCCGGCGCTGTATGCGGTCGCGTCAAGGGTTCGTCACACAGCCCATCACCGTGCTGGGCGCGATCGTCGTCGTGTCCGTGGCGATCCGGATCATCTACTTCGTGCAGCTCGCGCCGACGCCCTTCCTCCATCTCGAGCGCTGGGCACAGAGCGACATGCACTACTACGACGCCTGGGCGCGGCAGATCGCGGACGGCGACTGGCTGTCGCGGACGGTGCCGATGCCGATGCACCGGTGGCATCACGAAGTCGCGCAGCAGTTCTTTGCCGATCACCCGGATGAGCGCGCGGCGTTCGATGCCGCGGCCGCGCGCGCGGGCGGACGTGTGGACGCCGACACGCTCGTCTGGTCGCGATGGATGCGGGTGCCCGTCTTCTATCAGGATCCGCTCTATCCCTATCTCGTCGCGGCGACCTACCGGCTGACGGGCGCGGACGCCCGCCACGTGTTCGCGTGGCAGCTCGCAATCGGCGTCCTGGCGAACGTCCTCATCTGGTCGCTCGCGCGGCGGTACTTCGGGGACGCCGTCGGCGCCTGCGCGGGAGCGATGGCGGTACTGTTCGGGCCGCTGGTGTTCTACGAGATGCTGCTGCTGCGCGATTCCCTGATCGCCTTCACGGGACTGCTGCTCGTCTGGCTGACCGACCGCGCACTCCGCGCCCGCAGCTGGCGCCGCGACGCCGTTCTGGGTTTCGCGCTCGGGATGGCGTGCCTCCTCAAGAGCACCTTCGTCCTCGTCGCCGCGACGATCGTGACGGCCGTGCTCTTCAGTCTCTGGCGCCATCGGCAACCGCTTCGCGTCCCGGCGCTCGCGATGACGGCAGGTCTCATGATGGCGCTCGCGCCGGCGATCGTCCGCAACGTCCTCGTCGGCGCGGCGCCGCTGTCGCTGGCAAGCTCCGGACCGATGACGTTCGTCGCGGCCAATGAGGCCGACGCCCGCCCCGAGATGGGATTCGGCATCGACCGCACGGAGCTCGCGACGTTTCTCGGACGGACGAGCGGCGGGTGGGGCGCGGCGCTCGCCACAGCCTTCGAGGAGCACGACGCAGGCAGCTACGTCGGTCTCGTGTGGCGGAAGTTCGATCGCAGCTGGCACTGGTTCGAGATCCCGAACAACGAGAGCTTCTACTACATGCGGCTGCAGGCGCCGATCCTCGCGTGGCTTCCGGTGACGTTCTGGTCGTGCGCACCGCTGGCGCTGGTCGGACTCGGGCTCGGCTGGCGGCGGAATCCCGATGCGTGGCCGCTCTACGTGCTCGTGGCGGCCACCATCGTGTCGATGGTGATCTTCTACACGCTCGGGCGGTTTCGCATCTCGCTCGCCATGGCCGCGATTCCGTTTGCGGCCCTCACGCTCGTCGAGCTCTGGCGATGGGCGCGGGACGGCCGGATCGTCAGTACGCTCGCAGCCGTCGGGGCGGTGGCGCTGCTGGCCGCATGGACCGGCCGCGCCCTGGCGGCCGATCAACTCGAGATTCGCACGGCGGACTGGATCCTCGCCTACTCCGCCTTCTACCAGGACAAGGTCTACGGCGCGCTCGATCGCAAGGCGTGGAGCGAAGGGGCGCGGTGGTACGTGGAGTTCTTCGACCGTTACGAACCCGCGCCGGCGCAGATCCTCGCCTCACGCGATCCGCGGCTCGCTCCCGAACTCGCCGATATGCACCGCGAGTGCGCGCAGATTCTCAAGGCTGCGGGCGAGACCACCGGCGCAGCGGCGCAGCTCGATCGCGCGAACCGCATCCTCGCGCTACGGCCGTTTCCGTGAGGCCCGCAGATCGCGGAAGTACTTGACCTGGTACTGCTGGACGTTCCGGTTGTGCTCCTCGAGCGTCGTCGCAAAGGCGTGAGAGCCGTCGTTCCGGCTGACGAAGTACAGGTAGGACACCGCCGCGGGGTTCGCGGCGGCCTGCAGCGACGCGCGTCCCGGTGACGCGATCGGACCCGGCGGCAGACCTGCAAAGCGATACGTGTTGTAGGGCGAATCGAACTGCAGATCTTCCCGCGTGAGATTGCCGGTGTAGCGGCCCGCACGATCGAGCGCGTAGATGACGGTCGGATCGCACTGCAGCCCCATGCCGATCCTCAGGCGGTTCGCATAGACGGCGGCGACCAGCGGCCGCTCGTCGGGATTGCCGGTCTCCTTCTCCACAATCGACGCGAGCGTCACGAGCTGGCGGACGTTGAGCCCGTTCGCCGACGCCTGGTCGATCAACTCCGGCGTGAGCACTTTCATGAAGCTCGCAACCATCCGTCCAACGAGCTGCGCCGCCGTCGCGTGACGCGGCAGCATGTAGGTGTCGGGAAAGAGATAGCCCTCGAGATCCTTCGCGACGGGATCGATCGCTTGAATGAGCTCGACGTTCTTGGACGCGACGATGAACTCTTTCGCGGTGCCGAAGCCGCGCTCTTCGTAGATCGCGGCCATCTGCTTGATGGTCAGCCCTTCGGGGAACGTGATCGGACGGACGTAGACCTCGCCGCGCCCGATCTTGTTGGCCACCTGCCGTGCGGACACCGGCAGATCGAAGCGGTATTCGCCCGCCTGCAGATGACGTCCCTGCCCGGTCGCCCACAGCGCCAGACGGAAGGTCGCCGGATCCTTGACGACGCCTGCCTCGGCGAGGCGGCGCGCAATTACAGCGGACCCCGATCCTTGCGGGATCTCCACGAACTGCTCCGGCCCTTCGTAGCCCTTGAACGGCCGATCGATGCCCACGTAGAACCAGGCCGCGCCGGCCGCGCACACAACCAGCACGAGGATTACAAAAAGGAGCAGTCGCTTCACGGTCTGGTTCGGTGGTCGAGGTAGTCCTGCAGGATGAGTGCCGCCGCCATCGCGTCGAGCTGGTCCTTGCGGCGCCGCCAGTCACGTTCGCGCTGCGCGAGCAGCTCGTCCGCCTCGTGACTGGTGAGGCGCTCGTCCTGCAGCGTAATCGGCACGGTGGTCTCGGCCGCGAGAAGTTTCGCCAGCTCCTGCACGCGAGGCGTCTGTTCGTTGGGTTCGCCGCTCAAGCGACGTGGAAGACCGATCACGACGGCGGCCAGTCCCGCTTCGTCCGCCTGCAGTATCCGGATCTCGTCGGCCAACCGCTTCGCGGCGGCGCCGACGTTCGCGTCGTTCGTCATTCTCTTCCAGGGCGACGCGAGCAGTCCCGTCGCATCCGACAGCGCGAGCCCGATCCGGCGCTCGCCGTAATCGATGCCCAACGCTCTCACCCATTGAGAGTACCACGCGCGAGGCGCGAGGTGCGGCGATCCCGGCGTGGCTCACGCGTCCCCGCGCGTCCATGGCGGGAGGTATAATTCGGTCGATCTCCATGCGCAAATCCGTGACGCTCCTCGCGATCGTCGCCGCGGCGGTCGCGCTGACCTCCCTGGCGTGTTCGGGCACGCCGCGACGAGGCCCGTCGAAGTTCGACAAGAAGCTCGTCATCCTCGGTTTCGACGGCATGGATCCGCACCTGCTCGAGAAGTGGATGGCCGAGGGGAAGCTGCCGAACATCGCGAAGCTCGCGAAGCAGGGGGGCTTCTTTCCGCTGCAGACGACGCACTCCCCGGAATCGCCCACGGCGTGGGCGTCGTTTGCGACCGGCGTGAACGCCGGCAAGCACAACATCTACGACTTCCTCGTGCGTGATACGACGACCTACCTGCCCGACCTGGGCATGGTCACGCGCACGCCGCCGAAGTTCCTCTTCAACTTCCTTCCCCTGTCGAAGCCGAAGGTGACCTCCACGCGCGGCGGCACGTCGTTCTGGGTGACGGCCGGCAAGGACGGCGTGCGGTCCGACATCCTCACGGTCCCCGTCACGTTTCCTCCCGAGGACGTCGAGAACGGCGAGCTGCTCTCCGGCCTTCCGCTGCCCGACATCCGCGGCACGATGGGCACCTTTTCGTATTACGCGACCGATCTGAGCCGCTACGAGGAAGGCAATACGGAGATGGGCGGCATCCTCAAGCGGCTCGTCTTCGAAGCAGACAAGGCGACGAGCGAGCTCGAGGGCCCGCCGAGCCCGATCGTCCGCCAGCAGATCGAAGCGATCCGCCGGAAGGGGCCGTCGCTCAGCGAGAGCGATCGCGCGCAGCTGGCGGAGCTGCAGGCCGTGCAGGACGTGCGCGTCCCGTTCACGCTGCAGTGGAACCGCGAGGCGAAGAGCGCGACGCTCGCCATCGACGGCCAGTCGATCGAGCTCACACAGGGCAAGTGGACGCCGTGGATCGATCTCACGTTCAAGGTGAACGTCATCGTCCGGCTCCACGGCATGGTGCAGATGCTGCTGATGAACGCCGGCAACGAGCTGCAGCTCTACGTGTCGCCGGTCAATTTCAAGCCGGACGACCCGCCCGTCCCCATATCGGCTCCGGCGTCGTTCTCGGCGGACCTCTACAAGGAGATCGGCAACTACCGCACGCTCGGCTGGGCGGAAGCGACGTGGGCGCTGAACGAACAGCGCATGGACGAGAAGACGTTCATGGACGACCTGATGGTCGCCTTCGACGACCGCGCCAGGGTCATCCTGAATCGCCTGGACGCGAAGGACTGGGACCTGATGGTCGGCGTGATCGAATCGACCGATCGCGTCCAGCACATGATGTGGCGCCTGATCGATCCGAAGCACCCGATGTACGACCCGGCGCTGGCGGCGCAGTACGGCGACTCGATCGAGCGCGTGTACCGGAAGGCGGACGACTTCGTGGGTGAAGTGGTGAAGCGCGTCGGCCCTGGCGTGCCCGTGATGATCGTGTCGGACCACGGGTTCCACTCGTGGCGGAAGGCGGTCAATCTCGACACGTGGCTGGTGCAGAACGGCTACATGGTCCTGAAGGGGCAGCAGCCCGGCGACAAGAAGCTCGCGGATCTGTTCGGCGGCGGCACCTTCTGGGAAAACGTGGACTGGAGCCGGACGCGCGCGTATGCGATGGGGATCGGCCAGATTTACTTCAACCTGCGCGGCCGCGAGGCGCAGGGGATCGTCAGCCCCGGCGCCGAATCCGCCGCGCTCGCCGACGAGTTGAGCAAGAAGCTGCTGACGATGACGGATCCGGAGGACGGGACGCCGATCATTCGCGCCGTCTACAAGCGCGACGACATCTACAGCGGACCGTTCCTGCAGAACGCCGCGGAGCTGCAGGTGGGCATGAACGACGGCTACCGCGTGTCGTGGCAGACGACGCTCGGCGGTTCGCCGCAGGGGATCGTCTACAAGAACGATCGCAAGTGGAGCGCGGATCACGGCGGCTACGACTACGCGATCACGTCGGGCATCCTGGTGTCCAGCCAGCCGATCACCACCAGGGATCCGCGGATCATCGACATCGCGCCGACGGTGCTTCGCTACTTCGGCCTCTCCGTCCCCTCAGACGTCGATGGCAAAGCACTCTACTGATCTCGCCGGGCGACACACGCTGAGTTCTTCACAGGAGATCATGAGATCAGGAGATATTTTTGGTTTGTGTTCGTGCAATCGGCCGGCAGGTTTCGCGCAGGTGTTCCGCGTACACCGGAAAACAAGAATTACTCCTGATCTCTTGATCTCCTGTTGAGGACATGCGAAGAGCGCTGAAACTCGGTCTCGTGACGGTGGCGCTGGCGATGGCCGGCGGGTTGGGCGCGCGGGCGCAGGATCGCGCGCAGACCGAGTCCATGGCGAAGCGCGCCGCGGAACGGCTCACGGCGCTGCAGCGCGAATCCGAGGCGCTCGCCAGCCAGGAAAAGACGCTGCTCGTCGAACTGCGGCGACTCGAGGTCGAACGCGAAATCAAGGTCGAGGAGCTCAAGAGCATCAACCGCGATGCGTCGGCCGTCCAGCAGAAGCTCGCCGACGCCGCGAGGCGCGCGAACCAGCTGCAGCAGGACGCCGAACGGCAGCGTCCGGATGTCGAGGCGCGGATGGTGCAGCTGTACAAGATGGGGCGCGCCGGCTACTGGCGCCTGCTGCTCGACGTCACCAGCCTGCGCGAAGTCGGCCGCGCCTACCGCACGGCCTCCGCGCTCGCCAGAATCGATCGCGATCGCGTCGAGGAGCACCGGCGCACGCTGGCGGAGCTGAATGCCGAGCGCGCGACGCTCCAGGCGCGCGCGAAGGAGCTGACCGCGCTCCAGAAGAAGGCGCAGGCCGCCAGCGCGGCGGTCGAGCGCGCCGTGACGGCGCGGTCGGACCTCGTGAAGTCCATCGACGAGCGGCGCGACCTGAACGCGCAGCTCGCCGGCGAGCTGCAGGAGGCACAGCAGAAGCTGCAGGCGACGCTCGAAAACGCGGGTGGGGGCCACACGGGCCCGCCGATTACACTTCCGTTCAAGGCTTTCCGGGGGGCGCTGCCGTGGCCGGCTGAAGGCGTCCTCTCCGCCAGGTTCGGCCGCCAGCCGGCGCACGTGGCCGGTCCCGCCGTTCGTAACGGCATCGAGCTGTCGCTCGCCGAGGACAAACCGGTCCACGCCGTTCACGAGGGAACGGTCGCATATGCCGATCCCTTCAGCGGTTACGGCAATCTGGTCATCGTCGAGCACGGCGGGAACACGTATTCCCTCTACGGCCACCTGAGCAGCCTGTCCGTGAAAAAGGGCGACAGCGTGGACCCCTCCACTACGGTCGGGCTGACGGGCCGGAACCCGGCCGGGAATCCCGCCCTGTACTTCGAGCTTCGCATCGACGGTCAGCCCGTAGACCCGCTACAATGGTTGAAGCGATGACTACACGTACGCGGCTTTCCGTCCTTTTGATCTCGACGCCCCTGCTGGCCTTCATCGTGCTCGGGGGCCTGCGCGGGCGGGCGTCGGGCGGCGACGAGACCTTCCAGCACCTCCGTGTGTTCGAGGACGTCGTCTCCCTGATCCTCAACAATTACGTCGAAGAGGCGAAGGTCGACAAGGTGATGGAAGGCGCGATGCGCGGCCTCGCCGACGGCCTCGACCCCGACAGCGCGTACCTGACGGCGGCCGACATGAAGGCCTTCGAAGGAGGAGCGCAGGTTCCCGCGGGCGACGTCGGCATCGAGCTGACGCGGCAGTATTACCTGCGCGTGATTGCCGCGCGCGACGACTCACCCGCCGCGAAGGCCGGACTCCAGACGGGCGACTACGTGCGCGCCATCGACGGCAAGCCCGCGCGCGATCTGTCGGTCTTCGAAGGCATGCGGATGCTGCGCGGCGCGCCCGGCTCGAAAGTCACGCTCACGATCATCCGCGGCAATGCCGCCGAGCCGCGTCAGGTCGAACTGGTGCGCGAGCGGACGCCCGGCGCCGTCGTGACGGGCAAGATGATCGGCACCGACGTCGGCTACATCCGCATCGCGTCGTTCGGCGCCGATGCCGTCACGAAGCTGCGCACCCAGGCCGCCGATCTCGCCAGGTCGGGGGCGAAACACCTCGTCATCGACATTCGCCACACGGCGGAAGGGCCGTTCGAGACCGGGATCGACGCGGCGCGTCTCTTCGTGAAGAGCGGCACGCTCGCGATGATCTCCGGCCGCGACGAGCAGGCGAAGCCCGAGAAGACCCCGGCCACGTCGTCGTCGAAGCCGGCGCCCGAGAAGCCTTCGGCGGCGTCGATCAAGCAGACCATCACGCCGAAGGCCGGCGACGGATCGATCGATCTGCCCGTGACGCTCCTCGTGACGACCGGCACGTCGGGCGCGGCGGAGCTCTTCGCATCCGCGCTCGAAGGCAACAAGCGCGCCGACCTGATCGGCGAGCGCACGCTCGGGCGTGCGGGCATCCAGAAGCTGGTGAAGCTGCCCGACGGGCGCGGACTCTGGCTCACCTACGCACGCTATCTGACGCCCGATGGCGAGTTGATCCAGGGCAAGGGGCTGGACCCGACGGTCGACGTGGACGAGCCCGACACGGACTTCGACCAGCCGAAACCGAAGACGGATCCGATTCTCGACGCCGCGCTCGAACGCATCCACAAGAAAGCGGCGTAGCGCGCGGGGTCACTCCCGGTATGCTGAGCCCGTGCGGGCGCTTCTCGGCCGCGGCCTCCGGGCCGCGGTCCTCCTGCTCGGCGTATCGTTCATCACGTTCCTGCTGCTCGCCAGGACGCCGGGCGATTTCGCCAGCAGTCTCCAGCTGAATCCGCAGATCAGTCCCGCGACCGTCGCGGCGCTGCGTGCCGAGTTCGCGCTCGACGCTCCCCTGCTGCCTCGTTACGTGCACTGGCTCGGAGCGCTGCTCCGCGGCCATCTCGGCTACTCCGTCACCTACCGGATTCCGGTCGAAGACCTGATCTGGCGCCGCGCCGCCAACACGCTGCTCCTGACGAGCACCGCGCTCCTCATTGCCTGGTCGCTCGCCATCGCGATCGGCGTGACGGCCGCGGCGGCGCGGCGAAGCGCGTGGGATCGGATCGTCGGCATCACGGCGGCCGCGCTGCTCGCGCTGCCGGACCTGCTCATCGCGCTGGCGCTGCTCACGTTCGCGGCGCATTCCGGGCTCCTGCCCACCGGAGGCATGACGACGATCGGCATCGAAGGCGGCACGTGGGCGGCCGTGCGCGATCTTGCGGCGCACATGGCGATCCCGGTCACGGTGCTGGCGCTCTCGACCACGCCCGTCCTGCTCCAGCACGTCCGCAGCGCGCTCGAGGAATCGATGCCGCCGCCGCTCGCGATCTCGCTCAACGCTCGCGGGCTGCCGCGGACGCGGGTCGTCGTGCGGCACGCGTTCCGCCTTGCCTCGGCGCCCCTCGCGGCGCTCGGGGGCGTCTCGGTCGGATCGCTGCTGAGCGCGGGCCTGCTGGTCGAGGTGCTCGTCGGCTGGCCGGGGCTCGGATCGCTGCTGCTCGAAGCGGTCACCACGCGCGATCAATACGTCGTCATCGCCGCCACGGTGCTGGCGACCGCCGCGCTCGTGGCGGGCAACGCACTGGCCGACGTACTGCTGCACGCCGTGGATCCGCGGGTTCGCGCAGGCGCGGATGCGCCCGCTCCGGCGGCCGTCTCATGACGCGGATCGCCGTGGTCGCGGCGGCCGTCGCGCTGCACGCTCTGGTCCTGGCGGCGCCGT
>Ga0066903_100001995_pt1 | contig 15572 bp, 21 predicted proteins | sample PanSoiMetaGPlot1_FD_67491 | JGI IMG/M metagenome (GOLD analysis project Ga0066903, IMG submission 67491) | Tropical forest soil microbial communities from Panama analyzed to predict greenhouse gas emissions - Panama Soil - Plot 1 (version 2) | ecosystem: Environmental > Terrestrial > Soil >... | reverse complement strand
CCCTGCACTTCGATCAGCGCGATCGGCGGCGTGGAAATCGTGCCGTCTACGTTGACAATTCCGTCACCGGAATCTTTCCAGCCCTGATTGAAGAGTCCTTTTTCAATCATGCATTCATACTCAACGTAGCCGTCGCCATCTTTGTCGCTGTATTGCTCGATCCACTTCAGCGCGGCCTCGATTTGCGGCCGCAGATCCTTGAAAAGTCCGATGTCACCGGTCCAGGCCGCATGTTTGCCGATCAGCACCAACCAGAGCGGGGTCGCATCGATCGTCCCATAATAAGGAGTGTGCGGAATCTCATTCAGATGCGCCATTTCTCCCACCCGCAATTCGTGTAGAATTTTTCCCGGCTCCTCTTCTCTCCAGGGGTTCAGTTCCTTGCCCTGATACTCCGCGAGTAATCGAATCGTTTGCTCCGCGATCTGCGAATCGTAAGCAAGCGTTTGCAAGGCGGTGATGATGCTGTCGCGTCCGAATACAGCCACGAACCAGGGAACGCCCGCGGCAAAATAAGTGCCGTCCTTACCGAGGTCGTTGCGCAGCATGCCCAGGTCTCGCAGCGACCGGTCCATGATGCGATTAAGCAACAAGCTGTCGGTTTGAATCCGGGTCTTGCCTTCGAGCCAGCGAATTTGATCTTCCCTTGCGGAACTTTTTAATTTGCTTGGCAGTCGCCTTATCTTTTCTCGGAGACCCATCTCGGAACTCGAGACAAAGAGCGAGACCAGCAACACCCGGCGTGCTTGTGGAGGAAGCTTAATCACAAACTGTGCACTGCCTCGCTTCATTTTGTCCGGGCGTGGCGAGAATTGAATCGCCAGTTCGCGCGCGACCGCATCCGCTCCGTCATAACGGAAAGACAAGACATCGTGATTTTCCCAGGTGGGCCGGTGGATCCTGCCGCGTTTGCCCGCGAACAAACCGCGAATCGTGAAAATGTCTTCGAAAGCGGAGCTAAATCTGAGCGTGAGCGGGAAACGGATCGGCTCGCTGGTCAGATTCTGAAACGTAATCGAATCGAATAGCGCGCAGTGCTCGCCCGATGTCACCCGTTCCCAGTGGATCTCGACCGAATGCTTGAGGAGATCGCGTCCATTTAAGCGCAGATCCGGATTGAACAGGCCGAGCGTGGCCATGAAATCCCGTTCCGCGTTGCGGACCAGGACCTCGGGTTTCCGTCCGCCCACGGTCAGTTCGTATCCATTCAGAAACCGACAATCATTATAATATAAGCCGAACCCATGTCCCCGGGTGAGGGGAACGTTGCCGTCGCGCTCACTCAGGAAAAAAAGATTTCCATCCTTAATGACGATCGCTTCGGCAATGCCCTTAATCGCCGGCGTGCCCGGGACTAGCTCCGGTTTTTCCTGCGCCCCGCCCAAATTCGCTCCGACGTGTATTGAATCCGGCTTTTGCATCCCTCTCCCCGTGCTTCCCTGTCCTTCTTAATTTTTACCTCTAACTTTCTTTCAGCACGAGAAAGAAATACCAGACCGATGCAAGCGGGTTGCAGGGAGCAAACTTTACGGCGGGACGGGGATCTGGTTGGGCGGGAGGCCGGCGACTGCGATTGGGAATCGCAGCGGGTTGCAGGGAGCAAACTTTACGGCGGGACGGGGATCTGGTTGGGCGGGAGGCCGGCGACGCGCTAGGCGCGAAGTAATTTTTTATTTTTACTTTCTTCTCACATCAAATGTGACGGGAAAAGCTTGGGCAATAAGAGTTGCCGAATGTCGTTGTGAAAGTAGCGCTTCTGACGGGGCACGTGAACGATCTCCAGTTCGGCCTCGTGTAAGATTTGGTCCAGCGGGTCGTCGCACTTTTGTTGATCGACTGCTTGATGTGACGAGCCGTCCAACTCCACGGCAAGCAGCGGGCAAAGCCAGGCATCGCAAATGATGAAATCGATCTGCTTCGACTTGACCCGATTAAAGTTGGATTGCCAGGTCGGGTGACGCGATTCGGCTTCGACAAGATCAGCCAGGCGAACTTTCGCGAGGATTGTATGCGTGCTGAAAACTTCTCGGAGAGTGTTGTAGAAATACTTCTCTGGCTTCGAGAGGAGAAAAGGCCTTCGGCAATAGGCCCTCAGAAAAGTTTCCATACTTTCCATAAAGCATCCGGTGTGCCGCTTGATGACGAGGAAAAGGAAGAATTAAGAATTAAGAAACAGATGCCGGGAAGAGGAGCCAGAAAGCCATAAATCTGGAGCCTGATTTCGCTTTGTTGTCTGCGACAAAATGGCCCATGTCGGTTCGCGTCTTACCGGGGGAAAGTTAAAATTTTGTTAATTTTGAGGGAGAGCCCTTGCGCCCCTTAGGTGACCCATGCTCAGTGAGATATGAAAGAAACAACACCGACGCGGATTCGGATCCGCCGTTTTATCACAGATCGTTACGCTTATCGTACAAAACCGGATTTCTTGCCTGAGTTAGTCGCTTTTGCAGCTGTCTTAGCCATCGTCGCCTGGCCACTCTTCCTATTGGCCCACGCCTTCGCCGGAACGCTCAAGTAAGTAAGAAGTAAAAATTAAAAATTAAGAAGTAGCAGAGAAAGGGAATACGCCGTGGTGGGAACCGGCGGATGGGCTGCATGGGTCGTCTGGCGTGGCGACCGAGCGTATCGGGAGATCGCGAGTCAATCGCAGAGTAAAAAGGCAAAATTAAAAATTAAAGGAGCGGAGCGGTTTTTGATCGCCCGCTCCTTTTTGTTTCACAGCTCTGTCACTTTTTAATTCTTACTTTTCACTTTCCAGTGCCACCGGCAGCAGCGAAAACTGCCCGCGTCGGACGATGCAGAGCGAGAAGAGGCCGAGCCCAAGCAGCAAAACGCTGCTTCCGTTGTCGGGAACGCGTGTGACCGAGACGTCATCGAGAAAATCGGTCCCGGTGGCGCTGAAGGCGCGGAACTCGATTGTGGTGAAATTACTCGTGGCCATGAGGTTTGAGAAAGTCAGCGTGGTGAAGCCCGAGTTGGTGTCGGGATTATCGTAAAGATTTACGCCATTGAAGAAGGCGATGAATTCGTTGGACGGCGGCGTCCGGCTCACGGGTTGATAGAAAAAGCTGAAATTGTAAAGCGCGCCGGGTGTAGTCGCGAACGTCTGACTGATAACGTCGAAGCCCGGGCCGGTTGCGGAAAATGCCGCGCCCAGAGTGCCGTCGGGACTCGGTGGAGTCAAGGTGACGGCCAAATTGCTCCCGGTCGCGGCATTCGTGACGGTCCAACCAGTGAAATCGCCCGTTTGAAAATCGCCGTTGGTAATAAGATTCGCAGACGCGAGGGACGCGGTGAGAAGAGAAACAACAGCAACGACGCCGAATAGGTTCGGGATTTTCATACCGTCGATTTCGACAGGTCGAGCGGAAAAAGTCAATCGCTAAGTTTCGTTCGCTGAATCAGTTGGCGTTTGCGCCGCCGCAAATCCCACTTCTTAATTTTTACTTTTTAATTCTTACTTTTCGCTGCGGCCACCGGTAGCAGCGAGACCCGCTCGGTCGGCGCAGTGATGAAAGGAATCGCCCTGCTCGCCACAAGCCAGGAAATTCCGAACGCTATCAAGGCGGCGCGCTCGCCGTAGAAAGTCAGTCGCGGCATTTTTGAACCGAGGTGGTTGCCGGTGAAATTGTCGATCCCCAAAACCGCAATGACCAGGACGATGGTGATTGCGCAGAGAGCGTAGATGTAAGATCGCCACATTGCCTCACGATGACCCTTGGCGCGGGCGCGCCGATAGAAGATGACGCACAAGCACGCCAGGACGGCGAACATGATCGCAGCGGAGGTAAAGTGAATGTAAGTAACGATGTTTGGTGGTTGACCACAGCGGCACGGAAAAAGAGCTACGCCGAGCCCGGCCACCGCGGCGATTTTGCTCAGGATCATCTCAGCGGCGCTATCTCCGTTGTAGGCAAACAAGAACGAACTGATTGCGAACAGGAACCCGATAAAAATGTTTCGGGCCCAGTCGCCGGCGTAATAGGCGGCGCTGATCGATCCAATCGGGTCAGGGGACAATGCCGCAGTCAGCGTAGCCAGGCTCAACGCGACGAACCCAACCGTTAACTTGAGGACATGATCGTCAATCTCCTTCGGCTTGAATGCCAGCTTCATGATGCGGTTCGCAGGGAGCGAACTTTATGGCGGGAGTGCCTGAGTGCGAAGACACAAATCTTCGGTGTTTCACCTCCCACCTCCGGTTTCTTAATTCTTAATTTTTACTTCTGACCTTTTTTGCAACTTGCCAACAATCGCGGGGTTCAAAAGTGGGGGGAGATCGGCCATGTGGAAGAGACTTGTTGCAGTGACACTCGCGGTAGTCGGATTTTCTGCGGCGACGAATGCCGGGACTGAGGTGATTAGGGATTATGGCGCCGACCAGTTCAAGAACAGTTACAGTTACGCGCCAGTGGCGCCACTACCCCCACCGCGACCGATCTACTACGCTCCTCCTCCGCAAGTTAATGTTCTTGTTTTCCCGGCGTATGGCTACGTTGGGCCGCGGTATTGTGGTCCACGGTTTGCAGGGAGCAAACTTTACGGCGGGAGGTGCCGAGTAGCGCGAGCGCACCTAGGGCAGCCGGCGCCGGGGTTTCGGTAAGAACCACGGTTTGGCGCGCACGGACTTTATCCACGCCGCTTTTGTGCGCGCCGGTAGTAGACTCTGCCACTTTTGAATTCCTAATTCTTCCTTCTAACTTCCCCAGAAACTTCTCTTGAACGCGTTGTCCGTCTGGGTTGTCCAACACTTGTGCTTGGCGCGCAGCATATTACAGGCGAAACATTACTCATTGGCCATCCGATCCATACCCTCGCCGAGCTCGAGCAACAGATTCATGACGATCTGCGATCGCAGCATCCCGAGTGGGTAGGGCCGAACGGCGAATCTCCGATGTGCGACTTCTACGAGACCCGGTTGCACCAATTGCTCCGGCCGTATGAACAGTCGATTCGGAGCGCAATAAACGCGGACGTTCGCGAAGAAGAAGTGGCCGCCGCGCATTAAGAACGGTTGCAGCTGCGGCCGTTCCTCCCAGTTCTGAATCGTCGTGTCTCGATCAAAATTTTAAGTGCCCGCATGTGCGATTCGTTAGGCACTTAACTATTTAGATCGTTGAATTACTTGTTAGGCAATTAAATGAACAGCGACGCAGGCACCTCACTCTAAGTAGTTAAATAAAGAGGAGGTACCTATGATAAAAAAAACTGTGATGACCCTCGCTTGCTGCGCCCTGTTGGCGCCGCTTGCGTTCGGACAAACCCGTTCGAACCACGAGGGAACAACAGCAACAACGATCGATCAAACGGTCACGGTAACGGGGACAGTGATTACCGCGGCTGAAGACGGCGCGGCGGCGGCTTATCAGCCGGCCAAAACGCTTGTCATACGTCAGGACAACGCGGCCAAGCCGGCGCGATATGCGCTAAGCGGTCCTGGTCACGTGGTGGACAAACGGGGCGACCCGGTGTCAGGCGCGGTCCAACCCGGAACGCGTGTCCGCGTGTTTTACACCAATGTTGGCGATCAACGAATGATCGATCACGTAGTGGTATTGAATTGAACCGAACTGACGCGATTCAATTAAAAAAAACTAGCCAAATAAAGCCGCAGAAGTCGAGGCTGCGGCTTTTTGCGGTTCGCAGGGCGCGAACTCTACGGCTGGACGGGGACATGCTTGGGCGGGAGGCCGGCGACTGCGATTGGGAATCGCAGCGGTTTGCAGGGTGCGAACTTTACGGCTGGACGGGGACATGCTTGGGCGGGAGGCCGGCGACTGCGATTGGGAATCGCAGCGGTTTGCAGGGCGCGAACTCTACGATGGGAGGTCGTGAAGTTTATTGAATCGACCTAGGAAATCGGCGACTCGGTTTCGGGGGAAACCGAGGATCTTGCGGCCTTGCTCCCTACTTTTAAATTCTTAATTTTGCCTTCTTACTTTCTTTGGTCACTTGTCACTGCTTTTTTGTTGAGGATCGCTTAAGCTCGCGCAAGTGAACGAAGCAACAACCGCCAGCACCTGGAAGAAAATCGTTTGCTTCTACATCCTGACGATTCTCTTCAGCGGAATCTTTGGCGGGTTCATCATGTTCGCCGGCAAGTTGAATATCGGCGATATGCTCTTCGTCACAGGCGCGATGTGGAGCCCGGCGTTGGCGGTGTTTGCCACCAAAAGAATCTTCGGAGAATCGATTCGCGACCTTGCCTGGCGATTTGGCGAAAATCGTTTCGTTAGGCTCGGTTACCTTATCCCGCTTCTTTACGCCTTACCGGTTTACGTCGTCGTATGGGTGACCGGTCTCGGCGCCTTCAACTGGGACGAGGTCCAAAAGATCGCCACAAACTACGGCTGGCAGAATTTCCCACTCGGCCTGACGCTCGCCTTGTTTATTCTTCTCACCGCTACGGTCGGATTGATTCCGAAACTGGGACGCGCGCTGGGTGAAGAAATCGGCTGGCGAGGATTTCTCGTGCCGGAGTTAGCCAAAGTGTTGCCGCCCCCCGCGGTCGGACTCGTGAGCGGACTCATGTGGGCGGCTTATCATTATCCGGTACTCCTCTTTGCTGATTACAACAACGGCGTCCCGAAAGCGTATGCCTTGATTTGCTTCACCCTGATGGTGATTTTTGGGAGCGTGGTGATGGCGTGGCTAGTATTACGCGCGCGCAGTCTTTGGCCGGCCGCGATCCTGCACGCGAGCCACAATCTTTTCATCCAGAACATCTTTACGCCGCTGACGCGCGACACCGGCCCGACCAAATACGTGATCGACGAGTTCGGAATCGGCCTGGTCGTCACCTGCGCGATCGGCGCGGCAATTGTGTTGTTAGTAACGGTTCGCAGGGCGCGAAGCCGGGCACCGCGGTGGAATCGCTCACTCACTGAATCGTTAAATCATTAAATGATTAATGCTTCTTAATTCTTAATTTTGCCTTCTTCCTTCCAGAAACCACCTCTGTCACCTAATTGTAACACGGTCGGCGTTGACTCTTGAGGACGCCGCTTCCTAACGTACTTGGACCGAGGGCGCTTCATTCCGGTATGCCGAAGTTCGACATGTTCCAAAAACACGCAGACATTCAAAGTCTCGCGGCCGGCGAAACAATTTTCCGCCAGGGCGATCCGCGCAGCGTCATGTTCGTGGTCAATGAAGGCGAAGTCGAAATCCAAGTAGGTGACAGGGTCGTCGAAGTCGTGCAAGCGGGCGGGATCTTCGGTGAAATGGCACTGATCGATGGGCAACCGCGTACCGCCACCGCCATTGCTCGCACGGATTGCAGATTAGTCCCGATCGACCAGAAACGTTTCCAGTTTCTCGTCCAACAAACGCCCTACTTCGCCATCGAAGTAATGCGTGTGTTGGCCGACCGCCTCCGCCGCACCAATCAATTAATCGGCGCGTAAGCAGCGACGCTTGCTCGGTTGGATTCGTTTTCTCGAATCCAAACCTGATCCACAACTCATCCATCATCATGGCGATTGAAATTTCGCCACTGGTCACTGGTCGCTTCACGCGCACGAAGCGCGCGAATGCCCGTTTTCAAATTAGCCGATCAATAAGTTTGCGATGCATCATAAGCAGGTTACGATGCGTCGACCCCCCGTGGCGAAGAGTAGTATCCATAAGGGCGTTCATGAATATCTCGCGCTCATCGGCTCGCGCGGCGGTGCGACGAGTCGGCGGGAGCTAACGAAATGGCACGCCCGCCAGATGGTCGCGATCCGCGAGATGAAGCGGGCCGCCATTCGTGCGGGCAAGCCCTGGCCGCCGCGCGACCGCAAAACACTGCGCTTACTCAAGCTGAAGTGGTCAGCTCTGGTTGCAACGTAAGCCGCTTATGATGCGAGGTTCGCACCTGCGAGCCGCTTGCTTCTTAATTTTTTACTTCTTCCTTTTTACTTTTCCTCGAAAGCCTGACTTGCCAAGAACGGCCGAGACGATTGCGACCACCGAGCCCAACAACTCGACCGCTTCGAGGATCTGTTTGCGATGCTCGTACAGGAACTGCCCGGCCTCCTTCGCTTTCCGCGCGCTCTTCTTAGCGAGCTTTCGAACACGCTTCGGTTTCGGTTTCCGGGGCGTCGCCATTCAGTGTTTGTACGCACTTCAGGGCGGAGTTTCAAGGTAGCGGTTCGCAGGGCGCGGACTTTACCGCGGGCGGTTTTCGGAAGAAAACTCTACGATGGGAGATTGCAACAGACGGTTGGCGATCTAGGGAAGGCCGCTGCTCTGCAGCAATCCAACAAACATGGAGACATTTCCGCCAAACTAACGGGAGCGTAAATCGGCGACACGCCTCGGGAAGGCGTGCGCGAGCTCTTTGCGAGTCGGCCTGGGGTAGCCGGCGACGCGGTTTTGGTTGAAAACCGTGGTTTTTGGGGAACCGGCATTCCCTGCTTCTAGTGATTTCAAGATGAGGTTTCAAGCAGCGCTCTCCGGTCTCGGCTTGAGACCAGGGGCCGTCAGCGCGGCGATCAGCGAGTTCCGTCGCTCTGTTATCGCCCAAAGGTTTAACTAGCTTGATCGACGTAGCATAAGCCGCTTACGATGCACGATTCGGATATGAACAAACGCGACTTGCACAAGGCTGCGCGCGAATATCTCGCGTACATTGGTTCAGTCGGTGGGGCCACCAGCCGCCGCGAATTGAGTAAATCTCACGCACGGCAAATGGTCGCGATCCGCGAGATGAAACGCGCCGCAATTCGGGCGGGCAAGCCTTGGCCGCCGCGCAATCCGAAAACATTGCGGTTTCTGAAACTGAAATGACTCGCCTGCCAGCGGAGGCATCGTAAGCCGCTTACGATGCGAAACTCACGCGATCGGGGATCTCAATTTTGAATACATCATAAGCCGCTTACGATACGGCTGCGCGTGCGGCGGGGGTTTTATAATTTTCCGCGACGGTTAACAGGAATTGACCGGCCTCTTTCGCTTTACGCGCGCTTTTCTTGGCGATCTTGCGAACCCGTTTCGATTTTCGGGGCATTGCCACGCTTTGTTTGTACCGGTTTGGAGTCGCAGTTTCAAGCACACGCCGTTAAAGCAGAAAGGCGCGAATGCCGTCTGTTTGCACCCTGCGACGCCTGACATTGATTCGCGATCTCCCGATCCGCTCTGTCGCCACGCCGGGCGACCGATGCAGTCTTCGGATCTGTTTCTTAATTTTTACTTTTTAATTCTTACTTTCCCAAGTCGGTATGGTCGATGCTGCTCTTGCAGTGACACGATGGAGGCGCCCCTCAGGATTTTGTCGGTCGATGATGAGGTATCGGTTGCGACCTCACTCCGATTCGTCTTTGCCGGACCACGTTACCAGGTGACCTGTGCGAACAACGGTCGCTCTGCTTTGGCCGAGCTTGATATGGCTCCCGACTCTTACGACGTCATCATTGTCGATCAAAAAATGCCGAACCTCTCCGGAGTTGAGTTCGTTGAAGCGATTCGGCAACGCGGCATCACGAGCAAAATCATCGTCGTCTCGGCCCACTTGTCGATGGAGGTTTGCGAAGCCTACGAAAAAATGAACGTCTCCGCGATAGTCCCGAAGCCGTTCAACGTCGAGCAGCTGCGTTCGGTTGTCGATCGCGTGGTGCTCTAACGCTTATCTTGGGAGCGAACTTTACGGCGGGAGGTGCCGAGCGTAAGCGAGTGCACCTGGGGAAGCCGGGCACAGCGATTGGGAATCGCTGCGTTCGGTTGTCGATCGCGTGGTGCTCTAACGGTTTGCAGGGAGCAAACTCTACGGCTGGACGGGGACATGCTTGGGCGGGAGGCCGGCGCCTCGATTTTGGCGAAAATCGAGTGTTCCCCGTACTTCTTACTTCTTAATTTTTCCTTCTTACTTTCGGCAGCTACAACCCCAACGCTGCGATTGGAAATACTCGTTTTCGGTTACTTCCTAATTCTTAATTTTTACTTCTTACTTCATTCGGCGGTGTGCCCCCTGTTTCGCTCCCCTAATTCTTAATCTCTTCCCGCCGCCGGCGAAATCTCCCGCGTTGCTTGCCTGGCTGCTGTTGCCGTGAAGGCTGGGACGGCGTCTGCTCCGGAACCTTCAACTCGAACGTCCGAAACAATGGCGCCAGGTCGATCACTTCGTTAGTGGCCGATCGCAAAATGTTTCCGAGATTTTGCGTCACCGATGCCACTTCCACCCGGATCCCGCGACGGCGCAACTTGATCGCGAGGTACGCAAAATCGGTGTCGCCGGTGACAAGAATGACCACGTCCGGTTGCATCTCGACCGACAACTCGAGCGCGTCGATCGCCATCATCACATCCACGTTCGCCTTGTATCGGCCTTCCTCCGCTGGCGATCCATCTTTGGTCACGACCATGAATCCATTGGAGCGCAGCCATTGCACGAACTTGTTTTTCTTATCACGCTCTTCCTGCCAGATCGGCATCGCCGGTGGTAACCCGGCATAAACCACCATCTCGATCAGCTCCCGTCCGGTGCTGTGGCCGGCCAAAAAATCGCGCAGCTTCAACCAATCCAGACCGCGTCCCGCCGTGCGCACCGAGCTGCCGACGTTCGATTCGTCCACCAGGACCAACAAGCGCTCACGTCGGGATGTGTTTAAATGTTTCTTTTGCATTTGTTGGGCTGATCTGTGAGAAACGCTGAGACGCTGAAATCTGACGTCTGACATTCGAACACTGACCTCTGTCTTCGCGCCGTCAGGCGGCGCGTTTCTTCGTCTTTTTCTCGACTACGATCCCGGGAAACTCGACCACCTGGGTCGCAGCTTCTTTCCCGTTCTGACCGAGGGTCGATTCAAAGGCCAATTTTCCGGCGGCGATCTCGGAAAGCGCGATATCGGCGTGACCGAGCCCGGGAACAAACTCCACCAACGGCCGGTGACCGAGAACAAGTTGTCGAACGCGTCGGGAGACCATGTTCACCAGGATTTGCTGATTCGGAATAACTTCGGAGGCGGCTTGAACGAGATGTGATTTCATAATGAGTTACGGGCGCTTTCTGTCCGATCTCGGGCTTCCAGCAATTCCAGTCCGCCTGGGACTAACCCGCTCACCAACTTTGGTGAATCAGTCGAGAAACTTATCCCTCAGTATCGTCCATAATTGCCAGAATACAACGTCTGGCAATTCAGAGATTTAAACGAGTTAGTGATTGCGCTCCCGCTCAGTTTTCGCGGTTAGCCTGCGATTCTTGGTCGACAGCCAAACTGCGAATGATCCCAATCCTAGAATGGAAGCGCCGGCCGCGCACTCTTTGGGACCGATCAGTCCCCATTTCGTGATCATGAACGTAATCGTCTGGTCTGGGATCAGAAGGAGAAAAGCCGATAAGATAAAAAACATTACCGCGCTCATCATCCACGACCCGTGTTCGATTCGAGTGCCTTGCATTAACTCCCAAACGTGAGCATTTCGACTGCCAGCCGATCCTGTTCTGCTCTCCGTATTTCTTAATTCTTACTTTCCCCGGCACACGCCCTGCTCGGTGTAACCTCCTCGTGAGAAAGCCGTTGAACATTCTTAGCGTTGACGACGAGTTTTGCGTCGCGCACGCCTTGGCCTTCGCCCTCAGTAATCCTGACCGAAAACTTACTCTCGCCTTCAGTGCCGACGAAGCCCTGGCCAAAGTGAGCGATCATTCCGACTCTTTTGACGTGGTTATTGTCGATCACAAGATGCGGGAAATGTCGGGTCTCCAGTTGGTCCGATGTCTGCGAGAAGTAAATTTTGGTGGGAGGATAATTGTTTTATCCGCGCACCTGACCGACGAACACCGGTCCGCCTACGCCGCGCTCAAGGTCGACACAATGCTGAACAAACCGTTCGACGTAAGTGAGCTTCGCGAAGCGGTCGATACTTTAGCAAAAGTCGCGTAACAACCCTTCCTGCTTGCCGCCGCTTAGGCTGCCCTCTACGCCAATAAGGCGAGGGATCAGAGTCGAGAAGTTTGGTGTCGGATATCGCCCGTCACTCCGTTTCTCAATTTTTCCTTACGCTCCCGCTAGTTACGCGAGTTAGTTTGGAAGTTGTGACACCGAAGCTTGCTATCGCCGTTGTCGCCGATCATTTCTCGGCGATTCGGCGAGTCGTCGACTGCATCCGCGCTCAAGACATATGCCATCAGCTCGAGCTCGTCGTGGCCGCACCCTCGCGCGAAAAGTTTGGACTCCCGGCGCTGCCCGAGTTGGCTCGAGCCAGCGTTGTCGAAGTCGAATCGCTCGATCGGCTTCCGGCCGCGCGCGCCGCTGCAGTCCGGGCGGCGGCCGCGCCGTTCGTGTTCGTGGGTGAGACTCATTCCCTGCCGCGACCAGGCTGGGCTGCCGCCACCATCGCGGCACACGAACGAGGCGCGACTGTTGTCATTCCGGGAATCTGCAATGGGAACCCGAGCGACGGAGTCAGCTGGGCCTGCCTGATCATGGACTACGGGCCTTGGCTGGCATCAGGGGCACGTCGAGAACTCGATCAGGTTCCGGGTTACAACACTTCATACAAACGGGAAGCACTCCTGGAACTGGCGGCCCAGCTTGATGAACTGCTTGAGCAGCAGAGCGAGATTGTGACCAAGTTAAGACGGCGCGGCGCGACCGTGCGCTTCGAGCCAGGCGCGCAGGTTGATCACCTCAACATCTCGCGCCGGCTGCCCTGGGTTCGCGATTCCTTCCTCGTCGGGCGAGTGCTCGCGACCACGCGGATTAGACACTGGTCAATGCTTCGCCGGATCATTTACTTCGGCGGCGCGCCATTGATCCCTTTGGTTATGCTCTGGCGATTGCCCGGTGTGTGGCCGCGACGGCAGATGAAACCGCCGCGCACTACGTTGCCGGCGTTTGTTGCAGTCTCAACCGTAATGGCCATCGGCGAAATGTCTGGCTACGCCTTTCCCGCGAGCCGCGCCGAGCTGGAGCGGATGACCACCAACGAACTTCATCGAGAACTCTACCTCGCGCGCGCGAAGAGATCTTAGTCCGTTTAGATCTGAGCCCCATGTCTGTTCCCTCTGCCGCTTTGTAATTCTCATTTCTACCTTCTTACTTTTGGTACGGAGGATCCCCGCTGCGTTTCTTAATTTTTAATTCTTACTTCTAACTTTTCTTAGCTTCCTTCTTACTTCCAGAGGGTGTAAGCCGGTTCCCGTTCATGTCTCCTTTGCTTCTGAAGATCTGCAAAGATTTCGCCACGATTTGGACGACGATCGATCCAATCGCTAACGTGGCAATATTTGCCGGGTTAACGGCATCGCTGACTCGGGCGGAGCGGCATCGCACTGCCTTGCGTGCTTCGATCTATGCCGCGATCATCCTGGTCGCCACAATCGTGATCGGTCAGCTCATTCTCGATGCGATCGGCATTCACCTGCATTCACTCAAAGTTGCGGGCGGGATAATTCTTTTCCTCTTCGCCCTAAAAATGGTCTTCGGAGGAATGGATGCGCAACCGACCAAGCCCGAGCCGGGGCGCGACCTGGCGGTTTTTCCGCTCGCTGTTCCTTCCCTTGCCGGTCCGGGAGCGATCATGGCCGTGCTGGTCCTTACGGACGACGATGTTTACACGCCCTTGGAGCGAACCCAGACCGGCGTTGTCCTACTCGTCGTGCTCTTGATCACCTATCTTTTCCTTCTTTTTTCCGATGCCATCTTGCGGATCATCGGGCCGAAGGGAGCCGCCGTTCTTGTTCGGGTCATGGGGATTATTCTCGCCTCGCTCGCGGTCGAAATCGTGCTGACGACCCTGGGCGTAGCAAACTGGGCGCCCGTTCCGCGCTAGAAATGAATTCCGCCCAATCACTAACTCGCTGAATCGTTAATTCACTAACTGATTAACGTTTCTTAATTCTTAATTTTTACTTCTACCTTTCTTCGACTTCCTTCTAACTTTTGATAGCGACCTGACCAAGTGAGTCGTTGAGCGGTTGAGATCGCAACGCCCGGCGGCAGGCTTATCTTTAATTGTTGCATCGTAAGCGGGTTACGATGCAGGCATTAGGCTTGACTGAAAACTTGACTTTTACTGGACTTATTTTGGTAAGCGACTTGACTAATAACTTGACTTATGCTTGACTTATACCGTGGCTTTCGAACCAGTCTATACCATTACCCCGGCGCTGCTCTCCCAGGTGGAGCAGGTCGCCGCCTTGCGCGAACGGATCCTCGCCGCCGCCGTCCAGGTCCCGTGGATCCCTGCCTTGCAAAAAGACACCCGGATTCGCAACGCCCATTCTTCCACCGCGATCGAGGGCAATCCACTGACCCTGGAACAGGTGCGGGCGATCGAAGAGGGGCGCGAGATTCCGGCCACCGCCCAACGCCCGCGGCGCGAAGTGGCGAATTATTTTGCCGGGCTGCGCTTCGTGGAGAAGAACGCGAAGCGGGGAACGATCACGCACGCAGAAGTGTTGAAGCTGCACAGGATTATGGCCGGCGAAGTGATGGATCAGGGAAAAGCGGGCGAGTATCGCACCATTCGCGTGAAAGTGGGCGATTACATCGCGCCGCCGGTCGACAAAGTGAAACCGATGATGTCGGACTTGCTGAAGTGGTGGAACGAAGGCGCAAAAAAGATTTCGCCGGTCATGAGCGCGGCGATCATCCATCATCAGTTCGAAACGATCCATCCGTTCGCGGACGGCAATGGGCGAACCGGGCGGATGCTCAGTTTGTGGGAGCTCTACCGGCGCGGCTTCGACGATCACCACATTTTTTCGATCGACGAATTTTATTGGGAAGATCGGCCGCGGTATTACGAGGAACTGGAGAAAGTGCAGGCGAACCGGGGCGATTTAACGAGTTGGCTTGAGTACAGCGCGGAAGGATTGCGCATGACCCTGGAGCGGATCTGGACCCGGATTCAAAAACTGACCGCGCGCAGCGGCAAAGCGAAACTGGTGCTCCGGCCGAGGCAGGAGCAACTCTTGCATCTGTTGCGCGAATACAAAGCCATGACACCGCGGGAAATTTGGGATGCCGTCGGCGTCTCGAAACAAGGCGCGCTCGATTTATTGAATCCCCTCATGAAAGCAGGCCTGGTCAAACGCATCGGAACGAAAAAATCCGGCCGCTACATCCTGATTTGAAACTCTCCGCAGGGCGGCGGCCTTCAGAATATTCATCGACGACTGATCGGCGAATCTACCGTCAGGCCGGCGCTCCGTTCTTCGCGATTCCGGCCATTATCTCACAGAACCGATTCAACTCGTCCAACGTTGTATAAAGATTTGGTGTAATCCGCAGCCCTTCAAACTCTTCATGCTTAATCGCAACTGAGAAAATCTTGTGTTTCTCAAAGAGATACTTCACGACTGACGCGGCATCCGTTCCCTCAATCTGAACATTTGCAATTGCACACGACTGGGTCGGATCGAATGAGGTGTTGAACCGGATTTTGGGGACGTCTTTCAATTTGTTCATCCAGTAACGGGATAAGTACCTTAACCGCGCTTCTTTGCGTTTGCCGCCAATCGCGTTGTGGAAGACGAGCGCTTCGCCAATGGCGAGTTTCGGCGCGGCGGAGTGAGTACCGATCTCTTCGAATTTCCGAATATCGTTCGCTTGCTTCGCTTCCGCGGCCATGAGCGGCCAGATCTT
>Ga0066903_100001992_pt1 | contig 15583 bp, 18 predicted proteins | sample PanSoiMetaGPlot1_FD_67491 | JGI IMG/M metagenome (GOLD analysis project Ga0066903, IMG submission 67491) | Tropical forest soil microbial communities from Panama analyzed to predict greenhouse gas emissions - Panama Soil - Plot 1 (version 2) | ecosystem: Environmental > Terrestrial > Soil >... | reverse complement strand
GCTTGGTATCACGAAACTATTGGAGCAATCTTTACTGAACCCAGCCCACGCCCCGGGCAGCCAACAAAAGAGGTCTTGCGGCGCTCGCAACAGCCCCAGCCAAGAAGCGCGAATCAACAACTTCTGTGCGAACGCTGCGATGTGATGAAGAAGGAGTTGGCGGCGCGCATCCGAAAAGCGTTCAAGCGAGATCCACAAGAGCACTCTTTCATTCACGCCACGGAATTGGACGATTGTTGGCCAGATCGCGCTACGCGAGAGGCCATGTTGCAGCAATTCTCTTACAAGTACGGTATCGCGCTCGCTTGGCACGACGAGAACATTGGCGCAATTTTCGTTAAAAAAGAGAATGACAGACTCGAGATAATCCCTCCAATTCCGCACCGACAAAGTACGTCTAATCTACCTCGCAAATTCCGCGCTCCCAATTAGAGCTGACGCAGGCCGCTCGACAACGCATCCCAGAATCAGTGCCAGCTTTTGCACTTAACGAGAATTAGGCGGCATTTATTTTGCTGCCCGCGATGCGCATCGGGATATCGGACTTTGGGCGTAGAGACCCACATTCTATTTTCGGATATCTATTCACCTATGAAATTGAAAATTTGGCTTTTTGTTACGAGCGCTTTGACTGCAGTTTTCGTATGGCACGGGGTTGCACAGCAAAAAAATATGACGCCGTGTCAGTCGGCATGTTGGAAGAAAGAGCAAGAATGTGAGGCGACACGCGCAAATAAATTCAAAACCACCGACAAAGGCCGGTATGAAGACGAAGTCGCAACATGCATGGGTAAAATGAGAGACTGTGTGACAAATTGTGGGAGTAGATGATGTCATCGAAACAAATCTTTATCGCTGCCCTCGTCCTTGTCGTGGCGCCTGTGATCCTGGCTCAAACGCAGAGCGCGGGCGGCGATCATGCAATAAGTGTCGAGGAGGCGATCAGGAAACTGGATAATGAACGCATTCAAGCCCAGATTCATGCCGACGCGACGGCGCTTGATCGCATCTATGCTGCTGATTTCATTGGCGTAGGGCCCAGCGGAACGGTAAGAACCAAGCCGCAGGTGATTTCAGATTTCACGTCAGGTAATTTGAAATTTCAATCGATCACCACCGATGAGGTTCAAGTGCGCGTCTATGGAGACGCGGCGGTAGAGACTGGCCGCTCAACAATGATTGGACATGACAAAGGCAAAACAGTTCCTCGTGACACGCGCTTTACCCGCGTCTGGGTAAAGCAGCAAGACCGCTGGCAGTTGGTTGCCAACCATTACTCATCGCAGACTCCACGCCAATAAGCGGATACAACAAGTGTCCAGCCAATCGAACTCGATCAGGTTGCCTGTGCCGAAATTTACAGCCATCGATTGGGCACTCGTTGCCGAGATTTTCTACGATCGAATCGTCAGCGAATGCCATCCAGCGCGCCGATGTCGAACTTGTGGCGATGCGTGCTAAATGTAACCAACGTGCAATCGAGCGAGAGCAAAACGCCAATGCGCCGCGCTGGATTTCCAGGTCGCCGAAAGGTAGATCAAGTCGATTTCGTCGTTGCCGGCGTGCAAAAGGCGGGCACCACTGCGATCCACGATTTTCTGGCGCAACATCCTCAGATCGCGCTGCTTCGCGACCAGGCGGACCATTTTTTCGATAAGCCGGAACATTTCCGATCTGAGCCCGATTACCGCATTCTGCATTCGAATTTCAAGCCGGGCCGGAGTTGGCAGACGGCGGGCGAAGTGACGGCGGATTACCTCTATTATCCACAGGCGCTCGAGCGGATCGCGGCCTACAACCCGCGAATGAGAATCGTCATATCCTTGCGCAATCCGACTAGCCGGGCGTTCTCGCAATGGAACATGCGCCGCGAGAAGGACCAGGAACCGCTCGAATTTTTGGATGCCCTGAAGCGTGACCAGGAGATCGGGATTACGAAGGGCCCTCGCGGGAACGCGTATATCGCGCGAAGCCTTTATTCACCGCAGCTTGAGAAAGTTTTTACGCTTTTCCAGAGCACCCAGGTGCTGGTTTTGAAATATGAGACTTTGAGGTCCGACCCTGCGGCGGGCCTTGATCAAGTCTTCGATTTCCTCGGCGTGGACCGCAGGCCTGGGCTACGCAATAAGGAACGTAACGTCGGCAGCTATTCCCGAAAATTGACCTCGGAAGAGCGCCAATACGGAGACAGCCTGTTCAGGGCCGACATCGTAAAGATCGAGCGGCTACTGGGCTGGGACTGCAGTGATTGGCGGCCGACGCCGCCAACGAACGCTGCTTTCTCGCGCTAAACGTTGCTGCCGCTCCACTTTAGTTTCTGGCGAACAACGCTGAAGAAGGACGTTCCCGGCAAGGCCGATAGCTGCAGCGTCTTCTTCGCCTTTCGGATCTGCACCGTTGCATCCCGCGCGATCCGCACCGGCTCGCGCCCATCCACGGTCAGATAAATTGGATAGTCCGGCTCGCTCGCTTCGATCTCGATCACCGAGTTGTCCGACACGATGATGGATCGGTTCGTCAGAACGTGTGGGCAAATCGGCGTGATGACAAAAACTCCCGACTCGGGCTCGAGGATCGGCCCGCCGGCGGACAGCGAGTATGCGGTTGAGCCGGTGGGCGTAGCGACAATCAAACCGTCCGCATTGAATTCAGTGAGCGCTTCGCCGTTCACGCGAGTGTGGAGACGGATCAATCGTGACAATTCGCCGCGGCTGAAGACAGCGTCATTCAGCGCGAAAACCGGCTTTTGTTTCTCACGCCCGCCACTCAGGGTCACCTCGAGCAATGCGCGATTGCTGAACGTCATTTCGCCGCTGGCAATGCATTCGACTGCCTCGCGAAAAGCGGGCGAGCTCACTGTTGTTAAAAAACCGAGCGAGCCGACGTTAATTCCGAAAATTGGCGGCATGGCGTCGCCCAATTGCCCGGTCACATTGAGAATTGTTCCGTCGCCTCCAACGACCACGAGCAAATCGGCTTTCGCCCCAATTTGAGCAATCGACATGTCGGACTTCTGACCGCTCACCGCCGCGGTTTCTTTTTCAAGCAGGATTGACATTTTCCGGCGCGCGAACTCATCCGAGAGCGACTTGATCAGCTCTCCGACTCCGGGTTTCGCGGTGTGCGCGATCAGGCCGACGGTTTTCGGATGCATATGAAAAATTCCTGGTTGCCGTCCGCGCCGGTAATTTTCGAAGGCACGAGGCCAATAGCCTGAAATCTCGCCCGTTCGACGAAGTTCACAATTTTTTGCTGCGCTTTTTCGTGCAAGGCTGGTTCGCGGACAATTCCGCCGCGGCTGACTTCATCACGGCCTAATTCAAATTGCGGTTTAATCAGCGCGAGGATCACACCGTCCTCGCTTATCAACTCGAAAGCGCGAGGCAAGATCAAAGTCAGCGAGATAAACGAGACATCGATGACGCAGAGATCGACCGCCTCCGGCACGTGTTCGTTCGAAAGGAAACGGGCGTTCACTTTCTCGGTCACGATGACGCGGGGATCGTTTCGTAATTTCCAGGCAAGCTGGCCGTGACCGACATCGACCGCGAAAATCCGGCTCGCGCCGCGCTGCAGCAGGCAATCCGTGAACCCGCCGGTAGACGCGCCGATATCGAGAGCGACTTTTCCGTCGACGACGATCCCAAAATGGTCGAGTGCGCCAATGAGTTTTAACGCGCCTCGGCTAACGAATTGCGGCGGACCGGCAACGGAAATCGCCGCATCGATTTCAACCATCTCCGCCGGCTTGGCGAAAACGCGGTCCCCCACCCTGACTTCGCCGGCCATGATCGCGCGTTGCGCGTGTTGACGACTTTCGAAGAATCCCCGTTCGACGAGCGCGTGATCGATTCGCATTTTCATTGGAGCTGCCCGATCAGCGTGTCGATCGAAGCCACGTCGTCGGCCGAAGCGCGCCGGCGTTGATATTTCCGGGCGATGATTTCTTTCAACTTCAGCACATCTTCGAGCAACGGCGGATCGTAATAGGTCCAATCCGCTTCGTCCGAGCGTTTGGCCTGCAATCGCCAGTTGCCGCCGAACTTTGTCGCCCGCACCTCACGTTTCCGGCCTTCTTCGTCTTTCTCAGTCCATATGTGTTGACTCGGCATCGCTGGAAAACCTTACATTACTCTAGTTGAAAGACGCACTCAGATTGCTCGTCTATTTGCTCGCAACGGTCGTGCTCGGGGCGTTGCTGGCGCCGCCATTGTTTTGGATTGCCCAATCGCTCGCTGCTCACGGCACGTTTGCTTTTCTCGCGCGCTACGACTTTGAGACTTTTTTCCACCGCGCCCTCCTGCTGGCCGCGCTTCTTTTGCTTTGGCCTTTGGCGCGTTCCATTGAAATGCGGAGCCTCAACGATTTGCAGCTCGCGCCCAACCCGCATCGCTGGCGTGATTTGCTCGCCGGGGTTCTCCTTTCCGCGATTCCCCTGTTCTGCTGCGCCGCGATCCTGATTGCTTCGCCTATTTTTTCCATCCGCGGCGCAATCAACTGGCCGGCGGTGGCGAGAGCTGCTGCGGCCGCGGCGTTTGTGCCAGTCATCGAAGAGGCATTTTTCCGCGGTTTGGTTTTGGGAGCGCTTCTGAAAACCGGACGTCAGCTCTTGGCAATCCTTCTCACCTCGGCCCTTTATTCGGTCGTGCATTTTCTGAAAGCGCCGGAACACACGTCGTCCGAAGTAACATGGGCGTCAGGCTTCAATTCCATCACTCACGCATTCGTCCAATTCGGTGATCCACTGCTCGTTGGCGCCGGGTTCACGACCCTGTTTCTCATCGGCTGGATTCTGGCTGAAGCGCGCTTGCTGACGCGATCGCTTTGGCTGCCGATCGGCTTGCACGCGGGATGGATCTTCACCGCCGGGGCCTTCAACAAGATCGCGCTCCGGCAATGGTTGATCCTCCCGTGGCTGGGGAAGAGTCTACTGGTCGGAATCGTGCCGCTTGCCATCGCGGGCGTGACCTGGCTATTGATGCGCGCCTGGCTGAAATATTCCAATGCCCGCAACGCCTAACCTCTTTCACGGACTGGTCTCGTTACTTTATCCGGCGGCATGCACGATCTGCTCCGCGCCAGTCGATACTGGAGAATATCTGTGCGGCGAATGCGAATCCAAAGTGACGCGCATTGTGCCGCCGTTTTGCGCGAAGTGCTCAGAGCCCTTCGACGGCGCAATCACGACGACATTCGAGTGCGCGAATTGCGCGCATCGGACAATTCATTTTGAGGCCGCGGTCTCGAGTTATCGCGCCCGCGGGATCGTTCGGCACGTGATCCTGAATTTCAAGTACGGTAAACAAATTCATCTTCGGAATCTCGTGGCCCGCTGGCTGGTCGCGGCCCTCGACGACGAACGACTTTGCGAACGCCGTTTCGACGCGATCGTTCCTGTTCCACTGCATCCGGCCCGGGAGCGCGAGCGCGGTTTCAATCAGGCTGCATTATTGGCCGAATGGTTAGGCAGACATCTCTCGCTTCCATGCCTTGCCATGCTCCAGCGAATTCATCACACGACTACCCAGACCGCTTTCGATCGGGCCGAGAGGATGCGAAATTTGCATGACGCCTTCCGTTTACGAAAAAACGCAAACGTGCGAGATTTACGCGTGCTCCTGATAGACGACGTTTTAACCACCGGCTCGACCCTGAGCGAATGCGCGCGGATTTTGAAACAATCCGGCGCCCGCTCGGTCTACGCGGCCACTGCCGCGCGAGCCTGATTTCCATGGCTATTTTCAAAAAACCCACACTCAAGACCCAGGGCCGCAAGAAACGCGACATTCCGCAGGGCCTGTTCCAAAAATGTCCCGGCTGCAATGAAGTCGTTTCGGAGATCGAGCTGAATGAGAACCTGCGCGTCTGCCCTCGTTGCGATTATCACTTCGCGCTTTCGGCCAAGGAAAGGATCGGCAATCTCCTCGATTCGCAGAGCTTCGTGGAAATGGACAGCGACCTGAAATCGGTCGACACCCTTCAATTTGAGGGCATGGCGGGTTACAAGGACCGACTCAAACATTATCAGCAACGCACCGGCCTCATCGATGCCGTCATCACTGGCCATGGCATGCTCGATGGCTACAAAGTTGCCCTCGCGGTCATGGATTTCGGGTTTCTCGCCGCGACAATGGGTTCGGTCGTCGGCGAACGGATTACCCGCGCGATCGAGTACGGCACAGATCAGGGCGCCGCCGTTATAATTATTTCGGCGTCCGGGGGCGCGCGCATGTACGAGGGAATGCTCAGTCTGATGCAACTGGCGAAAACAAGCGGCGCGCTCGCACGCCATGCGGAAAAGCGGCTGCCTTACATCTCCGTGCTCACCAACCCGACCACCGCCGGCGTGATGGCCAGCTTCGCCTCGTTGGGCGACGTCATCGTTTCCGAGCCCAGAGCGATGATCGGCTTTGCCGGGCCGCGAGTAATCAAGGAAACGACGCATCAGGATTTGCCAAAAGGCTTTCAAACTGCCGAATTCCTCGAAGAGCACGGCCTGATCGACATGATCGTGCACCGCAAACGGATGCGCGACACGATCAGCCAGTTGCTCGGCTACTTTTCGCACTCCTCGTGATCTACAAAGAAGCGCTCGCCTGGCTCTACAGCCTTCAGCGCTTCGGGATCAAACTCGGGCTGGAAAATATCAAGCGCATGATCCGCGCGCTCGAAGTCGATCTTTTGAACACGCGCGTGATTCACGTTGCCGGCACCAATGGCAAAGGCTCGGTCTGTGCGATGATCGATGCGGTCTGTCGGGCGGCAAAGTTTCGGAGCGGGCTTTTCGTTTCCCCTCACCTCGTCACATTTCGCGAACGGATCCGGGTAAACGGCGAAATGATTTCCGAAGGCGAAGTAGCGGAGGGCCTGACCAACCTTCGACAGGTTGTGGCCGACTGGGACCCGCACCCAACGTTTTTCGAAATTACAACCGCGCTAGCGCTCAAATATTTCAATGACGCGAAGCTCGACGTTGTCATTTTGGAAACCGGACTCGGCGGGCGCCTCGACGCCACAAACGCGGTCCAATCGCACGTCGCGGTGATTACTCCGATCGCGATGGACCATGAGAAATGGCTCGGCAATTCACTCGATCAAATTGCGAGTGAAAAGGCCGGAATTATCAAGGAACGCCGTCCCGTTATTTCCGCCCCACAACCGGCCGAGGCGCAACGCGTGATTAACCTTCGGGCCGCGGAATGCGAAGCGTCTCTGGAAATTGTGGATCAACAGTACGAGAAGTCGCCGGTTGCTCTGCGCGGCGAATTTCAAAAACTCAATGCCGCAATCGCGATCGCCGCGATTCGGGCGGCGAAAGTGAATGTGAACGATGCCAGCATCGTGCGCGGGCTTGCGACAGTCGAGTGGCCGGCGCGATTTCAGTGCTGGGACAAACGAACGGTTGTCGACGGCGCGCACAATCCCGCTGCCGCGCAGTACCTTGCCCAAACATGGCGCGAAGTGTTTGGACATGAACAGGCCACACTGATTCTCGCCGTTCTTGCCGACAAGGACTTGCGAAAGATCTGTGAAACGCTCGCTCCCATAGCCGGGCCAATTCTGCTTCCAAAGATTCGGACCGAACGCGCCGTCGAGCCGGTTGAGCTACGAAAAATATTTGCCGATCTTGGGTGCGAAGCGGAAACGACGGCGAGCTTTGACGAGGCTTTCGCCAAAGCTCGCGAAGGAGCATTGCCGGTGCTCATCACCGGCTCATTGCATTTCGCCGGTGAAGCGCTCGCACATCTTCAAGGCCGGCCCGCGGCTTTTGAAGAATGCAGTCAGTGATCGGCCGAATACCTGAAGCGGCTCCGAAGAGCGTCGCCCTACCATCAGACTTCGATCCGCGGAAACAACGGCACTTGTTTGCCCTGGGCAGGGCTGGAGGGACGGGCTCCGTCCCGTCCGAAATTAATGGGACGACACGGAGGTCGTCCCTCCATTACGATGTTTCAATTCGCGGAAACAGTGGCACAGGCTTGCCGACAACGTGTCCGTCCGGTAAACCACCCCACTCCGCGTCTTTGAGTGAGAAGCGCGCTTCTTTTCCGCTCAACTCCATTTTCCAATTGAGCTGATCGAATATCCCATGCGCCGCTTTCGGCAAGACCGGCGAAATTAGAATCGCTTTCGATCGCAGGGACTCAAGTAGACCATAATGGATGTAATCCAACAGCGCTTGGTCTTCTGAGCTTTTCGACTTTGACAACTTCCACGGCGCGTAGTCGTCGAGAATCGCGTTGCTAAATCTGGAAAGACGAATCACGGTTTCAATCGCACCATCAATGTCAAAGGAGTCAAATGAAGCGCGGAATTTACGAAATGCGCTTTCTGCGGCTTCAGATGTCTGCTTCGTCCACTCCGCAAACTTAGGTCTTCCCTTGAAGTCGTCGGATACGCTCGGCACACGTCCTTCACGATATCTGTGCAACATTGTCAGAGTTCTGTTGACTAAATTGCCCAAAGTGTTCGCGAGATCGGCGTTGTATCGTTCTATCAGTCGTTCCTCCGAAAAATCGGCGTCCTTACCGGTCGCGATATCGCTCATCAAATAATAGCGGACTGCTTCGGGGCTATACTTATCGGCGAGAACGTTTGGATCGATGATGTTGCCTAACGACTTACTCATTTTCGTCCCGGAGATGTTCCACCAGCCGTGCACAAGCAGTTGCGGCATCTTCTCGTCGGGAAAGCCGAGCGCGTGGAGCATGATCAGCCAGTAAATCCCGTGCGCGGGAACGAGAATGTCTTTGCCAATGATTTGCAGGGCGGGCCACTTTTCAAGAAAGGCTGAAGGTTGATCGTTGAAAGTTGAAGCGGAGGGATCGTAGCCGGCGAACGAAATGTAGTTCGAGAGAGCATCGAACCAGACATAGTTCACGAAATCTTTGTCGAACGGCAGCTCAATTCCCCAATCGAGCCGCGATTTGGGTCGTGAGATACAGAGGTCCCAGGTGATGCGGTCGACGGCGTTGCGCAATTCCGTTTGGCGGAAATCGGGAATGATCGCGTCTTTTCGATGGTCGATGTAACGAAGGAGCCAGTCTTTGTGCTGGCTCAGTTTGAAATAATAATTTTCCTCTTCGCGAAACTCGACCTGCCCCCACTCCGGACCAAATTCGCCGTCCGATCCGCGTTCCTTGTCGGTGAGAAATTGCTCCTGACGAATTGAGTAATAACCGGACTGTTTGTCTTTGTAGATTTGCCCGGCGTCGAACAGCCGCTGCAACATTCCCTGCACGATCTTTTTGTGGCGCGGCGAAATCGTTTCGGCCCAGGCGTCGTACTTCACATCCAGCTTCTTCCAAAGATCGATAAATTTTTGGGTCAGTCCTTTGACGAACTCCGATGGAGGAACTCCCGCTTTGGCGGCCGATTGCTGGACTTTCTGCCCGTGCTGATCGACTCCAGTCAGAAAGAAAACGTTTTCGCCCTTGAGCCGATGATAACGCGCGATGACATCGGCCAGTACTTTTTCATAAGCATGCCCGATATGCGGCGGCGAATTTGTATAATCGATCGCCGTTGTGATGAAGAAGGTCTTGGGCATTCCGGCAATCTGTAGCGGCAGTCTCTGACTGTCGCAAACTCACAGCCGAACTTTCGGCGGTCAGAGACCGCCACGACAAGCTACGGCTTTTGGCCGTTCACCTTGCCGACTTGTGCGCCCGTGACTTGCCCATTGCTCGTGGTGAAATCGATCTCGTAAGTTTTTCCGTCGGCGCCTTTCATCTCCACCGGGACCATTGCTTTGCCGCTGCTTTTACCTTCCTGGGGAATTTTGACCGGCGTAAGCGCGAGATCTTTCCCGTTTAATGAGACATGAAACTTCTTGTCTTTCGACATCCCCAATTGCTGGTCCAGATAACCCTTCACGCCTTGCGGGTACGTGGTTTTCGATTTGGTTGTGGTGGTCATCTTCCCCTGCGATTGGCCACTGTTTGAAGATGACGGCGGTTGGCTCTGCTGCTGCATTCCGCCCCCATAGTTGCCCATTTGAGCGAGTGCGATGGAGCTACTTAAGGAGATAATAAGGACAGCGAGATAAATTCGTGCGTTCATAGCGACGAGTTTAGCCAAAACAGCGCCGGATGAAAGTTCTGCGCAATGCCCGCTATCTCACGGATTCGCCATTGATCCGGGCAATCCGAACGCCCGTAACTTGATTGCCGGTGGTAACAAATTCGATGTCGTAGACGCGGCCCTCATCGCTTCTCATCGAAACGGACGTTGAAGTTGTGTTGGAGCCGGTACTCTTCTGCGGCCAAACGTGAAACGGCGTAAGCGAAAGGTCGCCGCCGTTGACACTCATGTGGAATTTCTGGTCCTTGGATTTCGCGACCTGCCGATCGAGATACGCTTTCACATCCGGCGGAGGCGCCGGGGCTGGAGTCGGCTGCGCCGGAACTGGGACCGGGGGCGGAATTTGTCTCATCTGCGTTTGACCCGGAATCGGTGTCATCTGGGTTTTGGCCGGCAACTGTGTTGCTTTCGCTTGAGTGGTCGTCTGAATTGCCCGCATCTGGGGTGCGGGAGATTGTCGCGGTTGCATTTGCATCGCGGGTTGCGTCGAGGTCAATCTGGATGGCGTTGGTGACGCCGTTGTTCTTTGCAGAGTTACTGACCCCGGCGGAGTCGGGGCGGGATATCCTCTACGGGTTGGAGTAAGCGGTTGATTCTGCGTCGACATCATCCTGGATGGAGTTGGCGATGCCATTGTTCTTTGCAGCGTTAACGATCCCGGCGGAGCAGGCGTGGGAGCTCCTCTCCGTGCTGGAATAAGCGGTTGATTCTGTGCCGGCAACACCCTGCCCGAAGACGTTGGCGACACTCTTGCCTGCATTGGCGTTGGCGTCGGATGAGTTGTGGCCTGAGTTGTTCTCGGCAACGGCGTTGGCGATGGGATCATGCGCCCGCGTGTAGTCGTCGGCCCAGTTTTTGGCTGCGGCGTCGCTGTCGGCGTCGGAGTTGGCGTAGGCGACTGGGCCGATCTCGGCCGGCTATACTTCATCTGGCCGAAGGCTATTGAGCCAATGAACAACGCAGTGACGGTTAAAAAAATGCCCCGAGTGACCATAAAACAACTTCGTTTGGATTAATCAGAACCGAGATTTCCGATATCGGCCCGGAAATGCAAAGCCAAAATTGACTTACTGAGACAGGCCAGGCCGACTTCTGCGCATCTTCCAAAGCCACGCCGCGACGGCGATTGCCAGAAAATTGAGCCACGTCGTGTAATTCCAGCTGAAAGTGGCGTGTTCGATCGGACTAAGGGGCCGTTCGCCTTGTGGAATCAGTTTCAGCGCGGAGAAGAAAAGGTCGACAATGACACCGGCCGCGACCATCGACGTATAAAAAATGATGACGATGTACGCCGTTGCTCGGCCGCCAAAGTATTTTCGATAAATGAGAATGAGCGGAATAACGAGCAGGTCAGCATAGATAAACGAGATCACGCCACCGAAACTGATCCCGTTCGCCCAAAGCAGACTCGCGAGCGGTATGTTTCCGACCGAGCAGACAAAAGAGAGAATGGCAATTATCGGCCCAACGGCCGCGTTTTCGATCAAACGCAGTATTGGACTCCCCGTTTCGATGAAAAGGACCTTCCACCAGTCGGCCGGAACGAGGGCCGCGAGAAATCCTGCAATCAAAAATCCGGCAGCCAGTTCTTTCCAAAGCATTAGCCAATCCATCCAGAATGCATTGGCCAGTCGCGCCCAGTTGCTGGAGTGTTCATGCTGATGCTCGCCATGTTCATGATGGCGGCATTCGCCATCGCCGCCTTGCCGATGCATTTCCTGTTCGAGTGTGGTTGGAAAAAAAATCGACATCAGCAACCACATGAGGCCAATCAGGACAAATGCGCCGACGATTTCGGCGAGGACAAAATTCCAGCCCATCAACAGCCAGAGGACAGCGCCGAGCTCGATGACCAGGTTGGTCGAGGCAAACATGAATGCCAGCGCGGGCACTAACGCGGCACCCTTATCGAAAGCGCTTCGACCAATCGACGCCGCCGCGTATGAGCACGAAGAGCTTGCGGCGCCGAAACCGGTCGCGAGCAAGATTTCCTTCAACCCGGAACGCCCGAGAAGCTGCGTCATTCGCTCTTTGCTAACGAAAACCTGGAGCGCGGCGGAAATCGCAAAGCCGAGGACGAGCGCCCACAACGTTTCCCAAAACATGGCGGCGCCGTGATAAATCCCCATCCAGATCGGATTCATGTGCACAACTTTTTGCTCGTGACTGGGTTAAATCCTAAGCAAAATCAACCCTAATGAAACTCGTGACCACGATATTGATGTCGATCTTCGCGGCGATGATTTGTACGAGCTCGTTTGCGGCAGAGAAACAAAGCTGCAAAAAGAGCCACAAGAATTGTCCGATGAACAACAAGAAGGAATGCAACTGCGGCAAAGACTGCGGTTGCTAGTAAGCAGATCACCTAGTCTTCGGCGGCAGTTACTTTTCCCGGACGATTTTTCCCATCGTGTATCCGGAATAGGTAACGACTTCCTTGATTTTCGCATCGCTGAGCGTTTTCCCCGGTTTCGTCCGAATCGTCACCTGTTTGCTCGGAAGGTCCACCTTCACGGATTGAACTTCAGGCTGTTTCCGGAATGTCTTTTCAATGCCGGTCGCGCAAAACGCACAAACCATTCCGTTAACCGTCGTATGAATCGTTTCCGCTGAGACGACTGTCGTCAGGCCGAATGCTAGGATCAGTGTGATTAGTCTTGTTTTCATATTCCCTTTCTCAGAATTGAATTTGCCAGTTGACCATTACGTGTTGATCGGTGCTGTAACCGATCTCGAAGAGATAGGTTTTGTAGAAGAAGCGGATAAGCGGCGTTGCTACGAAGTGATCGTGCTTCGCCGGATGATGATCGACCTGGAGCATGAACCAGGTGTTTAGCTCGTTGTAATTTGCCAAATACGGCGCGATGCCGACTCGTGCGCGTTGCCAAACCGATTTCTCGATATTGCCGTCCCAGACAAATCGCGGTTCGTAGGAGAGAAACCACCGCCGCGATTCGTAATCGGCCAGGAACGCGGTCCAGAGCGAGGGTTGATTATTGCCGCGATACGTTGCGATGCCCGCGCCGCTCATATTGAAGATATTCCCCTGCCCATCCGGTAGGTTCCATCGCTTGAGCAGCGTGTTGAATTCCGGCGTGAACATAAAGATGTCCTTGCCGTTTTCCTCCTGCTTGATGTAAATGCCGAAGGCTTCGGTCGGCGTAAACGTGTAGTCGAGCGAGAGAGTGTGGCCGGTCTCGTCGTTTTCCTGCATCACCATCGTGCCCTCGACGTAGGACAACGGTTTGGCGTGCGAAACGAGTGCCGTTGTTAAAGTTGTAACTAAAATTAAGAGAAGTGTTCTCATTGATCCAAAACTTCAGTTGCAGAATCGATGTGCCGATGAGTGGGCACACCCCGACTGTCAGAGCCGGTGAATCAGATGAGAAACGTGCAGAGAACCGCGAGCTGCGGAGCTGCAGGGGCGCACGCTGAAGTGCGCGAGGGAGATTGTCTATCTAACGAAATCCAATCTGGCGAAATCGCGCTTAATGTCGCGATCGATGTAGCGTTGAATTCAAATCCGCCGCTCTTGGACAGCGCTTGGGAAGCCGGAGCTGTTCTCTTAGTCGAAGCCGCGCAACACGATTTGTTTGCGCAGCAACCAGGTTTGCACGCCTTTTGGGCCGGCGCATCGGAAAGGATGCAGGTCCGCGCTGGAACACTAACAGGCGCAATCGTCAGCGCGACGAGCGTCGCAAGCGAGGTCGTGATCCTGCTAAGCATCGGCAAATTCTATAGCACAAGGCGGGCTGGTAGTCGATCCGACCTATTTTGAAAATCTCGCGGAAATGGTATTGTTCAAGTGAATGAAGGTTTCGGCGCGCGTTTTGTTGACCGTTCTCGCGTTTGGTCTTGGAATTCTGTCGCCAGTCCCCGCTGGTGAACTATTGCGCAATGCTCGTCACAAAGTTTCCTGTTGCGCGCATATGGATATGAACGCGGGTCAGCGATGTCCAATTAACCCGGGTGAGAGTAATCCCAGTTCCGGATCTGCGTGCTGTTCGGCGCAAGCGCCTTGTTTCGTCGGTTACGCGCCGGACTCTGATGGCTTCGTCGCAGGAATTAACAGCGTCCGCTTTGCTTCTTTCAGCAATGATCCTGCCAGCGCTCGTTCTCAACGTCCGCCGGTGCCGCCGCCGCGCGTCGCGTTCTCCTGAACAACCAACGGCTCGGCGCGCGAGTTTCGCGCGGCCGGGATTTCAGAACAGAATTTCAACAGGAGAATTATATGAAATACCTTCTTTTGATTCTTAGCTTGGCAGCTTTGATCGGCACGGCGACGGCACAGACGCCGCCGAAAGACGACAGCTCCAAAGGCAAAGAATGTAGCAAGGCAGACTGCTGCTGTTGCTGCAAGAAATAGCAGCATAATCTGCTAGAATGCAGCCCTCGCCGGAGAAATCCGGCGGGGGTTTTTCTCATGAGCCAAAATAAGCGGCCGCAACAGAACATCTCGAATTATTTCCTGACCGTTCTCGTCTCGGCTGCGATGGGCGCGGCTGTGACCTGGTTGTTCATGTCGCAAAGATCGTCCTCCGAAGTCCGACCAGTGCCAGTGGCCCAACCGCCTGCGACCGTAAACGCGACTGCACCTGACGTTTCGGGAATGCCGGCCGGCGAGGCCGCCGTTTCACTCGGCAATTTCGCTTACGATCATCAGCGCTGGACCGAAGCGATAAGTCACTATCAGGAAGCGATCGCGATCGGCATCGATAATGCGGACGTTCACACCGATCTGGGCAACGCCTTTCGGTTTTCCGGCCAACCACAACAGGCATTAACTCAATACGAGATCGCGCAACGGCTAAATCCGCAGCACGAAAACAGTTTGTTCAATCAGATCAGTCTCTTTACCGAGGCATTGAACCAGCCCGCGCGCGCGATCCCAATCGCCGAAGAATTCATGCGCCGCTTCCCCAAAAGCGACAAGCTGTCGGCCGTGCGCGAACAGCTTGAGCGCGCGAAATCAGCGGGTCGCTGACGTCAGCTCTCCAACACCACGCAGGCCATCGCGTGATGGTCGGTATGACTGAGTGTGATCAACGCCGAGATGACACCGCGTTTCGTGGCCAATTCCTGAGCGGGCCCTGAAAAAACGAGAAACGGTTCGCCGCTTTTCTTCTTCCGGATATCGATGTTGCGCCAGCCCATCGCCTTGCCAATCCCGGTCCCAAACGCTTTTGAGACCGCTTCCTTTGCCGCGAACCGAGCTGCCAGATGGCGAGCGGGAAATTTCATCGACATTGAGTATTCGATTTCGCCTTCGGTAAAAACGCGGCGGAGAAATTTCTCGCCGAATCGGTCGAGGGAACGTTCGATGCGCGTACATTCCACTAAATCAACGCCGATGCCGAGAACGCTCATCCTTTGTAGTCCTCCATCGCTTCCAGCATTTCCTTGACCGCTTTTTCAATTCCGACCACGATGGCGCGAGACACGATCGAGTGACCGATGTTGAGTTCGGTCAGATGGGGAATTTTATGAATGAGCGCAATGT
>Ga0066903_100001990_pt1 | contig 15591 bp, 6 predicted proteins | sample PanSoiMetaGPlot1_FD_67491 | JGI IMG/M metagenome (GOLD analysis project Ga0066903, IMG submission 67491) | Tropical forest soil microbial communities from Panama analyzed to predict greenhouse gas emissions - Panama Soil - Plot 1 (version 2) | ecosystem: Environmental > Terrestrial > Soil >... | reverse complement strand
AGGTGATCGCGAACGAGGCGTACCTGCGCACCGCGGTGCAACGGCCGTCGCTGCGGAGGCTCGCGGCGCTCATCGGCTACCTCCCGAAGCCGGCGCTCGCGGCGTCGGTGCGGTTGGGCGTGCTCGTCGAAGGACGGCTCCCGGTCGTGCTCCCGCCCGGCACCGGCTTCCGCTCGGCCGCGTTCGACGCCGAGCCGCCACAGGCGTTCGAGACGTCGACGGCGCTCACGGCGCACCCGGACGCGAACGACCTGACGGTGGTACCGCCGCGCGCGGCGACGGTGAGCGGCACCGTGTCGTCGATCCTGCTCCAGCCGTCGTCGGCGCGCGTGCGGCAAGGGTCGCTCGTCTGCCTGGAGCTCGGCGGGGGAGCGCGGCCCGAGCGCCGGATGGCGACCGCCGTCGCGGTCGGGCCAACCGTGGAGCCGGACGGCGGGCGCTATGTCCGCGTCGATCTCGACCCACCGGTCGTGCTCCCGGCCCCGCGCCCGCTCGCAACGCTGCGCGTCCTCGTGCCGACGCAGCGCACCGGACTTTGGACGCAGCCACGTCAGAGCGGCGACCCGGCGGTCAAGGACGACTGGTTCGAAGACGACCGGCGCCTCGAGCCCAACGGGACGCGGCTGCTGCTCAACGCCCTGCAACGCCAGATCGCCGCTGGCGACGTGCTCGCGTTGCAGGTGTCGAAAGGCGTCCAGGTGGCGCAAGTCGCGAAGGTCGACGAGCCGCAAGTCACCGTCGTGCCGGCCCGCACGGTGACCATCAGCTCGCCGCCGAACACGACGGTCACGGTGCCGGCGACGACCGCGCCCACAACGCGCGTCTGGCTCGACTCGTTGGTTCCGGACACCGGACACGGGACGCCCGGCGAGGATCGGGACTTCGGCGACCCGTCGAGGCTGATCATCCACGTCGGCTTCGTGGAGGGCGGGCGACCCGTGGCGAGCGCATCCACCGTGCTACGACCGGGCGACCCGATCGTCCTCTCCGGCGTGCACGTCGCGCCGGGCGGGCCGCCGGCCGTCCACGACGTGCTGCTCGCGAGCGCCGACCAGCGCGGGCTGGACAGCGCCGCGACCGTCGACTTCACATCGCACGAGCTGACGCTCGACTCCACGACGACGTGGACGCCGCCGCTCGAATTGCCGGTGCACGCGCACGGCAACGTCGTCGCCGCCACGCGTGGTGAGACGGTGCCGACCGAGGTGCTCGGCAGCGGCGATGCCACGCAGATCAACCAATCGTTCGCCCTCAAGAAGAAGCCGCTCACGTATCTCCCGTCGCCGTCGTCGCAGAGCCAGTGGGCGGCCGAGAGCACGCTCGCGGTGTACGTGGAGGGGCTCCGCTGGACCGAGGTGGACACGTTCTTCGGCGCCGGACCCGACGATCAGATCTTCCTCGCCCGGCCGCGCGACGACGGATCGACGGCGGTCACGTTCGGCGACGGCGTCCGCGGTGCGCGGCTCCCGACGGGCGTGGACAACATCGTCGCGACGTACCGCTTCGGTGCGGGCGCCGCGGCTCCACCGGCGTTCTCGATCAAGCAGATCGTCCGCCCCACCCCGGAGCTGAAGAGCGTCGTCAACCCGGTGGCGGCGGCCGGGGGCGCGGACGCCGAAACGGAGGGCAGCGTGCGCACGCGCGCGCCGCGAACGGCGCTGTTGTTGGGCCGCGCGGTGTCGATCCAGGACTTCGAAGCGGCCGCGGCGGCGGTCGACGGTGTGCGATCCGCGAGCGCGGAGTGGCGGTGGGACGCGCGCCGCCTGCGTCCCGTCGTGCAGATCCGCTACATCGGCGCCGCCGGCGTCGAAGCGCTCGTCACGCAGCGCGTGCGCGGGATCTCCGATCCGTCGACACCGATCGATGTGGCGCGAGCGGTGGCCGTGCCGGCGCGGCTGGGGCTCGAGGTGCTGACCGACCCGCGCCGCGACTCGGCGGCGGTCGTGGCCGCGGTGCGCGAGCTGCTCTTGGGTCCGGGCACCGGGCTGCTCGAGCCGGAACGCGTCGGCATCGGCCGGGCGCTGTTCCGGAGCCACGTGCTGCAGGCAGTGCTCTCGGTGACGGGCGCGCTCGCCGTGCGCGCGATCACGTTCGACGGCAGCCCATTCGTCGACTTCGGCAAGACGCCGGGACCCGGCGCCTACTTCGATTTCGAGAGCGGCGGCTTGGACATCGCGGGGAGCCCGGCCCATGGCTGATCTCGCGCTGCCGAACGACGGGTACGTCGCGTATTACACGGAGAAGATCTGGAATCTGATCCCGGCCGAATACCGGCGAGCAGACTTCGTCGCCGAGAACCCCGGCGTGTTGCGCGCGTTCGTCGAGGTGCTGGCCAGCCAGGCGGCGGTCCTGCGTCGCAGCGGCGACCGGCTCTGGGACGACGTCTTCATCGACCTCTGCGACGACTGGGCGGTGCCGTACCTCGGTGACCTCGTCGGCACGCGCCTCATCTCGGCGCTCGATCGTCGGGGGCGCCGCGTCGACGTCGCGAAGACGATCTATTACCGGCGCCGGAAGGGCACCCTGCGCGTCCTCGAGGAGCTGATCGGCGACATCACCGGCTGGGATGGCACCGTCACCGAGAGTTTCCGCTCTCTCGCGCGCATGCGTCACGGTCTCGACCCGGCGCCGGAACCGCTGGCGGGCCGCTACTCCCGAACGCCGCCGGGCGGCTGGGCGGATCTGCGGCGGCCGTTCGCGTCGACGCTCGCCGACGGACCGTTCGACGAGTACGCGCACACGCCGGACGTGCGGCGGCAGCGCGGATTCCAGGGACGGTGGAACATCCCGAAGATCGTGTTCCACCTGTTCCGCCTGACGTCGTATCGCGTGACCGGCGCCACGGCCGTGACGCGCGCCGACGGTGCGACCTTCCTGTTCATCCCTCCGGCCGTGACGTCCCGCTGTTCGCGCCGCGCCGGCGGATCGACGATTACGACGCGTGGCGAAAGGCGCTGCCGTGGGAGCTGCCGATGCCGATCCCGTGCCGCCTGTTGGGCGACCCGGAGGCGAAACAAGCGCTGGTGCCGGCCGCGATCGGCGTCGATCTCGGCAGCGGCGTGCCCGAGCCCGCGGCAACCACCAGCGGCGCAAACCTGGGCGACTTCAGCGCCACCGCCGCCGGCATGACGCTGCTGGTCGACCCGGAGCGTGGACGCTTCAAGGCGCTCGGTGGCGTGCCGTCGAGGCCAGTGTCAGTGGACTACCACTACGGCTTCTCCGCCGATATCGGCGCGGGCCCGTTCGACCGGCGACGTGCGCTCGTCGACCTGGCCGCGCTGCCCACCCGCGTGCTGAAGTCGGGCGGCGGCGCGATCGCCGCCGCGGACCTGCCGCTCGACGGCGGCCTCCAGATCGACGACAGCAAGAGCTACGGCCCGGTGGCGGACCGCACCGGCGTGCGCCGGCTCGTCGTGCAGGCGGCCGACCGGCAGCGTCCCTATGTGAGGCTCGACGCCGCCTGGACGCTGACGGCGGACGCTGCCGCCACCGACGACACGCTCGTGCTCTCCGGCCTGTGGATCGGCGGCGGCGCGGTCGATCGACGCGTCGAGATCGCCGGCGCGTGGGAGCGCGTGACCCTCCGCCACGTCACGCTCGACCCGGGTGGCACCGACGCCGAGGGCAACACGTTGGGCGCCGTGCAGTTCGTCGTGTCGGGCGCCGTGCGGGAGCTCGTCATCGAGTCGAGCATCGTCGGACCGATCGTGGTCGCCGCCGGTGGCGTGGTGGACACGCTCATCGTGCGCGATTCGATCGTCCAGGCGCGGAGCGCCGGGCAGCCCGCGCTCGTGTCGGCGCCGGGCCGGGTGCGTCTGGAGCGCGTGACCATCCTGGGCGACGTCACCGTCGAGCGCCTGACGGCCACCGAGACGCTCGTCATCGGAAAAGTGGACGTCGCCGACACGCAGGACGGCTGCTTCCGCTTCAGCGCAGCCGGCGAAGGCAGCCGGCTGCCGCAGCCCTTCGCGTCACATGTTCTGAGCGACACCCGCGCGATCCTCGTGTCGACGACGTTCGGGGATCCGCATTACGCAGAGCTGAGCGAAGTCGCGCCGTCGTCTGTGCGGCGGGGCGCGGAGAACGGCTCGGAGATCGGCGCCTTCAGCGCGCTGAACGCACCGATCAAGCTCGACGGCCTCCGCGCGAAGGTGGAGGAGTTCCTCCCGTTCGGCCTCATACCCCTCTACGAAAGCTGAGCACGATCCCATGGGGACTGAAGACATCTCCCGGAACGCGACCTCGCGACCGAAGCGCTATGACGGCGTCCGCATGCAGCAGGGGCGCGTCACGACCGATGACGACTTCAACGAGGGTGCGCGACTCGTCGCCGAGGACGAGCGCCGGCTGCGAATCGACGTCATCGGGGCGGCCGGCAGCGTGGACGCGGGCTTCCGGATCGCGAACCCGCGCATCAACGCGCACGGCGAGCTGGACTTCGACATCGGTCCCGGCACCTACTACGTCGGAGGGTTGCGGGCCGAGGTGAACGCACCGGATCCGGGTGAAGCGTTCTCTACGCAGAGCGACTGGCTGCAGCAACCGCCGTCCGAGCGGCCCGAGCCGACGGACGGGCGCGTCGATCTGGTGTACCTCGAGGTGTGGCAGCAGCCCGTGGAGGCGGTCGAGGACTCCGAGCTGTTCGAGACGGCGCTCGCGGGGCCGGACACCGCGACGCGCGTGCGCACGATGCGTCGCGTGCACGTCGCGCCTGACGTCACCGGGCGCGACTGCACGGCGGCATGGCAAGAACAGCTCGTCGCGCTCGGCGCCGAGTGCGGGCAGCTCGACGTGGAGACGAGCGAGTGCGTGCCGGACGCCAAGCTCACGGTCACGTTCGACAACACGGGCGTCACCGACGACCTCTGCTCGCCGTCGATTGTCGGCGGCTACCTCGGCGCCGAGAACCAGGCGGTGCGGGTGCAGATCGTCGACGGCACGCACTTCACGTGGGGGTTCGACAACGCGTCGCCACTGTACCGTGTCACGGTCGGCGCCGATGGCGTGACGGTGACGCTGCAGACCGAGCCGAGGGACCAGGCGCATTGGATGCAGAGCGGCCAGATCGTCGAGATCCTCCCGTGGTCGGCCGTGCTGTCGAACGGCGAGAAGGTCGCCGAGGAGGTCGGTCACCTGTCGAAAGTGGCGGCCGCGTTCGACCCGAACACGCACACGCTCACCCTGGCAACGCCGCTGCCCGCGGGTTTCGGGCTCGAGTGGACGACACGCGATGACGCGGCATCGCTCGGCGCGACGTTCTTCTTCATGCGCGTGTGGGGGCGCGGCGGCGACACGACGTCCGACGCGGCGCTCGCGTTCGTGCCCGGCACTCCGGTGACGCTCGGGCAGACGGGGCTGCGCGTGGCCATCGCGGGTACCGTCTTCGTGCCGGGCCAGCACTGGATCATCGCCGCGCGTCCGGAAGACCCGACCCGCGTGGTGCCGTGGGAGCTGCTCACCGGCCGTGCGCCGCACGGCGTGCGTCGGTTCTACACGCCGCTCGCCCTCATCACGTGGGCGGTGAACGGCACCGACACCACCGGCACCACGGTCGAGGACTGCCGAAGCGTCTTCGATCCGCTCACGCGGCGGGGGAGCTGCTGCACGTTCACAGTCGGCGACGGCATCACCAGCCGTGGCCACTTCACGAGGATCCAGGACGCGATCGACGCGCTGCCGGCCGGCGGCGGACAAGCCTGCCTCCTGCCGGGCCGGTACGATCAGGACTTTCGGATCGACGGTCGGACTGGTGTCACGATCGAGGGGTGCGGCCACCGCACGCTCGTTCTCGGCGACCCCAACTCGACAGCCACCGCGGTCGTCTCCGTCGTCGACAGCGAGCAGGTGACGCTGCGCTCGTTTGCGGTGTCAAGCGACACGCGTGTCCCGGTGCAGCTCGTCGATCGGTTGACGGCCAAGCAGCTCGGGCTGCCGAAAGAGATCGCCACCGTGCCGGCGCCTAACGCGGCTGCCCTTCGCACTCGCGCGCAGGCCTTCCTCCGTCTGCAGCACATCCGCGTCGACTCTCTGCTCGTCTCGGCGCGCGACCTCTGTGGCATCGCCGTCTGCGGAGGGCGGTTCATCGAGCTGGTCTCGAACGAGGTCGACGTCGGCCCGCTCGCCGTGGACGTCACGGGCGGGCAAAATGTGGTCGCTGGACGCTGGCCCGCCGTGTATCTGGCCGCCGACGACGCGCTCGTCGAGCGGTGCGCGATCACGGCGGCCGAGCAAACGGTCGGGGTGCGACCGATCGGGGACTCGAGCCTGAGCGGCGACGTCGTGGTTCCGACCGGCATCGGCCTCGCGTCGTCTCGCTTCGTCCTCGCCACCCTCACGAGCGCGACGCGGCTGCCGTTCGGCGGCCTCCAGATCGCCGGCGGGTCCGAGCGCGTGGAGATACGGCGCAATCGCATCACCGGAGGCAGCGGCCACGGCATCACGCTCGGCTCGGTGGCGTTCGTGCCGGCGCCGGTGCTCACCAACTTCGGCGTGAAGCTCGACTTCCGTGCGCTCGCCGCGAGCTGGACGGCGGTGGCCCCCGGCTTCAACGTCGTGATCGACGACAACGGGTGCGTCGGCTTCGACCCCGATCCCACGCCGCCCAACGATCCGGCGGGCGACCCGCAGGTCCCCGTCTCGATGGGCGCGCTCGCCGACGTGCGCATCCTCGACAACGACATCGGTCGCATGGGGCAGAGCGGCATCGGCGTGGCGCTCTTCTTCGACCTCACGCGCAGCCAGCAGCTCATCACGGTGGACAGGCTGACGATCGAGCAGAACCGGATCAGCGAGTGCCTCCGTGGCGAGCTTCCGGAGATCACGGGGCCGCTGCAGCGCTTCGCCGCGTATGGCGCGATCGCGCTCGCCGACGGCGAGAAGATCGTGATCCGGTGGAACGAGATCGTGCGCAACGGCACGAGCCACGTGGATCCGATCTGCGGGATCTTCGTGCTGTTCGCGACCGGCCTCTCGGTCAGCGGAAACCTCGTGCGCGACAACGGGCCGCGCACGAATAGCACGGCGACCGCGCGCCCGGGGCTGCGCGGCGGCGTGGTGGTGACGCTCGCGCGCGCACCGGCGCAGGATACCGTGCTCCTCGAGCTGGACAAGCAGCGGTTCACCACGATCGCGGGGCTGTTTGCGAAGGCCGGTCCACCGGACGTGCTGCCGGCCGCGCGCGTGCACGACAATCAGGTGCTCTGTCAGGACGGCCCGGCGCTTCTGCTGCGGGCGGAGGGGGCGGTGTCAGTGGCGCGCAATGCGCTCGTGTCGCGCGGGGCGACGGGGCGCAATGAGCTCGGCGACCCGGAGACGGGAGGTCTCTCCGCCAGCGCGCTCGCCTTCCTCCTGGGCGCCGCGGTGACGGTCGAGAACCTGGGTGTGACGGCCGAGCTCTCCGCGACCGCGTCATTCTCCGGTCTCGGGCACGCGACGTTGGGCACGTCGGCCGCCAACAGCATCCTCGCCCAGACGCCGTCGGGCGCGACGCTGTTCGCCGAGAACCAGGTGCTGCTCGACCTGCGCGGAAGCGTCGAGCGGGGCTTCGTGGTGAGCACGACGACGATCTTCGCGCTCGACGACGTGGCGGTCGCCGACAACCAGTTCGTGTTCCGAACGAGCGGGGACTTCCTGATCACCGATCTGCTGGCCGCCGCGTGGTCACTGCGCGTGACGAGCAACCGGATGGAGGAGCCGCTGCTCCGGGCGTTCTCCTCGGCGCTGGCGATCGGACTGCTCTGTACGGCGGCGCTCAACCAGAGCACGCACTGCGTCCTCGTGGCCAGCCTGCTCGGCGCCGCGGGCCGGGTGAACAAGGACAATCTGTCGCTCATCGACGCGCTGTCGGTGGCGGGTGGCGGACGCCGGATCTGCCCGCCTGACGACGACGCCTGATCGGCATAGGAGCCCCATGAAGATTGATCCGACCTTCGGTCGACGCGCCCAGACCATCGCCGGCAATCAGCTCGAGACGATCGCGTCCGGCATCGACGCGATGCGACTGGACGGATTGCGCCACGCCCAGGCGGCCGCGGACACTCGCACGGGTGCGTTGCGCCAGGAACGCGCGCGCCTCGCGGCGAAATACGGCCCCGACGCACCGCAGGTGGCGCTCGCCGACGCACGGATCGAGGCGCAGCAGGGGGTGGCGACGCGCGCGCGAGCGGACATCGAGCGCGCGGAGATTCCGCGCCCTGAGGTCGGCGCGAAGGGTGCCGTGATCTATGGTCGCGTCATCGACAACAGCGGGGCAGGCCTGCCAGGCTACACCGTCGTGGCGCGCGACGCGCGGGGCGCGGTCCGGGGCCGCGCGGTGTCGGGCGACCGCGGCGCGTTCCAGATCACGCTCGATGGCGGAGTCGTCGGGCGCGAGGCGCCGCGGCTGCGCCGCAAGGCGAAGGAGCCGGTGGCGGGGGAGCCCGGCAACGGCGAGGCGTCGGGAGGGCGTGCGGTGACGCTGGAGGTGTCGAAGGGGCAAAACGTGGTGGCGCGGCGCGAGGAGGCGTTGGAGGTGCAGCCGGGAACGGCGGCGTACGTGGAGCTGGTGGTGCCGCGGGGCGGCGCGACGACGGCGCCACCCCGATCCAAGCGTTAGGTATCGAGTGTGGATCGCTTCGAGCAGATCCTTATCGGGGCCCGGTTCCACTTTCCGGGAGCGGGAAACCGGACGCCCTGGTGGCGCGAAAACACGCAGCCGATCGCGGACGTACTGCGCGTCGTCGAGTCGGTCGGGCTGTGGCTCGACTTCCGCTTCTGGGGGCGGGCTGGCAGCCGGCGCCCCGCCCGCGTCGAGTCGCTCGACGCGCTGCTAGCGACGTTGCCGACGTGGGAGGACCACACCTACCGGATTGGTGCGGACGCGCACGGTGGTGCCGAGGGCTCGTACTTGGAGATGATACTGCGGCGCGACTGGCTGGTTCCGACGCTCGTCGTGGGCGGCGACGACTTCGAGGCGCGTCGCGCTGCGCTGCTCGACTCGGCGGAGGGGTTGCTGGTGCAGTGGCACACGGCGCTGCGCGGGCGGGCGTGGCTGCAACCGGTCGCCGGCGTGACGACGTATCCGACGTACTCGCCGCCCTCGCGGCCCCCGCGCGCTGCGGCGATCTGGCCGGGTGGCGCGCTGCTCGATGTGGTGAATCCGCGCTTTGCCCAGGAACCGGGCAGCGAGTGGCCCGCGAATATCTCCGAGGAGCTCGAGCAAGCGCTTGGCGCCGCGCTGCCGCCGAGCGCACGGCGTGTGAAGCGCGAGGGACTGATCGTGTTCCGGTGGGTGGACGACTTGCGCGACGAGGACACCGTGCTACGCGCGCTCGAGGCGCGTCAACAGTGGATCGCGGAGGCGCTCGATGCGCCCGTCATGGCAGGGTGGAACGAGGCCGGCGACCAGGAGGTCGTGCTCGTGCAGCGCGAGGCGCGACCTTCGGTTCCGATCTACGACGCGCGACTTCGCGTCGGCTATCTGCCGATTGTTGCGACTGATGATGGGGAAGTAGATGAGGAGGCGCTCGCCGCGGCGGCGACGTGGGTGCGCGACGGGAGGCTGCCTGACGGCACGCCCCTCGCCGGACTGAGGCTCATCGCCCCGGTGCGTGACGCGGCGATCGCGCTTCGCGCTCGGTCGCGGCCGCTCGGCATGCCGAAGGCGCTGTACGTGACGAGCGACGGACGGTTATGGGATCCGTTCCCAGAAGGCTTCGACGACGGATGAAACAGCTTCATCCGCCCATGCGGCCGAATCGGCAGAAGTCTGCGGTGCCACCGCAGAAAGCGGAGCGCTCGCCGGAGCGCGTGCCCACGACAGCGCGCGGGGCCGTGGTCCTGCCCAATCATCACGCTGCCGGCGGTCTGCCTAGCGTTATGCGGACAAACTCCGACGTAGCCCGTGTCGTCCAGCAAGCGCGCCGCGCGCCACGCACGCCGCTCCCGCATGAGCGAGTGGCGCGCGAGCTCGGCGTCTCGCCCGCGGCGCTCGAAGTCCACCGCGGCGCGGCCGCGCGCGAGGCGTGTGAGCAGCTAGGAGCGAAGGCGTTCGCGGTGCAGAACGTCATCGTCTTCGCCGAGGAGAACCCGAGCGCCACACGCGTCAGGCACGAGGTGGCGCACGTGATCCAGCAGCGCGGGGCGCAGAGTCCCGCACCATCATGCTACGCCGAGGGATCGCTCGCGCTCTCCAAACCGGGGAGCCGCGCGGAAGTCGAGGCGGCGCACTTGGCTGTCGAGGATGTCGATGCCGCGCTGAGTGGCTCATCGGTGGTGGTCTGTCGCACGGAGAGCGACGCCACAGCGACTTCGGAGACCGACGACGAGGGCGACGAGGAGCAGACCGAGCCGAACACCCCGGGGCAGTTCGTGACGGCGCGCGTGCGGATCGAGAAGCTCGCGAACAACGCCAAATTCAAACCGGTCGACCGCCGCCTCGACCTCTCCGGGGAAACGGAGTTGGATGAGACGAAGTTCGGTATCAGCAACGGCAAGCAGGGCAAAGACGAGGAGTTCGATCCCGTTTTCACGAAGAGCTCCGAGGCCTGGAAGCTCGATGACTACATGGCCGCAAACCCGGAGGCCAGCCAGCGAGCGGCACGGGAAGATCTCAGCGCGCGAATCTTCCACCGAGAGGGCGACAAGCTGGCCGGCGACGCCGTGGCGCGCACCGCGTTCTTGGTGGGCGGGCGAAGCCAACAGAAGGTATCCGTGTGGGCGTCGCGCGTAATCCCCAAGGACGTCCTAGTGGCCGACGACCCCCGCAAACGAACAGCGAGCTACGTGTTCCTAGAGGAGTACTACCTGGAGGGTTCTGCAGAGCGGGGTAAAGGGCTTAAGCACTCAGCGACGGTCGGCGAGGCGAATCCGTATGAAGTGGTGAACGACAAGGAGGGCAAGCTCCGAAAGAAGCCCGACCCGAAGAAGAGCCTCGCGGCGTATGCGCTGATCGTCGAGGACCTCGTCAAGGTTGCCGCCGGCCAGACGCTCCCCAGGACGAAGGGCCCCAAGCCAAAGCCGAAGGCGCAGCCGCTGACCGGTGTGGACGCGATGCGTGAGGCGATCCAGAACGCGATTGCGGCCGCGAGCGCCACCGACGTCGTGAGCGAGCAGGACGAGCAGGCGAAGACGATCCGCCACCGGCTGCAGAACTGGATCCTCGACAACTACCTCGACGTCAACGAGCTTTACGCTCACGTCATCAAGGCGCCGGTCTTTCCTGCCGTGCACAACCCCATCAAGGGCGCGATCTTTGTCGAGTACGTCGGCCGCGTCGCCACGGCAAGCGGCGTCCCGGTCTCGACGAGTCAGATCATCTTCGGCGAGTGGGACGGGGAGCAAATCAAGCCGACGCCGCCGCTAACGGCAACGCGCCGCGGCGACGGTATGATCACGGCGGGCAACGAGAATCACATCCTCGAAGGAAAGGCGCGGACGGACAAGCCCGACGAGCGCGAGATCGCGCAGATGGTGGACTATCGGTTCATCGTCGATCCGAAGATGCCGATCGCGGGATACATCGTCAAAGAAGCCGAGATGGTCTCGGAGCACATCTTCAGCGCCGTCGAATACTACGTCGGGCCGGACATCGAAGTCGCGAAGAAATGGAACCGCGAGCTGTCCACCAAGTTCAAGGATCTGCCGAAGGGGTATCGCATCCATCCGAACGTCTCGGGTGAAGCCGCGAAGAACGTCACGATCCAGCTCAACCCGCTGCTCACGCTCCCGATCCCGAACCCGGAGCAGCTCGAACAGACCGTTGAGAGCGTGCCGGTGAAGCAGCCCGGCGTGACCATCAAGAAAGCGAGCTTCAAGCTAGTGCGGCCGCTGGAAGCGGAGATCGCGGCAGGCACGCTGCTCGTCACAATCGACATGAATGGCGCGATCGCGTCGACGCAGGATCCGAAACCGAAAGCGATCGTGGCGATCCCCGCGACCGAGGCCAAGCCCGCGAAGCCGGGCGGCCCGCTCGTCTACGGCCGCGTCGACAACGAGTTCAGAAGGCTGCGTTCGTCGCTCGACAACTTTCTCGAGGAACGCGTCCGTACGAGCGCGAAGCTCGTCGAGGAGGGCGTCGAGGCCTCGATCTGGGTTACGCCGGGAAAGAGCGGTATCCGCGGCATCAACCTCGACGAGGCGAGCGTCACGGCGACGTTAGGCAAGGGCGGGTTGCGGGCCGAAGGCAAGCTCGGACTCTCGAACGAGAAGGGCACCGTCAAGGGCGGAATCCTCGTCAAGTGGAACGCGACGGCAAACCAGTGGGGTGTGAAGGGGAACGTCACGTTCACCGACCTGATCGACGGCCTCAAGCCGATCACCGCGCACGTCGAGTACGACGTCGCCAAGGACACGACGCGCATCTGGGCCGAGAAGGTCGAAATCCTGAAGACGTACGGCGGCGTCACACTACGCGGCTGGGCGACGGGGCTCGAGTACGACGTGAACGCAGGAGAGTTTACAGGCCACGCGTCGCTGAAGGCGGACCTCGGCGCGTTCGGCGAGGCGACCGCGAGCGGCGACATCGAGAAGAACCGGATCTTGCGCGCGGAGCTGCAGTACACGACGCCGCGGCTCAAGTACCCGAGGAAGTCGCCCGTGCTCGAGGGGGACCTGACCGGCAGCGTCACGTACAGCGCGCCAGAGCAGGCAGGCGCGCCGCCGACATTTTCCGGCAGCATCAGTGTCGACGCGGCGATCACCGCGCCGGCGCTCAAGAAGCTCGCGAAGGGGGGACGCCTCGACCTCGCGGGGCGGGTTGAGATCTTGCCTAACGGCGACTACCGCGGCTCCCTCGGAACGAGGGTCGCGCTCGAGCTCGGCAGCCATTTCATCATTCCGCCGTTCACGGCCACCGTCGAGGAGCACGGCCAGATCATGCTCGCGTTCGCGTTGCAGGTGGTGAACGTGGGCCTACTGAAGAGCGCTCAGGTCGACTGCACGATCGACGACGAGGGCTTCCACTTCAAGGGCGCGAATGTCCTGATCATGGTCGGCACCGACAAGGACCGCGTGTGGGGGAAGCTCGGCGTGATCTACGCCGAAGGCAAGGGCTTCACCGTCGGCGGCGACATCAACCTGCGGATCAAGGAGGGGCTGATCGCACACGGACGCGCGCTCTACAACTCCGAGACGGAGGAGGTCGACGCGCAGCTCGGCGTGAAGGAGATCCCGCTGCTGCACCACGGCCCGAAGAAGCACCCGATCTGGGACTTCTCGAAGCAAGTGGAGCTCGTCTCATTCTTCAAGATCATCGGTGTCTATCTCGACGTCGGCTTCGAGCTCGCGTTCATCTATGACTTCGATCTGCGGCTCAGCCCGACCATCTTCGTCCGCGGACTCTCGTTCAACGACTTCTCGTTCCGTGACGTTCGAGCGCGGATGAAGTTCCTCGGTCACATGTCCGCGAGCCTCGAGGCCGCGCCGAATGTGGGGCTCGGGATCTTCGTCATCAGCGCGTCGCTTCTGCGCGGGGGCGGCGGGATCCGCGTACCGGTCGTCGGCAAGGCCTCGCTGCAGCTCGAGCCGCCGCTCACGGTGGACGTGATCTACTCGAACGAAGGCGAGCTCAGTGCGGGCGGCACCGTCGGGCTCACGTTGCTGTTCGGCATCACCGCGTCCGTCATGCCGTACGCGGAAATCTACGTGCTCGGCCTGTGGCACCCACAGTGGCAGTGGGGGCCAGTCCTCAACGTCGAGCTGCTCAAGGAGAGGCCGATCTTCACGTACGTCGTCGACTTCGGCAAGCCGTTCAAGGAGGAGCAGGAGCCTGCATTCCCCATGGGGAAGGAAGCGCCGAAGCGACCGGCTGCCGCGAAGAATTTCGACAGCATGCAGACCGGTACGGCTCCGCAGCAGGAGCCCGCAACGAAGGATACCCGCGAGCAGGATCCGATCGAGGAGAAACCTAAGGCAACGAACGACGCGGGCTTCAATCTCGCCGACATGGTCGACAAGGTGTTGGCCCAGCCGAGCTTCCAGCCGATCCGCGAAATCATCGACACCGCAAGCTACATCTACAAGGTGCTCAAGTTCCTCTTCGGTCCGCTCATCCGCTTGGTGAAGTGGCTGGTCGGTGGCGCGGTGGAGCTGATCCTGAAGGTGCTGCGCGTGATTCGGCAGCTCGGCGCGATCATCCCCGCCGTGCGCGAGTACCTCAAGGCGCGCCTCCACCCCGTCATCTTCGACATCATCAGCCCGATGCTCGATCTGCTGGGCACGGTCGAGCAGGATCTCCTCGACCTGTTCGAGCTGACGTTCCCGAGGTCGCCGGGCGAGATGATCAACTTCACGTTCACGGTGATCAAGAAGGTGCTGAAGCTCGCGTGGGACAGCATCTCGGGGCTCGTGAGGGCGATCCGGGACACCATCAAGGCCATCGGCAGGGCCGTGAACTACTTCCTCGGCTTCCTCGTCGAGAAGGGGCGCCTCGGCGTCAAGCGCCACGTCCGCTACATCGGGAGCGAGACGCTGGGGCTGGCCAAGTACTTCCTCTTCCCCGACGAGTACAAGGTCATCGATGTGGGCGGCTTGAGCGTCGGGCCCAAGGAGGATGACGACTGGTATCCGGACCCAGACAAGGCGATCGCGGCCGGTCTGTGGCTTGTGCTGCACGAGTCCGACGTCCCGCCGACCGAAAACTACATCGAGCCGGACACAGGGGACCCAATCGAGAACTACTGGGTTTACGGCGTCGAGCGCAAAGCGCGGTGGGGCGGTGCACTGCGCCTGACGCCGTTGACCCTGGAGGCGGTGCGCGTGGCCGCCGCGGCGTCCGCCGGCGAGCCGCTTCCGCTCTCGATGCAGCGCCGCTTGCAGACGGTGCCGGCGCCCGAGCTCTCAGCGATCCGGATTCACACCGACGACGAGTCGGCCGTCGCCGCGGACGCCCTCGACGCGCGCGCGTTCACCGTCGGACACGACATCTACTTCGGCGCGGGAGAGTACCGGCCGTGGACGCCCGACGGCGAGCGGCTGCTCGCGCACGAGGTGGCGCACGCGACATGGGAGGCACGCGCCTCGTGGCCGCGCTACGGCGACCGCATGAACGTTGCGGGAGACGACCGGGAGCGCCAAGCCGAGGCGTTCGCGGACGCGCTGCTCTCCTCCGGAAGCATTTGGTGGATTTGAGGTAGGCGTCGATTCGCTGGCAAGAGCGCGCGGCGCTCAATGGCAAGTGTGCCGCCACTAGGCAACCGGACTGGCGACGGCTCCGCCCTCTCACGGCTGGTGCAGTTCAACGGACGGCGTCCACATTCGAGGAAGGCTGACGAGCAGCGGATAGAAGACAGGCTCAGGGCTGAGGAGGCCAAGAACGCAGCCGAAAGATCGCTGACTCGAATGGCCACTTGAGGTTCCTGAGCCACGCCATGCCCGTGCTCGAGGAGGTCAACCCCGCGGCGGCTGAAGCAAGCGACTGCTCGCCTGCCGCTGGGTCCGCTGGCCGTCGAGCTTGGGCTCGGCGATGTAGCTGCGGTCGAACACTCGGGAGAGGTTCGTGAGGCGCTCGCAGAGCATGGGAGGGACGAAAGACGACATGTCATTCAAGCGTACCAGCATCGCGAATGTCGTTTGTATCGCGTATGACAATGCCTGTTGACAGCCGCGGTCACATCT